>Ga0256841_1001246_pt1 | contig 22817 bp, 25 predicted proteins | sample 356308metaG_FD_185971 | JGI IMG/M metagenome (GOLD analysis project Ga0256841, IMG submission 185971) | Hydrothermal vent microbial communities from Mid Atlantic Ridge, Atlantic Ocean - 356-308 | ecosystem: Environmental > Aquatic > Marine > Hydrothermal vents | place: Atlantic Ocean: Mid... | reverse complement strand
AGTGTGTACCCAGTCGAAGTGTTCTGCAATCGGCCGAGTCTTATTGGACTGAATCCGGCCAATGTAATGCCATTTGAGGTTTCGGTGCTTCAGACGTCTGATTTTCTCGATGGCTTCTTGAAGATAGTTTTCACCGAATATCCTTTGCCCTTGATCAGCGAGCGCCTCAATCTCTTCGGATGTTCGGGTTTTACTGACCGCAAGTAACTGGACAGAGTCCGATGTTCGGCCGAATTCAGTGGTCAGCTGTTCGATTTCCCGCCTTGTTTCCCTGATGGACTTTATCTGCATAGCGATATGGATTGGCGCGTAACTTGCTTAGTTCTCATAAAATTTTGCTGCAACTGAAAATGCGTGCCCACCCATGCTTGTTTTGCAGGACGACTCGCGTTAGGTTTCATTATAGCCTTTTCATTAGGAAATCATGAGGGGAAAAAACAATGGATATTGGTGAACTGTTGGCCTTTAGTGTCAAGAATGGCGCTTCGGATTTGCATCTTTCTGCAGGTCTGCCGCCCATGATCCGTGTCGATGGCGATGTGCGACGTATTAACGTCCCTCCCATGGAACACAAAGAAGTTCATGGTTTGGTTTATGACATTATGAACGACAAGAACCGCAAGGCCTACGAAGAGTTTTTGGAAACAGACTTCTCTTTTGAGGTTCCCGGTCTGGCACGTTTTCGTGTCAATGCCTTTAATCAGGAGCGGGGGGCAGCTGCGGTTTTCAGGACTATTCCTTCTGAGATCCTGTCGCTGGAAGATTTGAAGGCACCACCCATATTCAAGGATATTGCCGATTATCCCCGCGGACTCGTTCTGGTCACCGGCCCTACCGGTTCCGGTAAATCAACCACACTTGCGGCGATGATCAATCACAAAAATGAGAACGAGTATGGACATATTCTGACGGTCGAAGACCCCATCGAATTTGTGCATCAGAGTAAGAAATGTTTGATTAACCAACGCGAAGTTCATCGTGATACTCTCGGCTTCAATGAGGCATTACGCTCCGCATTGCGCGAGGATCCGGATACGATACTTGTGGGTGAGCTGCGTGATCTGGAAACCATCCGTTTGGCTATGACTGCGGCAGAAACTGGCCACTTGGTTTTTGGTACCCTGCACACCAGTTCGGCAGCCAAGACGATCGACCGTATTGTGGATGTCTTCCCCGCCGATGAAAAAGACATGATGCGTGCCATGCTGTCGGAATCATTGCGCGCTGTCATCAGCCAGACGTTGCTGAAGAAAGTTGGCGGTGGTCGTATTGCCGCTCACGAGATCATGATTGGGACTCCCGCAATTCGTAATCTCATCCGCGAAAACAAGGTGGCTCAAATGTATTCGGCTATCCAGACCGGTGCCCAGTATGGTATGCAGACGCTGGATCAATGTCTGCAGGATCTGGTTGCCAAGAGTCTAATTACTCGCCAGGAAGCGAAGCTGAAGGCCGCGAATAAAGATTTATTCTAATCGGCCGATGACCAGAGACAGGTTTTCAATCAGCGAGATTTTCCATGGAAAGAGAACAAGCGATAAGTTATATGCGGGATCTCCTGCAGCTCATGATCGAAAAGAAGGGCTCGGATCTGTTTATCACGGTTGGATTTCCTCCCGCAATCAAGGTCGATGGTGCAATAAAACCGGTCTCAAAGATGAAACTGACACCGGAAAATACAAAGGCCCTGACCTATGCGATCATGAACGATCGAAACATCAAGGAATTCGAGGCAACCAAAGAATGTAACTTTGCGATTGCTCCCAAGCCAATCGGTCGTTTCCGTGTCAATGCCTATGTCCAGTCCGGTAACGTCGGTATGGTTCTACGCACCATAGAAACCAAGGTGCCGACTCTGGATGAGCTTGGGCTTCCCGAAGTTATGAAAGATATCGCCATGACCAAACGTGGGTTGGTGATCATGGTTGGCGGCACCGGCAGTGGTAAATCGACATCGCTTGCCGCCATGGTGAATCATCGCAATGAAAATTCTCATGGCCATATTATCACCATAGAAGACCCGATCGAATATGTGCATGAACACAAGGGCTGTATTATCACCCAGCGCGAAGTAGGCGTGGATACCATGGATTGGGAAAATGCACTAAAAAATACTTTGCGTCAGGCTCCGGATGTCATTCTGCTGGGTGAGATCCGTGATCGTGAAACCATGGAGATGGGCATCCAGTTTGCTGAAACCGGCCATCTTGCAATGGCGACTTTGCATGCTAACAATGCCAATCAGGCGATGGATCGTATTATCAACTTTTTCCCGGAGGAGCGTCGCCAGCAATTGTTGATGGATCTGTCTCTCAATTTGAAAGGCGTCATTTCTCAGCGGCTGTTGAAGAAAGCAGATGGAAAGGGCCGTGTGGCTGCAATAGAAATCATGTTGAATTCACCATTGATCTCGGATCTGTTGTTGAAGGGTGAAATACATTTGGTTAAAGAGATTATGGCCAAATCCAACGAACTGGGCATGAAGACCTTCGATCAGGCATTGTTCGATCTTTACGAAGCCGATCTCATTACCTACGAAGATGCCCTGAGAAATGCGGATTCCATGAATGAGCTGCGTTTACGCATCAAGCTGGAAGGAAAGGAAGCGAAGGACTCGGACAAATTCAAAGGTCTCGACAAGATGGAACTGCTCGAAACCGAAGAATCCAGTGGTCTGCTCTTTTAGAAGCAAAGAAAACTGGGTTATTAAGGAAGTTGAAAATGAAGGGAATGCTATATGGATATAACACCTTTTCTGAAGCTGCTGATCCAGAAAAAGGGATCAGATCTTTTTTTTACGCCTAATGCACCGGTAAAAATCAAGGTCGAAGGCGTCATTTCATCAGTGGGCAAGATGAATCTGACCCCACAACAAGTGGAAGCCGCGGCATACAGCATCATGTATGACCGCCAGCGTGAAGAGATCAAGGAAAATCTTGAAACGGATTTTGCAATCGAGCTTGAGGAAGAGAACGCAAGGTTCAGGGTCAACGCTTTTCGCCAGCGTGGTGAAATGGCCATGGTATTGCGCTTAATTCCCAACGAGATTCCGACCATCGAAAGCCTGGGATTACCACCAGTGTTGAAACAACTGATCATGAACCGCCGTGGTCTCATCCTCATGGTGGGTGCAACCGGATCAGGGAAATCCACAACCTTGGCGTCAATGATTGCCTATCGAAACCGCAAGATGCCCGGCCATATTTTGACCATAGAAGATCCAATCGAATTTTCACACCCCAATGAACAGTGCATCATCAACCAGCGAGAAGTGGGCGTGGATACCCATTCCTATGCGTCAGCTCTGAAGAGTGCGATGCGTGAATCCCCGGATGTAATCATGATTGGTGAAATTCGGGATCGTGAAACCATGGCCACAGCGCTGGAGCTTTGTAATACTGGCCATCTCTGCATTAGCACCCTACACGCCAACAATGCTAACCAAGCCATGGAACGGGTAATCAATCTTTTCCCGCACGAGAGCCACAAGCAATTATTGATGGATCTCTCGGTCAACCTGCGCGCTGTTCTTTCCCAGCGACTGGTGACAGGCGTTGATTCTAAACGTATTCCGGCGGTGGAAGTTATGATCAACAATCCACATATAGCGGATCTGATCCTCAAAGGCAGACTCGACGAGATCAAAGAGGCCATGCAGGAAAGCGGGGTCGGAGGCATGCAGACCTTCGATCAGGCCTTGTTCAAGCTCTATGAAGCGGGCCGTATCGACATGGAAGAAGCATTGAGCCATGCTGACTCGAGAAACAACTTTGAGGCACTGGTAAATTTCGCCTGATTTTTTCTCGTTTGTTACTATGGTAATCTGGTCATGTGAAGAAGGTTTATACCTCCAGCGATCCTATCATGATCGGTTATCTCAAAGGTGTTCTTGAGGATCAAAACATCGCCTGTTTGATCAAAAACGAGCTTTTGCAAGGGGCAACTGGCGAGATTCCTCCACAAGAAGCGTGGCCAGAAATCTGGGTACAGGACGATCGTGATGAATGCGCTGCAAAAGCTTTGATCGAGCAACTCCTGATGCCTGGCGAGGAGACCAACAACTGGCACTGCCCGAATTGTGGTGAGTGGATCGAAAGCCAATTTTCTGAATGCTGGAGGTGTAACACCAGCCGCCCAATGCGTTGTTAGGAACCTTTGGTCAAGTCTGGTTGGAATTTATGAAGATGACTATAGAAGAACTGATCCGCACAAGACGATCCATCAATTCATTCAAATCCGATAAACCGGCAGATGATCTGATACTCAAGGCCATAGATCAGGCTCGCTGGGCACCCAACCACCAGCTCACTGAACCTTGGCGTTTCTATCTCATTGGTGAAGAGACAAAACAGTCGATTGTTGAGCTCAATGCGAAACTGGTCGGTGAGAAAAAAGGGCCGGAAGCTGGGCAGAAAAAACGCAAAAAGTGGTCACAAATTCCCGGCTGGCTGGCCGTAACAGTCACCAAGTCAGAAGACCCTCTGCGCCAACAGGAGGATTATGCTGCCTGTTGCTGTGCCATCCAGAATTTGGCGCTCTATCTATGGAAAGAGGGCATTGGTATCAAGTGGACGACCGGGGATATCATACGTGACCAGGAGTTTTACGATCTAATCTGGGTCGATCCGGCGATCGAGTCGGTGGTCGGGCTAATTTGGTACGGTTATCCTGACGAGTCACCCGTTTCCCACAGGAAACCAGTCGAAGAGATCCTGGTTCGGCTGCCCTGATCGGCTATGGATCAACTCGGTCGCTATGAACTCGTGCCTGCGACCACCGAGGAAAGTCTGGACATTACCCATGGTGTTTGCGATTCACCATTTGGGGCCGTGTTCATGGCGGTGTCCGCCCATGGGATCTGCTGGCTGGGCTTCATTGATCAAGATCAACGACAAAGCCTGATCGATTCTGCATTATCAGAAATTCATTCCAGGTTTGGAGACTGTCGCTTGCACGCACGAGATGATCTGATCTGTCACTGGGCCGGTGAAATCTTTAGGGAGAACGGCCCGGGAGATGTTCCTTTTTGGGTCGCAGGAACTGGGTTCCAAATCAAGGTCTGGAAGGCGTTACGGGCCATCCCCCGTGGTCAGGTAGTGTCCTATGGCAGTATTGCCAGAAAAATAGGTCAGCCCACAGCCTCTCGTGCGGTGGGACAGGCGGTAGGGAGCAACCCGGTGAGTATCCTTATTCCCTGCCATAGGGTGGTCCGCAGGGATGGCCAGGTTGGGAATTATCGCTGGGGTACTGATCGAAAAAAAGCGATCCTGAAGTGGGAGGCAGGCAAATGAAATTCGCACTGTTCAATCTTGGTTTCCGCCCTTTCTTTCTTTTTGGATCATTATATGCGCTGGTTTCGGTTGCGGTATGGGTTTTGATCTACTCAAGCCAGCTGGATATGCAAACCGCAGATTCCTCACCCATGATCTGGCATGGCCACGAAATGATCTTTGGCTATGCGGCAGCCGTGATCACAGGTTTTTTGCTGACAGCTGCAAGAAACTGGACCGGTATTCAGACGCTGCACGGTTGGCCATTGTTTTTGCTTTTGCTGTGCTGGTTGATCGCAAGAATCTTGGGTTTTACCGATCGACTACTACTGCAAGCCGTTTTTGACAACCTCTTTCTGCTCTTTTTTGCGGTTGCTCTTACACGTCCTATTGTTAGGGCCAAACACTGGAAAAGCCTGGGTATCGTCAGCAAGATAGTTCTTTTGATGGCCAGCAACATCGTGTTTTATCTTGGAGGAGCGCATGTTCTGGAAAATGGCGAACGGATTGGGCTGTTCTCTGGACTCTATCTTGTGATCGCATTGATTCTGGTGCTGTCACGCCGAGTGCTTCCCTTTTTTACCGAAAGAGGGGTTGGGTATCCGGTTGAGTTAACCAATCGGTTGTGGCTGGATCGGATCAGCCTGCTCTTATTTCTGTTCTTCTGGATTGCAGACATTATCGATTATGGTGGCATCCTTGCTACCCTGCTTGCCGCGATCCTGTTTGTGCTTCATGTGATCCGGATCCATGGGTGGTATACGCCCGGTATCTGGCGGCAACCGTTGCTCTGGTGCCTTTTTTCTGCCTATGTCTTCATCATTCTTGGTTTTCTCCTGAAAACGCTGGCGGGGATCACGACCCTCTCTCCCAATCTCGCCATCCATGCCTTCACCTATGGTGGAATCGGCATGATGACCTTGGGCATGATGTCGCGAGTGGCGTTGGGGCACACCGGCAGGAATGTATATGCACCCAGCTCTGCATTGTTCTGGATGTTTGTTGTCTTTCTGTCAGGTGCCGTTATCCGGGTTATTTTCCCTGTGTTCGCTCCCGGCCATTACCTGCTCTGGATTCAATGGTCGCATATACACTGGCTGATCGCGTTCAGTCTTTTCGTTTTCCTCTATGCGTCCAAGTTGATTTTGCCGAGGGTTGACGGCAAGCCAGGATAGAATCAGGATGACCCCCCATGTACCGATGGGTTGTTCTCATACTGTGGTTTGGTCTTTGGGGCTGCTCGGAAACCCCGGATGATCCCTATAACGCTTATGTGGCCGGAGATTTTGGGACTGCAAAGAGGCTCCTCCGGCCTTTGGCCGAAGTCGGTGATCCGAAGGCCCTGACCTATCTGGGAGCGATCTGTCAGATAGAACATGAATATACTGAAGCTGCCCGGTTCTATCTTGAGGCCGCCCGGCAAAACTATGCTCCAGGGCAATACAATCTAGGTGTGATGTTGCATCGGGGCAACGGGGTGCCACCGAATCTCATCGAGGCTTACGGCTGGCTCTATCTTGCGCTTGAGCAGGGCCATGACAAGGCACAAGATGAAATTTACAACATGACCGGTGAGCTCACACCAAATCAAACCATGAAGGCAAAAGCCTGGGTCAGAGAGCAGGTCAAACGGTTTTGAAAAGGGCCCCCGGGGCATGTACAATCTTCTTCTTGTCAAATCGTGATGATACCTGCCGGGGTGGCGGAATTGGTAGACGCGACGGATTCAAAATCCGTTTCCTTCGGGAGTGAGAGTTCGAGTCTCTCCCTCGGCACCATCATTATTGATGGCAATGCTCATCGCTGGCGCCAGTAACGCAGTGTCAGGTAACCGAAGAGCATGCCACCGAGATGCGCAAAGTGGGCGATACCCGCAGCGGTGCCCGTGATCCCTGCCCACAGTTCGATACCCCCATAAAGGAAGACGAACCATTTTGCCCTCAAGGCGATGGGGGGAAACATCAATATTAAAATCTCATCAGGAAAGATCAAACCAAAGGCCAGCAGTAATCCATAGACACCACCGGAGGCGCCGACGGTGGGATAAGCTTCTCCGCCCGCCGAGGAGGTGACCAACAACTGGATCAAACCCGCACCCACCACACAAATACAGTAGTAAAGAGCAAATTTTTTCGATCCCCAAGTATTTTCCAGGCGGGATCCAAACAGCCAGAGGGCATACATGTTGAAAAACAGATGCAACAGATTGCCATGCAAAAAAGCATAGGTGAACAGTTGCAAGAGATGGAAACGGGGCTGATCGGCACCTACCAGCGCATTCAGGCCTGAGGGCAGAGGCCACAGTGCCAACGCCTCAATCAATGGCATTCCATAAAGGTTCTGGATATAAAACATCGCCACATTGGAAATGATCAAGATTTTTACGACGGGAGGCATGAGAGGCACGACGCTTTAGCCTGTTATCAGAATAAAAGGCATGAGTCCCGCAAGTCCAAACAGGATCAGGTAAAAGGCAACAATATAATTCAACAGTTTCGGCCAGATCAGTATGGCAATACCGGCAAAAAGCGAGATAAGGGGTGGTGCGATCATAATAAAATCAATAGGCATGGTTTTCTCCTTCACATAGATTTTGCTTTAGGCAATTCCTGGATGATGAGATGTTTTTTTGAGCTCTCATCCCCAAGAAGGCTTTGATTACCGGCAAACCATCGTGACGAACTTCGCAAAGCTCCATTCTTTGGCAAAGGCAACAGGAGGATGTCGATTCCAGGTTCCGGTTCCCAACTTCAGTTATGTGCATAATTTGCATAATACGATGAGGGTTTTTGACTTATTTTCAATGTCGTGTTGCACCTTTTTACGCCTGTGTTTTGTAGTATTTCGGTAAGCCTAAGCATTGGTATGGCTGAAATCGATTTTGGCAAGGTCGTACAGTTTTCTCGGGTCAGCAAGCCATTGTCCCTGAAATAAGCCGTTGCTTGCTGACCCAGAAATGAAAGAGCCCTCTTTAAACGACAAGAAGGGTCATCAGACCAGGTTTGTCTCAATGATGACAGGTGGGCCGTGACAGGGAAAGCATTTTCTTACAGAGATCCGGCAACGTTAGATTTTAATTTTTCACTTTTCATGCTTTTTAATGGCTCCTGTTCCGGGTGACTTGAAGTTGACCTTATTCTGATCGAGATCACGATCCTTGTTTTTATCTTCGGCAAAGATCTTCAATAAAAGAATCAGGGGGGCTGCGTATGGGTAAGTTTGAAGATCTTAGACGACAGATGATTCAGTATCAGCTTGAGGCACGCGGGCTGCACGATGAAGCTGTTCTCGATGCGATCAATGCCGTGCCCCGTGAGGCATTCGTACCGACAGAGCTGGTGGAGTTTGCCTACAGCGACACACCGTTGCCGATCGCGGCCGGGCAAACGATTTCGCAGCCCTATATCGTTGCCGTGATGACCGCCGCCCTGGAACTGAAGCCGGAAGATCGGGTGCTGGAGATTGGTACCGGTTCCGGTTACGCGGCGGCCGTCCTCGCCGAAATTGCAAAAGGAGTCTATACCATCGAGCGGCATAAAATCCTGGCCGATTCCGCTCGCAAGCGACTCGAGGATCTGGGGTACCAAAATGTGAAAGTCTTGCATGGTGACGGAACTCTGGGCTGGCCCGAGTATGCCCCTTTCGATGCCATCATCGTCGCCGCTGGCGGACCGGAGGTTCCTGAAACCCTGAGACAACAATTGGCCATCGGTGGCCGCATGGTTATCCCTGTTGGTTCCTCTCTGGAAACGCAGAAGCTGATGCGTATCCGCCGTATCGGTGAAAATGAGTACGTAGAGGAAGATTTGGGCAGTGTGCGCTTTGTCCCACTGGTAGGCGCGGCAGGTTGGAAGGATGAGACGGCAACTGCACCGGCCACAGGCGTATCGCTACCGGAGTTGATCGAAGCATCGAGTGAACATTTTGCCGGTATTGATGAGGTGGATCTGGACAAGCTGCTGAAGCGCATTGGTGAATGCAGATTGGTTCTTCTGGGTGAGGCATCGCACGGGACCGCTGAGTTTTACGAAATGCGTGCACGCATCACCCGCGAGTTGATCGAGAAAAAAGGCTTCACCTGTGTCGCCGTCGAGGCCGACTGGCCGGATGCCATGCATATCGATCATTACATCCATGGAACCGAACCGGATCCTTTGCTGGAGAGCAAGCCTTTTTCTCGCTTTCCCACCTGGATGTGGGCCAATCATTCGGTACTCGAATTTACGCACTGGCTGAAGAAACATAATGATGTGATCCGTGAGGAAGACAGGAAGGTCGGTTTTTACGGGCTCGACCTGTACAGTATGTTTGCCTCGATGGAGGCGGTGCTGAGCTATCTGGAACAGGTTGATCCGGAGACCGCCCAGATCGCACGCACACGTTATGGTTGTCTGATGCCCTGGGCGCGTGATCCACAACTCTACGCACAGGTGACGCTAACAGATCAGTATCGGGCTTGCGAAAAAGAGGTGGTGGCGATACTGGAGGATCTACTGAAAAAACGGATGGAATATGTCAAGGCAGATGGTTATCGTTACTTCGATGCCCAACAGAATGCCCGTGTGGTAGCCAACGCCGAGCATTACTACCGAACCATGTATTATGCCGAAGCCAATTCCTGGAACCTTCGCGATCAGCATATGTTCGAGACCCTGCTCTCGATCCTCTCTTTCCGCGGACCGGATTCAAAAGTGGTCGTCTGGGAGCACAATTCCCATATAGGCGATGCACGCGCAACTCAGATGAGTGCTCGAGGCGAACTGAATATTGGTCAGCTGGTACGTGAGAAGTTTGGGGATCAGGCCTATCTGATCGGATTCGGGACCGATCATGGAACGGTTGCCGCAGCCTCTGAATGGGGTGGTCCGATGGAGGTGAAACAGGTGCGGCCATCACACATGCAGAGCTACGAGCGTATCTGTCATGAAGTCCCTGCAAACAATTTCCTGTTGCCCTTGCGTCAGGCCCTGAAGCAAGAAACCCGCGAAAGACTGTTGCCGGAACGTCTGGAACGGGCGATCGGTGTGATCTACCTGCCGGAGACAGAGTTGCAAAGTCATTATTTCTACGCCTGTTTACCGCGCCAGTTTGATGAGTATATTTGGTTTGATGAGAGCCATGCCGTCAAACCCCTCACCAAGCAATCCACCGAAGGCATCCCGGACACCTTTCCCTTCGGGTTGTAGGCGGATCGGTCATGGCGTTACCGATGACGGCACGCGAGATCATGCAGGCCTTTGCCCGGGAGACCGGTCTGACGAATCCGGCGGTTTCACCACGGCGTTATCTGTGGACGGATGCGTTTGCTGTGTGCAACTTTCTTGAGCTCTATCGCCAGTCGGGTAACTACGAGGATCTCCAGCTTGCCTTGCAACTAGTTGATCAGGTTCATGAAACCTTGGGTAAGCATCACCCTGAGAGCGGAAAGCAGGGTTGGCTCAGCGGTCTGCCCGATGAAGAGGCACAGCGCCACCCTACCCTCGCTGGCCTGCGCATCGGCAAGCAACACAATGAGCGACAGCCTGATGAGCCTTTCGACGAACAACTGGAGTGGGAGCGCGACGGCCAGTATTATCACTATCTGACCAAATGGATGCATGCACTTAGCCGCGTGGCACTGGTGACGGGGCGTAGTGTTTATCAGGTGTGGGCCATGGAACTGGCCAAGACCGCTCATGCTGCCTTTGTCTATGCACCTGCGGAAGGTCAGCCAAAGCGCATGTTCTGGAAGATGAGTACGGATCTTTCCCGGCCACTGGTGCCCTCCATGGGCCAGCATGATCCACTGGACGGGCTGGTGACTTACTTGCAGCTGGAGGCCGTTGCCACACGTTTCCATGATCTTCCGGAGAAACTGCATCTGGATATTGAGATCGACGATCTGACGGTCATGTGTGAGGGGCAGCGCTGGGTCACGCAAGATGCACTCGGTATCGGGGGGTTGCTGGGCGATGCTGGCAGGCTGGCCCAGTTGATTGCGATATACGGGATGACGGAATCCCGTCGCTTACAGGGCCTGTTGGTGGACAGCAATACCAGTTTGCAGGCGTTCGTCGCTCACCATCCACTGAACTTGCCAGCAGCGTACCGGTTGGCATTTCGGGAATTGGGCCTGTCCATAGGCCTGCATGCTATCGACAGAATGAAAAAGCTTCTTGAGCGATATCCAGAGAATTTTGATCAGCCGGATCGGATCCACTATCGACTGGAAAGCCTTCAGCCCTATCAACCCCTGCAGAAAGAGATCGAAACCTTTTGGCTTGAACCCTCGCACCGGGAAGTAAACAGCTGGATCGAGCATGCGGACATCAATAATGTCATGCTGGCCACGAGCCTGGTACCGGAAGGGTTTTTACTGATCACCTGAGTGATCAGGCGGAATCATCCATCGGCTCGGCACCAGCAGCGGTGAAAATAGCCTTTACCCGTTGTTTCATCTGGTTGAGTTCGTTCCGATCCGTTCCACGTAATACCACAGTGACGACGGAGCGTTGATCTTTGCGTGACGGGTAACTGCCAACACTCACGGCAGGGTGCTCATTCTGCAACGCGTCCAGTGCTTGTGCGATCCGGCTCTCCTGAGTGAAGGCACTGAGAGAGAGTGTGAGTATCGGTTTGCCACCTTTCAGTTCAGGCACCAGCCCTTCAAACATACCCTGCATGATGCGGGGCACGCCGGCGAGTACGAATACGTTCCCCAACCGGAAGCCGGGCGCTCCCGTCACCGGGTTTTCAATCAGGTATGCACCTTTGGGAATATTCGCCATTTTCAGGCGGGCTTCATTGAGACCCTCTTCTCCATAGGCCATGATCAGCCGCTGTACTGCATCGGGGTTGCGTTCAACCTCTACACCAAAGGCCTGGGCAACACACTCGGTGGTAATGTCATCATGAGTTGGGCCGATGCCGCCGGTGGTGAAGACGTAGTCATAATGTTTTCTCAATGTGTTGACTGCTTGGATGATTTCTTCACAGACATCACGCACCACACGTGCCTCCACCAAGGTGATGCCCAGTTCATCGAAGCGCCTCCCCAGGTAAGGCAGGTTGGCATCCTGAGTACGTCCAGAAAGGATTTCGTTACCGATGAGAAGAACTGCGGCTGTGGTCATGAGGATAAAACCTGGAGGTTGTCGATGAGGCGGGTCTTCCCAAGGCGGGCAGCAGCCAGGATGATCAATTCCTCTGGGGGCGTCCCCGTTGACGGGAGCTGGAGATCGTGACGCCGGCGGACACTTAGATATTCAGGTTCAAAACCGAACTGTTTAAGTTCATCCATACCCGCGTGTTCGAGCGTGGGATAGTCGGTTTCTCCAGCCCGAAGCTGATCGGCAATCTTCTGGAGCTGCTTGTAGAGTTCCGGTGCGATACGGCGTTGTTCTTCGTTCAGGTAGTTGTTGCGGGAACTCATCGCCAGCCCATCCTCCTCACGAACGGTCGGCAGGGACTGGATATCCACAGGGATACAGAGATCGCTAACCATGCGTTTGATGACCAGTAATTGTTGGTAGTCCTTTTCACCGAAGACAGCGGTATCGGGTTGCACTAGGTTGAGCAGCTTGGAGACCACGGTGGCGACGCCGGTGAAATGACCCGGGCGTGACGCGCCACACAGAAATCCATCCAGTGCCGGAACCGAAACCTCGGTATGGTTTTCGAGGCCGGACGGATAGACTTCAGCAACTTCCGGCGCAAACAGAATATCGGTTCCCCGTTCGGAAAGCTTTAGACTGTCTTCTTCCAGTGTACGGGGATAGGTGTCGTAATCTTCCCCCTGAATAAACTGCAAGGGATTCACGAAAATGGTCGCAATCACACGATCGGCCAATTGCCTGGCTCGATCGACCAGCGCCAGATGGCCTTCATGCAGGTTGCCCATGGTGGGGACCAGGCAGACAGAGAGCCCTGCGGCATGCCACTGTCTGACTTGGGTGCGAAGTTCGGTTGTATGGTGGATAATGTGCATGGAACGTTATTGTCTAGTCAAAACTGTGTTCATCTCCAGGGAAGGTTCCGGCTTTTACTTCATTTACGTAGGCCTCGACAGCGTGCTGAATGGAATCGTTTTCCACCATGAAATTTTTGCACATTTTCATGTAGCGGCCACCAATCCCAAGCATGTCGTGGAGGACCAGTACCTGTCCGTCACAGCCGGGACCGGCACCGATGCCGATCACGGGAATGGAAACAGAGCGACTGATTTCGGTTGCCAGATCGCGGGTCACCAGCTCAATGACCATCATCTCCGCACCGGCCTCTTCCAGTGCCTTTGCATCCTTCAGGATCTGTTCCGCACTGGTCTGATCACGGCCATGCACCCGGTAGCCTCCCAGCTTGTGCACCGACTGCGGCAAAAGACCGATATGGGCACACACAGGAATCCCCCGTGAACTCAGTAGGGAAACCGTCTCGGCCAGCCATTCTCCACCTTCCATTTTGACCACCTCAGCACGACCATCGCTCATGAGGCGTGCTGCATTGACCATGGCCTGTTCCGGCGTCGCATAGGTCATGAAGGGCATGTCGGCGATGACCAGACTCCGTTCTGCTCCCTGTCGTACGAGCGAGGTGTGATAAATCATGTCCTCAAGTTTGACGGAAACCGTAGATTCTTCCCCTTGTATTACCATACCCAGTGAATCACCCACCAACAACACGTCCACCCCGGCTTTGTCGAGCACACTGGCAAAAGTGGCGTCGTAGCAGGTCAGCATGGTGATTTTTTCACCCACCTCTTTCATCTTGCGCAATGTGGTCACAGAAACTTTTTTCATGGGTGTATCCTGAAGGGTTGAGACGTAAGCATAGCAAAAAGTTTGGATCAGGAGTCCCCTATTTTTGAGAGATCCTGCCCCGATAGGTTTTTCAGCAATTCTGCCACACATCCATGGCCCGGGATCTGGAGATCCGGGGCGATTTCAGCCAATGGGTAGAGAACGAATGAGCGCTCGGTGAGCATGGCATGCGGTACGGTCAAATCCGGGTCTTCGATCTGTGTATTTCCGTAGATTAGGAGATCCAAATCCAGAGTGCGTGGTCCCCAACGGATGCGTCGGACGCGTTGATGTTTCTGTTCGATTGCCTGCAGTTCACGCAATAGGGGCAGAGGTTCGAGGCAGGTTTCAATTTCGGCCACGGCATTGATGTAGTCGGGCTGACCGGGAGGTCCGACGGGATCACTACGATAGAGTGAGGAGTGGCGGATCAGTCGGGTCTGGTGGATCGCATTCAGTTCCTCAAGCGCTGTTTGCACTTGATTGACCGGATCGTCGAGATTACTGCCAAGGCCAATGTAGGCTGTTAATTCTTGCATCCGTGTAATCAACTCTTCTTGCGTTTGCGAGGCCTCCGATGCCGGCGTTTCTTTTTGTCAGCAGGCAGAGAGGCCTGCATTTCCCGCCTTCGTTCTTCACTGGCGATTTGGAACTCGGTCCACCAGTCAGCCAGCTCCTGGGGTGCCCCGCCTACCTCGGCCCGCAACAGAAGAAAATCATAGGCGGCGCGAAACCGCTTGTGCGTCAGCAGGATATAAGGGCGGCGACCATGGCGATTTTGCAAGCGATCCTGTAATGCCCAGATCTCACGGATCACAGTGGTGAAACGTCGGGGGATGGCAACCCTGGCGATTTGCTGCGAAATGACGGTATCCGCTGCCAAGCGTTGTGCCTCGAACTGAGAAGCACCATTCATGCGAAAATGCTCGAGCTGTTTTTGCATGGGTTCCCACAGCATCACGGAATAAAGGAAAGCGGGATTTATCGGTTTACCTTGGGCGATACGTTGATCGGTATTTTCCAATGCACGGATCACCAGCATGTGAGGGAAATGGTTTTCTTCTTCCTTGAGAATCTTTTCGATCTGGGGGAAAAGTTGTCCAAACAGGCCGTAGTGACGGAGTTGTTCGAAGGTCTGCAGTGCACAGCCGCCAAGAAAGAGTTTATTGACCTCTTCAAACAGGCGTGCCGGAGGAATATCATTAAGAAGAGAGGTCAGTTTGGGAATGGGGCTCTCTGTTTTACTGTCGATAGAAAAGCCGAGCTTGGCTGCAAAACGGATGGCACGCAGCATTCTGACAGGATCTTCACGATAACGTGCTTCTGGTTCTCCGATGAAACGGATTCGCCCCGCTTTTATGTCCTCGACTCCACCAACATAATCGACGATAGAGAAATCGGCAATGTTGTAATAAAGCGCATTAACGGTGAAGTCTCTGCGCCAGACATCGGTGTCAATATCGCCATAGACGTTATCGCGCACGATTAGGCCATCCTCAATGATACGATCACCCTCAGTTTCGTGGTGTGCCCGGAAGGTGGCTACTTCGATGATTTCTCGCCCGAAATGCACATGTGCCAGCCGGAAGCGCCGTCCGATTAGACGGCAGTTACGGAACAGTTCCCGTACCTGTTCCGGCCGGGCATCAGTAGCAATATCGAAGTCTTTAGGTTCCCGGCCGAGCAGGAGGTCACGTACTCCGCCCCCGACCAGATAGGATTTGTAGCCAGCCTGCTTGAGCCGATAGAGCACTTTCAGTGCCGCTTCGGAAATATTGTTGCGAGAGATAGGGTGTTCGGCACGGGGAATAATTCGTGGCTTCGGTTTGAACGGCAGGACATCGGCTTTGTTCTTCATCAGAACGGGTTCATGTTTGTTAAATCTTTCGCATCTTATAATTTTTATTCGGTTATAATAACATGACAGTAAACAATACGCTCCCTTCGTCTAGTGGCCTAGGACTCCGCCCTCTCACGGCGGCAACAGGGGTTCGAGTCCCCTAGGGAGCGCCAACTATTAGTTACTGAAGACAATGACCATAAACTTTCCTGCCACCCGCATGCGGCGCATGCGTAAGGACGATTTTTCTCGTCGGCTGATGCGAGAGCATCATTTGACTTTGGATGATCTCATCTATCCTGTTTTCGTTTTGGAGGGGAAAGGAAAACGCGAGAGCGTCGTTTCCATGCCGGGTATAGATCGTGTCTCCATCGACGAGTTGCTTAAAGAGGCAGCTGAGCTTTTGGAGCTACAAATTCCCGCCATTGCCCTCTTTCCGGTAACTCCGGTGGAAAACAAGTCCGAGGATGCCTGTGAGGCCTGGAACCCAGAAGGTTTGATACAGCGGGCCGTGCGTACGCTGAAAGCGGAATATCCGGAGCTGGGTGTGATCACCGATGTGGCACTGGATCCGTTTACGACACATGGACAGGATGGCCTGATCGACCAGGATGGATACGTGATCAACGATGAAACTGTGGAGGTGCTGGTCAAGCAGGCACTTTCCCATGCCCATGCCGGCGCCGATATCGTTGCCCCATCGGACATGATGGATGGCCGAGTGAGAGCGATTCGTGAGGCCCTGGAAAAGGAAGGGTATGAGAACACCCAGATACTAGCCTATTCGGCCAAATACGCCTCCAGTTTTTATGGCCCGTTTCGGGATGCTGTGGGTTCCGCAGCCAACCTGGGCTCTGGCAACAAGTTCACTTATCAGATGGATCCGGCCAACAGTAATGAGGCGTTGCATGAGATTGCTCTGGACCTGGACGAAGGTGCCGACATGGTCATGGTCAAACCGGGAATGCCTTATCTGGATATCGTCCGGCGTGTGAAGGATGAATTTTCAGCACCCACGTTCGTGTACCAGGTTAGCGGTGAATATGCGATGCTCAAGGCCGCCACGGCCAATGACTGGTTGAATGAGCGGGCTGTGGTGATGGAGTCGCTCCTCGCATTCAAACGTGCCGGCGCCGATGCGATTCTGACCTATTATGCCAAACAGGCAGCACAATGGATTTCTGAACAGGAATAGATATACATCGATGGATGTCAAAAAATACATGCTTGATCTCGGGCAGAAAGCCCGTGCAGCTTCACGTGCCATGGCACGGGCCGACAGCTTGGCGAAAAATACTGCACTGCTGGCCATTGCGGACAGTATTGAAGAGAAAAAGCCTGATCTGATCGCAGCTAACAAGAAGGACTTGAAACAAGGGGCGGATTTGGAACCGGCCATGCGCGATCGGCTGGAACTTAATGACGCCCGAATCGCTGCCATGGCCGATGGCTTGCGTCAGGTGGCAGGCCTGGCCGATCCTGTTGGTGAAATTACGGATCTTCGTTATCGGCCATCCGGAATCCAAGTGGGGAAAATGCGCGTACCCTTGGGGGTTGTCGGTATTATCTATGAGTCGCGTCCAAACGTTACTGCTGATGCGGCAGCACTGGCGCTAAAATCGGGGAATGCAACCATACTGCGCGGTGGATCCGAAGCGATCCATTCCAATCAGGCCATCGCTGGTTGCGTACGGGAAGGATTGAAAAAGGCCGGGTTGCCCGAGGCGGCAGTGCAAGTGATCGAAACCACGGATCGGACGGCCGTGGGTGAACTGCTGGCCATGCAGGAATTTGTCGACGTGATCATTCCCAGGGGTGGAAAAGGTTTGATCGAACGCATCAGCCGTGAGGCGACCATGCCGGTGATCAAACATCTTGACGGGATCTGTCACGTCTATGTCGACGAGCAGGCAGATCTGGACAAAGCGATCCGTATCGCCTTCAATGCCAAAACCCACCGTTACGGCGTCTGTAATGCCATGGAGACCCTGTTGCTGGCGGAGTCCATTGCAGAGGTGGTGCTTGATGTACTGGTACCCATGTACCAGGAAAAGGGGGTGGAATTACGGGGCTGTGCCGCAACCCGGGCCATTGTCCCCGAGATTGCAGAGGCAACAGAAGAAGACTGGCATACTGAATACCTGGCTCCGATACTTTCCATCCGCATTGTCCAGGGTGTGGAAGAGGCGATTGATCACATTAATCGTTACAGTTCGCAACATACCGACACGATCGTAACGGAAGATTATTCCATAGCCCGCCGCTTTCTGCGCGAAGTGGATTCCAGTTCGGTCATGGTCAATGCCTCTACCCGCTTTGCCGATGGCTATGAATACGGGCTCGGTGCCGAGATCGGCATCAGTACGGACAAGTTCCATGCCCGGGGTCCCGTCGGTCTGGAAGGGTTGACCTCGCAGAAATTTATCGTCCTTGGTGATGGTCAGATCCGTGAATAAACGGGGACAATCCAGCCGATGAAACCTGTTGGCTTGCTTGGCGGGACGTTCAATCCGGTACACCATGGACATTTGCGGGCAGCAATCGAGACCAAGGAGGTTTTAGATTTAGCCCGTGTACATCTGATCCCCCTACTCATTCCGCCCCACCGCGATCCACCGGAAGTGAGCGCACACTTGCGATTGAGTATGTTGCAGGCAGCGACAGCCGATGAACCAGCTCTGCTGGCCGATGATCGCGAAATCCGTCGTGGCGGCGTCTCCTATACTATTGATACCCTGATCCAAATGCGCGATGAAATGCCCGAAACACCGTTATGCATGATTCTGGGTACGGATGCCTTTGCCTGGCTGCATACCTGGCGGGAGTGGGAACACCTGATCGAGCTGGCGCACATCATTGTAGTACATCGTCCGGGCACCGATCTGCCGAAAGATGTGCCCGCGAATCGTCTGCTCCGGGAAAGGGAGACCTGCAAGAAAGAGGATCTGCAGGACTCCCCTGCGGGTAGTTTCCTGTCGATGGCGATCCCGTTTCTGGAGATCTCCTCGACACGCATCCGATCGATCCTGCACAATGGGCAGAATCCGAGATACTTGTTACCCGATTCCGTACTGGAAATTATCAGGAAGGAAAGACTCTATTTATGATGACAACAGAAGAACTCAAACAACTGGTAATCAACGCTCTAGAAGCTGTGAAAGGGCAGGATATCCATGTAATGGATGTGCGTGAACTGACCACCATAACCGACTATATGATCGTCGTGTCGGGAACATCCAACCGGCAGGTCAAGGCACTGGCCCAGAAAGTTGTGGAGGCGAGCAAAAAGGCTGGTGTACGACCCCTTGGGGTCGAAGGTGAGGAGAAGGCCGAATGGGTGTTGGTGGATCTGAACGATGTGATCGTTCATATTATGCAGCCGGTAACACGCGATTTTTACCAGCTGGAAAAACTCTGGTCTTCCTCTGAAGACTCGGATAAGGAACTTCCTGGTTCAAACCAGATCGGATGAAGATCTATCTGATCGCCGTCGGCAAACGCATGCCAGAGTGGATCAATATCGGTTTCAACGAATATGCCCGAAGATTGCAGAGAGATATTTCTCTGCAGTTGATCGAGATTCCCACCGCACGCAAGTCGAACGCTCAAGACCGTCAAACCGTTATACGCGATGAGGGGGCTAAGTTGATTGCAGCTATCCCTGAAGCAGCGTGGGTGGTAGCACTTGATGAACGCGGCAGGCAGTGGGACAGTAAGGAGCTTGCGCAACAACTTGAGAACTGGGCAGGTCATTCTGCACAGGTCGCTTTGTTGATCGGTGGTGCGGACGGGCTGGATCAAGCCTGCCGTGATCGTGCCGATCAGATCTGGTCGCTCTCCCCGCTTACCCTGCCGCATGCCTTGGTAAGGGTGATCGTCGCGGAACAGATTTACCGTGCCTGGAGCTTGAACAACCATCACCCGTATCATCGATCATGATGCTCTATCTTGCTTCCCGGTCCCCCCGTCGCCGTGAACTTCTCGATCAAATAGGCGTTCCGTATAAATGTCTGGATGTGGAGATTGATGAGCATTGGAATGGGCAGGAACGCGCTGCCGACTATGTTGCACGGCTGGCCAGAGAGAAGGCGGAAGTCGGTAAGGCATCACTGGTGTCACAAAACAGTCATCCAGTTCTGGCAGCGGATACCGCAGTGGTGCTGGATGATGTCATTCTGGGCAAGGCCACAACAGAAGCAGAAGCGTTGTCCATGTTGAGGCAGTTATCGGGCCGTTGCCACCAGGTGTACACTGGTGTGGCTCTGGCTGCAGAACAAACGATGGTGGAGGTCTGTCTCTCCAGGGTTTGTTTTCGTCCCACAACAGAAGAAGAGCGTGATATCTATGTACAGACTGGCGAACCTTTCGGCAAGGCGGGAGGCTATGCCATCCAGGGAAGGGGGGCGATCTTCATCGAGCGCCTCGAAGGCAGTTATTCCGGTGTCATGGGGCTGCCACTGTTTGAAACCGCCGAACTTCTCAACACAGCGGGGATACTCCTGCCCTAGATCACAATTCTGGCACAGTTCATGTATGTCAAAAAACATGAACAGACACAGACATCAACAGGCTTTTTTTGTTTCTTCGGCGGTAGTTGCCAGCCGCCTCCGCACGGTGATGCAGATTGCGAAAGAGATCTCCCTGGCAGCAAAGAACGCGAAGGCGATCGCTGAACGGGCGGGCGAAAAGGCGAACAGTTTCAAGCCCATTACGGATTTTATTGACGAAATGGGGAGAGAGACTATCCAGTTGGTGGAAGAGATCAACGATCAGGCACTCTCAGTCTCGCGTAGTGCGGTTGAGGAATTCCGTTGTTCCGATGCCAGTGCCCGTTTTGTCAGGGCTACTGAGCTGCTAGGCGATAATGAACGAACCAAGGTTCTCAGCGAGAAGGCCGAAGCGATCCGAAAAGACGCTCAGAGGCAGCAAAAAGAGGTCCATCAGCAAGCCATGCAGTTGCTCGATCTGTTACAGCAGATCGGAAGTTGTATGCGCGCATCAGGCGTCATCTCCACCCGTTCGAGAGTGGAGGCGGTCACCGCGGAAGAGTATCAGGAGAGTCTGCAGGTGGTGGCCGAAACGATTGAAAAGGCCTCTGAGCGGATAAAGGGAATCATCCGCGATTGTGAAAACACCATTCACCACAGTATGTAGATAAAACACAGGATTTTCTCATGAAAGAAACCATACTTTTTGATGAAGGCTACCAATGGATCATGTTTGGACGGGATCCCGACAAGCCGGAAGGCATCATCGATACCAACCAGTTCATGATCAAGGACGGTAACCGGAATGTACTACTAGACCCTGGCGGGATCGAGATCTTTTCATCGATGCTGGCTTGTGTGACCCGCTATGCCGACCCTTCTGAAATCAGCGATATCTTTGCTTCCCACCAGGATCCGGATATTATCTCCTCGCTTGGGCTGTGGGATCGGGCGGTGCCACATGCAAAACTGCACGCACCGTGGTTGTGGGAGGGTTTCATTCGCCATTTCGGCTGCGAAAACATCCAGTATTGCGGTATCTCCGATGAGGGTGGCGAGATCGAGCTGAATCACACCCGCCTGCAGTTCATTCCCGCACATTATCTGCATGCTTCAGGCAATTATCACGTTTACGATCCGGAGGCGAAAATTCTCATGAGTGGTGATGTGGGAGCTGCACTGGAGCCTGAAGGGGCGCCCATGTTCGTCGAGGATTTCGATCAGCATGTGCAGAAGATGATACTTTTCCATCAACGCTGGATGCCGTCCAACCGGGCGAAGAACGACTGGATCAGACGAGTGCGCAAGCTCAATATCGAGATCATGGCGCCACAACACGGTCGTCTTTTCAAAGGCGATGATGTCAAACGTTTCCTTGATTGGTTCGAGGCGCTGGAAGTGGGTACCGGGATCAAAAACACAGCCAGAAGTTACGCCTGATCAGATCCCCTTTCTTTGAAGAGCCGTGGTGTTCAATCCACGGCTTTTTTTGTTTTCGGGGCAAAGAGAATCTGGCAAGCAAGGGAAAGGTGTTATACCTTTCCAGATTCTGTTGATGTATTTATGAACAAATGACCCGATTCAGTCAAAACCTGCTGGCCTGGTTCGAGCAGAATGGGCGAAAAAACCTGCCCTGGCAATCACCGCCTACCCCCTATCGGGTGTGGGTTTCCGAGATCATGCTGCAACAAACCCAAGTGCAGACAGTGATCCCATATTATGAACGTTTCCTTCAGCGTTTCCCTGACGTGGAGGCACTGGCGCGGGCAACACTGGACGAGGTGCTGCGGCTCTGGTCCGGGCTGGGTTATTACGCCCGTGCAAGGAACCTGCACAAAGCCGCAAAGCAGATTTGTGATCGGTTTGATGGCCGCTTCCCCGAGAGTCTGGAACAACTGCAGGCGCTCCCTGGCGTTGGTCGTTCTACCGCCGGTGCTATTCTTGCTCTGGCCATGCAAAAACGTCAGCCGATTCTGGATGGCAATGTGAAGCGAGTTTTGACCCGTTATCACGCCATTGAGGGTTGGCCTGGCAAGGCGTCGATCGAGAAGCAGCTCTGGCAGCTGGCCGATTGGCACACACCCGAAGAGAATGTGAGTGCCTACACACAAGCCATCATGGATCTGGGGGCAATCCTGTGTACACGAAAGCTGCCCGACTGTGATCGTTGTCCGGTCAGCGATGAGTGTGAGGCGAGGAGAATGGGACGACAGTCAGCCTTCCCTACGCCCCGCCCGAAAAAGGATCTGCCCGTGAAAAAAAAACGGTTCTTGATCTTGAGTCATCCAGTCGGCGGGATTCTGTTGGAAAAAAGGGCACCCAGCGGGATCTGGGGTGGTTTGTGGAGTCTTCCGGAGTGTGATCATGGAATCGATCTGTACCATTTTTGCCGTGAGCGATTCGGCTGTGCGATCGAAAGCTGCGAAGAGTTGGATATGGTTCGTCA
>Ga0256841_1001245_pt1 | contig 22824 bp, 13 predicted proteins | sample 356308metaG_FD_185971 | JGI IMG/M metagenome (GOLD analysis project Ga0256841, IMG submission 185971) | Hydrothermal vent microbial communities from Mid Atlantic Ridge, Atlantic Ocean - 356-308 | ecosystem: Environmental > Aquatic > Marine > Hydrothermal vents | place: Atlantic Ocean: Mid... | reverse complement strand
GAATGTGTCTAAGATCTCTTCGCTAGCTGTAAAATGCTCAAGATGGGGGATAAAGTAATTTCGGGTTTTAAGCATGTCCAATAGAAAGCTCGGATTGCCAGTCGACCACCAATAATTTCTGTAGTCATGACTGTTGGAGATAAAGAGCAAGATATCGAAGGGATTGTAAACCTTTTTACCAAAATAATTATATCCGTTGTACCACAAGCGTACCTTTTCCATATCCGCCCCTTCCAAATGCTCCTTAAACACAGTCAATAAGTCGTCATGTGTATATCCACAGATATTGCCGTATCTGGCATTCAAGGTGATATCTTCCAGGTTGTTCAATCCGCTGAATAGATTCATCTTGGAGAACTTGCTCACTCCCGTGATAAATACAAAGCGGATATACGCATCATTGTCCTTAATGACTGCGTAAAAGTTTTTCATGGCATCGCGCATCTGACCCGCCACCTCACTATCCGTTATATTATCGAGTATGGGCTTGTCGTACTCGTCGATCAGAATGACAACTTTCTTGCCGTATTTTTCATACGCTGTCAAGATCAAATCCTGAAAGCATTCGACAGGGTTTTCTAATTCAGAATTTATCTTTAGATCTCTTTCCGCATTTTGTAATATCCATCGAAGGCGAGGAAACAAATGGTTAATATCCCTTTCTACTCCGGAGCCCAGGCTCACCCGCAGCACGGGATATTGGTCCTCCCAATCCCATCGGTCGTAGATCGCAAGTCCTTTAAACAGCTCTTTTTTGCCTTCAAAGATATCTTTGAGTGTATCCAGAAACAAACTTTTACCAAAGCGCCGGGGACGGGATAGAAAGTAATATTTTCCACCCATTATTAGATTATAGGCGATCTCCGTTTTGTCTACATAAACAAATCCTTCTGTGATAATATCCCTAAATGTCTGTATGCCTATTGGTAGTTTTTTCATTACAAATCCCTTTAAAATACAAACATACAATATTTCTAGATTATTCTCTCATTGAGGAGGTTCATGAAGATGGAAGAAATATTTAATTGCTAAGGATTTAAAGCTTTGAAATACGCTCTAAGTATGCGAGCGTTGAGGACACCATCGGTCACAACCTCAAGAATAGCTGGAACTGCTGTATCTTCATGCAAAAATCGGGGAAGGAGAGCTTCAAGGGACGCTAAAGAATCTACATTTTGGTAAGGCAAATTATATCTGAGAGCGATACGATGAATAGTTTGTGCGCGTTGTGTGACGAAGAGAGATTCTAAAACATCCGTTTGATCCGGCCCCTGAATAAACCTAAATATATTTCCACCGCCATTATTAAAGGCGATAATTTTTAGATTGGAAGGGAGATATTGATGCCAAAAAGCATTGGCATCATACCCGAAAGAAATATCTCCAATGAGGAGTACGACAAGGTCATTGGTCATATTAGCAGCTCCTATAGCAGTAGAGGTACATCCTTCTATTCCACTTACTCCCCGATTGGAAAAATAACGTAAATCCGGTCTGTTTTGAAAAAGTTGTACATATCTAACAACAGTACTATTGCCCATTTGAAGGAAAGTATTTGAAGGCAGTTTTTCCAGAATATAATCATATGCTTTTAAATCTGTAAAAGGGGCCTCCTTAATATAGTGCTCATGTCGATCTGAAGTATCTAAAACAAGTGTATTCCACAGGTCAAAATAGTTCCCATCACCTATAATATCAGGAAAATGCTCTAAGAAATGTAAAGGTGAAACAGGTATTTTCAGGGATAATTGATGAAAGGTATCCGGAAAATGATTTTTTCCACTAATATGCCAATGAGCAAGAATCGAATGTTGTCTAAACCACTGTTTTATCCTCTTGGAGATAATACTATGTCCCATTGTAATCAATAGATCCGGCACATAATCACCGGATGTATCATCTGGGATACCTGCAAGCGTTCGATCTATCTGAGTGATAATATCCGGATGGGCAACGTTGCTTGTTGTCTCCGAAAGAACAACTGCATTGGGACAACGGGTCATAAACAGATATAGCGCTTCTGTCCATCTTATATCTGGAGGCATCATACCGATAAGTAGCATTACTTTAGGATACGGCGGTAGGGAAGAAAGCGAAGCCTGGAGCGCCTCCTCCGGCAGGTTATTGGAAGGATTAAGAATTGGGATCTGAAGAGGGGCAACCTGGGAAGGGGGGCTAACCCTATTGTAAAGGGGTTCATCTAAAGGAATATTGATATGAACGGGACCGGGGGTGGGATACTGCGTGTGATTTATAGCTTTAATGATATCGGGAATAGAAGAGCATTGGTCCTTGGGCTCAAGTGAAGTGGACCATCGAATATAATTGTGGTAAACATCCTTTTGTCGTATGGTCTGCCCATCCCCTACATCGATACGGTGAGAAGGGCGATCTGCCGTTAAAACAAGGAGAGGAACATGTTGATAGTACGCTTCGGCAATAGCTGGCGCATAGTTGAGCACTGCACTACCTGAAGTACATACTATAGCCGCAGCCGTCCCTGTTTGTTGTCCGATACCGAGCGCAAAGAATGCTGCAGAGCGCTCATCAATAATACTATAAATACGGAATTTACCATATCCACTGAATGAGATGGAGAGTGGGGCATTACGCGAACCGGGAGAGATAATTACATGTCTTATGCCCATTTCATAACACACCCTCACTACATCCTGTACACTCTGTTTATCTGATATCATACTGCAAAGAAAGTAAATTCCCCTATTAAAATAAAAAAGCCCGGCAAACAACCGGGCTTTTTATCCTTTGATATACTGAATTACTTCATACCCTTGTATACTTTGTATAATGACTCAGCATCCGGATCCAAAGCAAAGTCAACACGTCTCTCGAGTGCACCGGCATCTTTACCATCCATTTGAATACCCATAGCGTCGAGATCTGCACGACCTGCCGCGGTCATTTGTGCTGCAGGAACTCCTGCTTTAGTCAAAGCTCTTACTACATTTGCAGCACGAGCGACACTGAGATCCCAATTGTCTTTATACAGATAACGCGTTCTACGAACAGGATCTTTATCCGTATGACCGATTACATTAATACGCATATTGGGATGTTTTTTGAAGACCTCTGCCAATGTAGGAACAACATTTTTCCCTGATCGAGAGAGCTCTGCTCTTCCCTTTCTAAACAGAACATTATCAGTAAGGGAAAGAATTAATTTACCATTCTTAGTGGTGAAATGCAAATTGGGATCATCGAGACCGGAAAATGCTTTTTTAATTTGCATCTTGATATTGGCGATCTCTTTTTCTTTGAGTTGCTGCATTTTAAGTGCTGATTCTGCATCTTTTCTAGCATTCATCGCTTCTGACTTAAGCCTGCTACTCTCCCCTTTGAGCTTAGATACTTCTTTTTGTGTATCCATGAGTTCGCCTTTAAGTGCCTCTAGACGTTTTTTATGTGCCATTTGAGCAGCTTCATACTCTTCTTGCAAAGATTTATATTTCTTTGAAGAAACACAAGAAGTCAAAACACCGGCAGTTAAGAAAATAGCGAGTAATAGTTTGAAATTCATTTTCATATTTTACTTTTTTTACGGGTTGATAATTTTATGGCCCCAAAGTTATGATATTCTATGGAAATCATAGGAATATTAATCAGAATTATCATTTATAGGTATGAAATCATGTCTTTCTCATAACAAAATAACATAAATCCCATCCTTTCAACTGTTAAAGTAATGCGTTTCATAGATACATTTAGTCTGAATTCACTATCTTTGACTCCTAATTATATCGACCGGTCTAAGCTCAAACGATCTGAATATTTCAAAATATTTCCTTTCAACTCGCAATTAGTAAGGAATATTTTAATACTGATTTTTTTTATTTGCAACACAAAGCCATATGATTAAAAAATTTAAAGGATATGCAGTATTTGCATTCATCCTCTTAACAGTAACCATTTCATACAGTCAAAACCATCCGGTATTTGAAGAAGTACAGGCTATTCAAGCTTCAGGTATTCGACCGGTATCTATCCCTCTTTTTCATACATTATCCTTAAGGGAAACACCTAAAAATCTCAAGGAAAAAGTGAAAGAAGCCACCTTGATGGAAGTGAATCGCCCGGTATTAAATAAAATAATCCAACAACAACCGGATTTGATTCAATTAAGCATTCCGGGAATCGGAGACGCTGATGGTTATACCTTGAAGTTACTCCGGCAGGATCCATTTACAGATCAATTTAAAATGGTAGATGGAGAAGAACGTATTATTCCCTATCGACCTGGTGTGTATTACAGGGGTTATATAGTAGGTGATCCAAAATCTATTGCTGCCATTAGTTTTTTTGAAGGAGATATCATCGGTGTAACCAGTCCGGCAGAAGGGAATCAAGTGATTGGAAAATGGGGGGAATTAAATAAGGGCAGTACTTACATCTTGTACAATGAAAGTGACTTACAAATTCCCACACCACCGGTTTGTGCTGTAGATGAGACCATGGAGTCTGCGGTAGAGGCATCTACTACAAGCAGTATTAATCCAAATTCCTACCAGGGAAAGGAGTGCAAAACCGTCGCCGTTTATCTGGAGGCCGATTACAACGTGTTTACCAAAAAAGGACGTTCTATACAAAGTGTTTCCAACTACATTACCGGTATCTACAACATTGTCTCTACTTTATACGCCAACGAAGGAATTAACACCAAGATAAATAAATTAAAAGTTTGGGACAAGCGAGATCCATATAATTATAGTACTAGCAATGCTGCACTCAATACCTTTGGACAAAGAATTGGCAATAATTTTGATGGAGATCTTGCCCATTTGCTCTCATTGTCTTCCAATAATTTAGGAGGATTAGCATGGGTAGATGTTTTGTGTGGCAATGGTCATCGGCATGCTTTTTCCAATATCGGACTGGGATACACTGATTTCCCTACCTATTCGTGGACGACAGAAGTAGTCACTCATGAGATGGGGCATAATCTCGGTTCCCCGCACACCCAGAGGTGTTTTTGGGGACCACAACACAATCAAGCACTAGACAATTGTTACGCCACAGAAGGGGGGTGCCCACGAGGTCCGGCACCTCGCAATGGGGGTACTATTATGAGCTATTGTCACCTCACGAGGTATGGGATTAATTTTAGAAATGGATTTGGAAAAGAACCCGGGGACCTAATTAGAAATAGAGTCCGAGGAGCAGGATGTCTCGGAGATGCCTTTGCAGCTACTATTTCCCCTAATGGTCCTATCAATGTTTACTACGGAGACAGTGCTGTACTCTCCGCATCCCCAACAGGCAACAAATACACTTATCAATGGTATGCCAATGGTCTCCCTATCCCTGGTGCAACACAACCTACCCTTGTCGTAAAAGAATTTGGAAATTACAATGTGGAGGTTACCACTACATGTTCTGTATTGTCTAAACCTATTAAGGTAACCAACAGTGAGTTTATCGCAAGCATTAATTTTCCTCCCAAGTCAGGGGGAAGAGATAGTGTTCAACACAGTATTCGGGATTCCTTAAAAGGGGGAAAGGCGAAAGATTATTTAGTGGAATTTAAGCCTGCAGTGTTTCAAAATATTCCGACGGGCACACATCAGTGGTTTATGCAGATGAGGATTCGTTTGAAAGGGGGATTCCCTATCTACCTCAACCAACTAAAAATGACGATAACAGGTCCTCCGGGAAGTGATATATCCCTTAAAGATTTTTATCCGGCAGATGGAGTGGATATCTTTGTTGAAGCTGATACATTTAAGTATAACCTTGGTAAAACGGATCCAACCGGACAATGGAATATTCACATTGCCAATGAAAACGGTGCCTTGGTAGGTCCTTTAACATTTGATGTGGATTTTGCATTTGTTTGGATATTAAAAAGCAAACCCTCTGATAAAAATGAACGAAGTTGTACCTCAGGAGAAGTAACTTTAGATGCTGGAATTCGCGCAGATACTTATCAATGGTCAACCGGAGCAACGACCAGAAGTATAAAGGTAGCTAAAACTGGATATTATGCGGTTACCGCTACTAAAGGAGCCCTCGTTGCAACAGATGATATTGAAGTCATTAAAGATCCGACTACCTTTGATATTCAACAAACTATTTGTGAGGGAGATTCCCTTGTTTTTGGGAACCGTGTCTTAAAAAAAACCGGCACTTATCAAGCTCAATTTACTTCTTCGATAGGATGCGATAGTGCTGTTACTTTACATCTTAACGTACAACCGGACTACTACCGGGAAGAAGAGATAATGCTCTGTTATGGAGATGTATTCCAAGACAAAAAATACTATTCTTCTCAAACTATAACCCAAATGCTCCAAACCCAAGTCGGATGTGATAGTGTACGAGTTTATCACCTTAAAGTCAGCCCTGAGATTATAGCAAATATTCGTGTAGATACAGGTTGTGCAAACATAGGATCCAACCTAGAAATTAACAGTAATAATCCCGCTGATACCTACCGGTGGACCAATGGGAAAACTACTCAAAAGATTAAGAATGTCAAAGATAAAACTATTGGAGTAAGGGTGACCAACTCCGATGGATGTGCATTGGATCTAAATACTTCCGTCCCTCATTATCCGGCTATTATAATGAATGCGGTTACAACTCCGATCGCCTGTAATGGAGATATGAACGGACAAATAGAATTGAAAATTAACGGTGGCTCCGGACAAAAACACTTACTCTGGAAAGATGGAAGCAACCGCCTGATTAGAAAAAATCTGGCAGCGGGTCAATATTCCGTAACTGTTACAGATGAAAAACAATGCCAAGAACAACGTAATTTCACATTGAAAGATCCCCCAGCACTCACTGCCAATTCAACAGTAAGAGGTACTGCAAATGGAACTTCAAAAGGAGCAATTATACTTGACGTACAAGGAGGAACACCTCCTTATAAATACCACTGGAGCACGGGCTCGACAGATAAAGATTTAGTCGATGTTCCCAAGGGAAAGTATTCCGTCACGATAACAGATGCACACCAATGCCAACTGGTAAAAACAGAGCAAATCACAGAAAATACCGCTGTAAAAGACATAAATCATTCTGATATTTATGCAAAAGTTTATCCCAACCCAGCGCACAAACAGCTTTGGATCAAAGGGAAATTACCTTATCCTCAACAACTTTCCTTAACAGTTTTTGACGCCTCCGGGCACACTTTCCATCAAGGGAGCTATTCCTGTGGAAAAAGCTTTCATCTTCCTGTTCTGACAAAAGATTGGCCGAATGGACTGTATATAATACGTATTACAAATTCAAAAAATACACTGCTCTTAGAATCCCTCATTGACCATTAAATCACTTACTCACTTATTAGATATGAAACGAACACGAATTTTATTAAACATAAATTTCACACAGAAGTATGACGATAGTATCTGTCCATAAAATCATTAATGCTGAAAGTGTATTTTTAAATTATTAGAAATTTTTAAAGAATGAAAAAAAAATGTACCATCGTTTTATTCCTGTTCACTTTTGTAGCATTCGGGCAAAAACCATTGTATGAAATGGTAAAAACCTGGGAGTCTGTATACCAACCCGTAGACATCCGACCTTTCCATCCTACAGAGCTAAGAATGAATATGCCGGGTATCGAACAGGCCGTTTCCCAATATGCTCTTAGACGTCCGGATCAAAGTCAAATAAAATTTATTCTTCGTAAAAAACCGGAGTTTATACGCGTGGAAGTACCCTTGAGCAATGGCAGACCCCAACATTTATTGCTTGTACTTTCCGACCCCATAACAGATGCCTTTAGAGTCGTCACTAGTGACCAACCGGATCAACCGATCTCCTATAAACCCGGTCTCCACTATCGTGGGATAATAGAAGGACAACCCGAATCTTTTGCAGCAATGAGTTTTTATCAAGATGATATCATGGGAGTATTTTCGGGAGAAAAACCGGGCAACCAAGTCATAGGCAAGACCTATGGTTACGATGATAATACTTATGTCAGTTACAACGATGCAGATGTAGCAAATCCTCCTATGCTAGAATGCTGGAATACTTATCTTACAGATATCTTGGATCATAAAGAGCCTGTTCACACAGAAGATATGGTCGCCATCGGAGAGGCCAAACCCTGCAAGCAGATAAAAATATACGTCGAAGCAGATTATCTAATGTATCAGGAAAAAGGACGATCAAAAACAAGAGTAACACAGGACATCAATGGGATGTTTAATGTGGTCGGTGCAATCTACGAGAACGAAGGAATAAATATCAAAGTCAATAAAATATTTATTTGGACCACCAAAGATCCGTATAATACAAACAACTCATTTGCTGCCATTCGTGGATTTGGGTCGAGAATTAAAGACAATTTCGATGGTGACCTAGGGCACTTGTTAAGTCGTTCTCCTAATAATTTAGGAGGTGTCGGCTGGATCGATAAGCTTTGTGACAGTTATACGGCTTTCAACGAGCAAGGACGGGTCGCCTACAGCAATATAGGAAAAAATTATAAACGATTACCCGCTTATTCGTGGAGCGTGAATGTGCTCACCCATGAAATGGGACATAACCTGGGCTCCTACCATACCCATAGTTGTAGATGGAATGGAAATGGAACCCAAATAGATGATTGCGGCAATTTGTTTGCCGCCAATAATGGGAGCCAACCGGAGGGACAACGCTGTTTTGATAAAAATAATCCCATCATTCCCAATAATGGAGGGACAATCATGAGTTATTGTCACCTCAATAGAGTAGGAATCAAATTTAGCAACGGATTTGGTAAACAACCCGGAGATGTGGTTAGGGGCAAAATCGCTCGTGCCCTCTGTTTGGGCGGCGCCTTCAATGCGGAAGCCTTTCCTAAAGGAAACGTTACACTCTATTATGGAGATTCTATACAATTGCGCTCCATACCCACCGGCAAAGCCTATAGCTACCAATGGTATCTGAATGATTCCCCCATCGCCGACAAAACTAAATCAACTATAACTATAGGACAAACCGGACAGTACAGAGTAGAAGTAATAAATGACTGCAGCGTATTTAGCAATACCATAAACGTATTGGGCCAAGAATTTATCGCTAGTATTAATTATCCGGTAATAGTAGGAGATTCCGGAGAAGCCAAATTTGAGGTTAAAACCCTATTGCCATCAGAAAATATGGATACTTTAGTGCTGGCAATACCCCAAGATGTGCTGGACTCACTTAATACTCAGCTTCTGGATTGGGAAGTCGAGCTAAAAACCTATATCAAATACGGTCGACCCGGAGATATAAGCTTACTTGAAATGGACATTATTGGGCCTGCTCAATCCGGGGTGATAGTAGAAAACTATAATCCTACCAAAGACGAAAAACCCAGCCAACGTTCTGCTAGGTATTACCAACGATGGAATCAGATAGATCCGGGTGGAAAATGGACGTTTCCCCTTAACAACCCCAATACAAAAGATGTCACTAGAAAAATGTCGATTGCATTGACGATAACCATCCGATGGAAGGCTAGAAGTCATCCCTCAGAGGAAAATGTTTATCAGTGCGGAGACGCAGACATCGTCTTGGATCCTCAATTGGATGGGGAGGAATATCTATGGAATACAGGAGAAACCACACCGACCATTCGCGTCAAAGATGCAGGCAATTACGCAGTGACCGTTACCAGAGGTCCCCTTACCTCTACGGATGATATCGATGTCTATGTGACGCCGGGAGAACTAACGATCGACACCAGTATATGTGCAGGATCTGAAATTCAGTTTGGCCAGTTGACCATAGACTCTGCAGGTGTTTACACACAGAACATGACTGATGCCAATGGATGCGAACAAAGCATCACCTGGCAAGTCCAAATGAAAACATCGTATTCCATTTCTAGACAAATATCCCTCTGCTATGGAGATGTGTTTGAAGGGGAGGAGAGATTTGAATCCGATACCATTACCCAAGTATTGACTGCAGCTAATGGATGTGATAGCTCTCTAGTCTTTATCCTGGATGTAAAGCCAGAGATTACTCCGGAGGTCCAATATGATACCGGATGCTTTGCCCTTCCGACGCGCGTTATCTTATCTGCCCCCCAAGGTAAAACTTATGAATACCAATGGAAAGAAGGTAATGGCATGGATTCGACCGCTGAAATCGAAGGGAATAATGCTGTTGTAATCATAACAGAAGGAGATTGCCAGATAGAAAAGAATATTGATATTCCACATTACCCTCAAGTAGTATTTCAAGCTGAAACATCAGATGCTCTTTGCAATGGAGCATCCAATGGACAGATATACTTTACGGATTTAGGGGGTACCCCCCCTTTCCGTTATTTCTTCAATGGAGAGGAAAAAACATTAACCCGAGATAGCATTTCTCTTCCGGCCGGAACTTATACGGTAGAACTCAAGGATGGTCATAATTGTAGCAGCAACCGCGATACACTGATCATCAAAGAACCCGAAGCCATCCTGCTCTCTCCAATGTTGAAAAATGCCCATCCAGGGATGAAGGACGGAGCGATCGATGTTCAAATATCAGGAGGTACTCCTCCCTACAAAGTATTGTGGAATACCGGAGATACATCGACCGGGATAGACAGCCTTGCTGCCGGAAAGTATGCTATTACCATAACAGATGCCAATGGATGTATGATGGTAGAGGAGTATGAAATAGTTGAAATCACAGCTACAAGAACACCTGATATTTTCTCTGCAGTATCTGTGTTTCCCAACCCTGCTAACCATTTCATACAAATAAAAATAAGCCTTACCCAACCGGAGGAAGTACACTTAAGTCTTTATAATACCAGAGGTGTAAAAGTTCGAAATTGGTCCTATATGGGAAGAAGTTCTTATAGTATGAAATGGTCGACTAAAGACCTGACCAGTGGCATTTATTACCTACAGATAGAAACTTCCAAAGGATTAACTGCTCGGAAGATTAGGATCTTTAAATAAACTGTACCTTTGCATTCCTAGTAGAAACAAGAGAAAGTAAATATATCTCTTGTTTAATCTGTTAATTGACTCATAACTGTGTAATTTGGAAAGGATGAGGTATATTTATACAATTGCAGCAATTATCCTGCTGCTAAGCGGAAAAACAATGGCCCAAAAATGGGGATTTGGCTTTAAAGCAGGCGGAAGTTGGACTTCTATCCAAGGTCCCTTGGAACCCGGTGAAACTGTCGGATATCAGGGAGGCATTCATATAGGCCCTCAAGTGACTTATAAACTATTGCCCAAATTCGGGTTTTATTCTGGCTTGGCTTATAATCAAGCGGGATCCAAGTATGAATACAAAGGAAAAGGCTACTTTCTCTTTCGCAGTTTTCTAAAAGATATACTTGTATCCGGAGATGTAGAGACAAAACTTCTCGTCGAACATTCTTATGTTGAAATCCCTCTCGGTATATATTATAAACCGTTCAAAAAGCTAGAAGTATTTGGTGGTGTAAGCTTAAATATTTTAGCAGGATCTACCGCCAAGGGGACGATGTCTTTTAACAATCCGGGAAAGGATCTAGACTTTAATGTGTTGTTGGATTATAACTATCTTAAGGACAAAGCCGGAGAAGTTGGTGGCGTTTTCAAAAGCAGAGTGGGATACAATTATTCTAAGGTAATTAGAGGTATAAAATACGATGTTCCCAACACACTGGGGGCCTACTACTTTTATAATGAAGAGATTAAAAAGAAAAAATACAACACATTGGATTATGGAGTATTAGCAGGGTTAAAATATTATCTCAACTCGGCTCTATATCTTTCTTTACGTGGATATTGGGGGTTATCGGATATCACCAATAATAGCGTTGACTTAAAATACACCTTGGACCCAAATGCCCCTGATAAGCTTCCTAAATCCAGTGATATTGATAAAAATATTGTATATCAATTGTCTTTAGGCTTTGCGTTTTAATTAGGTATTTGATTTGACCACGCGTGGGTGAGGGTTACTCATTCGCATTGATACAATAGCTTGTGTTTTTTCGAAAAATACTTTTTAAGCTTAACATTCTTTGGGGCATATTAACTCTAATAGCCCTATTATCTCCTTATGTGTCTCCATCCGCCTTTTGGCCTGTCGCGATCGCCGGGTTATTATTTCCGGTATTTTTTGTAGGCAATGTCCTATTCGCGTTCTATTGGTTGATGTTCAAATGGAAAAAAACATGGCTTTCACTCTTGGTAATAGGCTTGTGCATCCCAAGTATAAAATTGTTTTATGGGATGAACAAACCTACTTACTCGTTAAACTCTTCTTCTGGTATAAACTTGACGAGTCAAAATCTTTACGGATTAAAAATAATAAAAAATCTATTTCATTCCCATCCAAAGAAAGCAGCGTACAAGTTGCGTAAATTAGTTCGAGATTTTGACCAATCAGATATACTTTGTCTTCAAGAGGTCAACCCTTACTCCCTTCAATTGCTAACCAGATATCTCAATTTCCCCTACAAACACCAATACGGGACACAAGGGGCACTCTTACTTTCCAAATATGGATTTATTGATAAGGGCAGTATTCCATTTTCCAATCAAACCAATTCCTGCGTTTGGGCGGATATCCAATTAAAAGAAGATACCATTCGTATGTTTTGCTTGCACTTACAATCGAATCGGGTCAGTAAAACCGCAGAAGAAATTCAAGAAGAAGACCTAAGTGAGTCCGGAACATGGCGAAGAATACTTTCCATGTTCCGAAGCTACAAAGACTACTCCCAATACCGCGCCGAAGAAGTAGAAAAAGTACGCAAAGCGGTAAATTCCAGTCCTAACCCTGTCATAATAGCAGGAGACTTCAATGATCAACCGCTGTCTTATGCCTACCACATTCTAAGTAAAAACATGCAAGATGTCTTTATAGAAAAAGGTTTGGGACCCGGCTCAACGTATCGCGGAGCCATGCCCTTCTTAAGAATAGATTATATCTTGGCGGATACAAATTTTTCTGTCCAAACGATGCAATTAATTCAAAATAATATCTCAGATCACAATATGATTCAAACCCAATTGTCACTAGATACCAATCATTAATTTATAGAATCAATTAACCCAAAACCCCGTTTAAACAGCGGAAGTCGGGGGATTCTCTTGCCATCAAAACATTTGGAATTACAGGGATTACGCTGATGATGTAGATAGTAGAAGTATCGTAGAGACGGGCGATTATGTATCTAAAGTTGTTGCGTTTTTAGACATTAGAATTCTGGTTCAAATAAATTTGAATGCCCCTGTGGACGACACATTTTTCTAGCAATACGTCCAATGTATTTTACTTAAAACCCCGTTTAAACAGCGGGAGTCGAGGGGGGATTTACTTTTTGTCAGTCGTATTTTTGCCTTTTTCCCAAATCGTATGACAAACCCCATTTTCACATTGCATTTTTTTATAGAGTACCCCATTTGGGGTATACATCAAGAGAAGCCCTTGTTCGTTATCGCCATTGATATAATTACCTTCGGCCTTAATTTTTCCATTGGGGTAAAATTCGGCAAAAGGGCCGTTTTCCTCATTGTTTTTGAAGGTGACAATCTCTTTAAGCTTCCCTTGTCGAGTATAGGTTTTCCATTTGCCTTCCATAACACCATTCTTATAATTGCCGATGACATAGGGTTTGTCAGTACCTAGGTGATAAGAGGTGTAGAGGCCATTGATAACGCCATCTGAATAATGAGCGATACTGTAGAGTACACCCTTGTTATACAGTTTTTGCTCGCCTTGAAGCTTACCATGTGAATAATTAGATTGTTCGAGAAGACGACCTTGAAAATCTTTTTCTTCATAGGGACCATGTCTGATGTCTGTACCTTTGAGTACGTGATAAATGGCAACAACTTCGGTGGTATCATTTTTAGTTGTAACAGGTTCTGTAGCATTGGGGTCTCCACAATTCCATAGGGAAGACAACAGGGGTATCCCAATGCCTATTAAGAAAATAAATCTAGTGATAACATCCGCTAACTTCATAATAGATATCTTAATAACCAATTTCAAATTCTACTCTTCGATTGAGCGATTTCCCTTCCGGGGTATTATTATCTGCTATCGGAACCGCTTCCCCATACCCGGCTGTCGTCATTCGATCCGCCGCAATACCGTTTGTCACGAGAAACGACTTAACTGCCTTGGCTCTTCGGCGACTGAGGTCTAAATTATGAGCTGCAGAACCGTCTGAATCAGTGTGCCCGGTTATGGTCAACTTAATATAGGGATGCTTTTTCATCACCTCGACGATCCGGTTGAGGATAGGATAGGATTCCGGTAGGATAACATCTTTATCAACTTCAAAATGGATGGCTTGTACCGCCTCTTCAAATACTTTTTTGGTCGACTTCTTAATCTTAGGGCAACCGTGGTTTTTTCGTACACCACGGATATGAGGACATCGATCTTCTTGATCCGGTATTCCATCCCCATCCGTATCTTTTACTAACGGAAAACGATATCTGATTCCCAATTCGGAGGTTAAAAAATGGTCATTCCCCTTAAGATCTGCTACCTTATCGTATTTGTCACCAAAGTTATACCCCCATCGCAATTGTCCAAATACTTCCCATCCTGCTGCCATTTCATATCGAATACCCAGACCTACGGGTATGGCCAAATCAAGGGATGACACAGCTAGGGTATCGACAGGCGAATACCGCTGAAATCCAAGTCCTATTGACACAAATGGAAAAGCTCGGATGCCTTTAGACCGAAAATACTGTGTGCCCGGATAATAACGCACTTCTCCCGTTAGCCCAAAGACATTACTGAGAAAGCGCTGACTTGAATCCTTCGTAAACCCGGTTCTACCTAGAGAAAATCCACTTACCAAATCCAAATTTTTGCGAAGGGAATAGATACCCCTTAATCCTGCCATCCCATGAAATGATTGTTTGTAATTAAAAAAACCATTGCCCAAGTCCCCTCTATAACTGCGCTTACCCAAAGTAAATTCAATACCCGCAGATGGTTGGTGGTGTTGAGAGGAAAGTAAAATAGGTATATTCAAAATCAGTAGTATCAAGAAATGCTTCAATGAAAGCATGGTTACGTGATTTAAAGTGATAAATAATCGTTTACTGATCTAGTGGTTGGGGCTACAAATTTATAAATTATTTTTGGGAGTGAGGCCAAACGGGATGGGGAATAGTCATTTTGATCCGATCGGCCAACTATTTCATATCTAAACCATGCTTCATATATATCCATCCTTGAAAAATCGCCCGGGCAGCTAAAAAAGCCATGAGCGCTGCCCACAATGCAAATTCGGGCCAATGTGGAGATAAAATCCATAGGGAAATGAAAAATACTATCCCCGATAAAACCATACTGTCTCGCATAGACTTAGATGCAGTTAACCCAATGAATACTCCATCCCAAATATAACTGGCAAACCCAATTAAAGGAAATACAGCCAACCAAATACGATATCTACTTAAGGATGCTATCAATGTTTGATCGCGTGTAAATATTCTAGCAATCGGATAATATCCTAATCCATAAAGTAAGGCAAACCCCATTGCCATCCAACCGGCCCAATAAAAAATTCGCTTTATTATCCGGTGTGTACTCTTGTCCTCGCCGGCTCCGTAATACTTGCCTGTCAAACTCTCTGCTGCATATGCAAATCCATCCAAGGCGTAAGACATCCAATTGAGATATTGGAGTATAATCACAGTAACAGCAAGAAAAAGCGTTCCCTTACTTGAGGAATAACGGTATAACCAAGCAAATACAATGGTAAGTACTAGCGTCCGAATAAAAATGTCCTTATTGACTTTAAGAAATCTTATAAAAGGCTGTATCTGACGAAGGGCATTCATAGTGATGTATGAAAGTTTACTTCGATATCTCCATAAAAAGAATAACCCCATGATAAATGTGATATATTGGGCAATAACTGTACCCCAAGCTACCCCTTGGGCTTCCATTCCAAGGTAAATTACAAAATAATAACTGAGTGCGATGTTCACCACATTGCTAATCAAGGTAAGGGCAAGCGGAATCATCGCATTTTGCATACCGAAATACCAACCCATCAAAACATAAAGCCCAAGGGTGGCCGGTGCAGCCCACATACGGATATAAAAATACGTTTTTACAATCGGCAGAGTATCCGGTTGTATATGCATTAGTCCGAATACGGCATTTCCTAAGGGATATTTCAAAAGGAGTAGCAATATGGCCAGAGAGAGAGAAAGGAGGAGTGCTCGTAGGAGAATAGATGGAATTTCAATCGCATCCCTTCGTCCATATGCTTGCGCTGTAAAACCCGTCGTTCCCATTCGTAAAAAACCGAGATTCCAATACAAAAAATTGAATATCATCGCACCGATTCCCACAGCACCAATATGCATGGGAGTGAGTGTTCCCATTAGTGCTGTATCTACCGAACTCAAAAGCGGAACAGAGATATTGCTCAGGATATTGGGAATAGTCAATTTAAAAATCTGTCTATCAAAAGCCCTATCGTTCATCGTGCAAAGGTACAAGGGTATCGGAAAGCATGCATATCCTCTTACTAATAAAATACATGATGTCCCACGGAAAGCTATTGGGCAATATGGGAAATAAGTGTCTTATGGGAGGGTATCCAGAATTCTGAGTGCTTCGGATATGTGTTTTTCAGCTCGGGTCATACTGTTAAATATATGTGCAATTCTTCCATTTTTATCTATAATATAAGTCACCCTACCAGGTACAAAAAAAGCATATTTAGGAACACCAAACAACTTTCTTACCTTATTCTTCGTGTCAGCCAACAGGGTAAAAGGCAAATTATAATGACGTGCAAAGTTCTTATGTGTCTCTACGTCATCTGCGCTTATCCCTATGACCATTACTTGTTTGTCAGTAAATGCTTCGAATGCATCCCGAAAGGCACATGCTTCCTTGGTACATCCGGGGGTTTCATCTTTGGGGTAAAAGTAAATGACGATTGGCTTTTTTCCAATATGTTCAGATAGAACAAATGATTTTCCGTCTTGGTCGAGGAGGGTAAAGTCAGGGAGGGCGTCTCCCACTTGAAGTGTTGTCTTTTGAGCCATATTGCATCTGGGTAATAACGGTATTAATAACACGAGTAAAATACGTGATATACGAATAGAATGAAAAGCATTCATAAGAATAATTACGAAGGAACTTATTAATTGACGATCACAAACAAAACAACGAGCATTGCAAATAGTTGTGCGATGCTCGTTGTTTTCATCTCAAAGTATATGTTCAAAATACCAAAATTATCTCATTACGACAAAACTCTTAATAACAGGAGCCGTCTGTTGGGTTGTCCAGATTTTTAATAGGTAAGTACCCGGGGATAAGGACGAAACAGAGAGCGTCGGCTTTGCTGAATGAATTTCTCTTACCAGCGATCCATCAATATGTAGAATTTGCACTTGACGGATTTTCCCCTTTACCCCTTGGATATGGATATAATCCTTGGTTGGGTTAGGAGAAAGGGTAATAGAAGTATCATCTATCACGGAAGACTTAGCCGCAAGGGAAGGATTGTAGAGTCCGGGAGCAGTAAAGTAAGGGATGGCACCAAAGTCATACTTAAAGTCCCAAAGTTTTTCCATTTCATCTGTCTTGGGATCAATCCTAAATGCTGTACCGGCATTTTCAGATCCTCCATAGGAGGAAAATGCATAAATTTTACCATCCGGCCCCATAGTCAAGCCACCAAATGGATATGCGCCGTTTTTACCATCAAAATTTGCGATACGAGTAAACTTAGAAAGGTCTATCTCATATTTAAAAAGTGTCCCCATGCGGTATTGCCCTCCTTCATAAGAAAGTCCATAGAGCACACCATCTACGTATAACGGAGCAGATTGTACATTTCTACCTGCGATTCTACCGCCAAAAGGCTCAATTACACCAAAATCTCCGGTCTTATAATTGAATTTATAGATAGTTCCTTTGCGGCTTTTTCCCCCTTTTTGAGTAAATCCATACATCCATCCCCCTTCTCCCATGGCCATACTTCCTATGGGACGATATCCCGAAGTGATGTCAAAGCTATAAAGGGCCTTTATCGTTTTTGTTGCGGGGTCAAATTCAAAAATGGCACCCAAGTCATTCTTTCCTCCTCTAAAAGTAGTTCCGTACATTTTACCATTGGGAGCGAGAATAAGTTTAGTATAGGGAACACCCCCATTAGGGGCTTTGCCATCGACTACGTCAAATCTTGCTTCCTTTTTAAGCTCAAAAGTTTTCAAATCCAATGAACTAACCGTTCCTATGCCGGGATCATCTCCACTGAGATCATCCGGCCCCCCTAATGAAGTGGTACAGTACAATTTTCCATTGTACTCCGTAAAATCATTGAGAGGTCTGGCTCCATTGATCCAATTAAATTCACCCACTATTTTTACCTTATCTGTATTGGGATTGAGTTGAAGGACAACTCCTAGTCCCGTCTTTCCACCAAATCTAGCTGTGCCATACATCATTCCATCTGAAGCCTGAATAAAGGTCGCACATGGAGATCCACCATATTTACTGTTGTTGAGATTAAAGACAGTGCTTGGCGGGTTATCCTTAACTTCTTTATCTTGTACGAGTAACGCTCCCAAGCTATTGAGTCCTCCATCGTATCCCATAGCATAAATCTTACCATTGGAAGCCCGGACAGGAGTACCTTTAGGATGATACCCGTTATCAAAATTGAAGGCTCCAATTTGTTTTACCGTTTCGGTCTCCGGATCCAATTCAAACAAGGTTCCTCCTCTGTATTTACCACCATTCGAAGAGACTCCAATCAATTTGTTATCCTTGGTCAAGTGAAGCGCACCAAGAGGAAAAACACCTAAGCTTGTATCTTTTCCCGGAAAACTTGTAATCATCGTATAAGAACTAGTCGCAGGGTCGAAGCTATAAATCACTCCAAAATTACTCTTTCCACCATTGGATAATAGTCCGTAAAGCTTGTCCTTGTATAAGGTCATACTTCCTACACCAACTGTACCGGAAGAACGCTCTAAGTCTCTAATTTTCTGATAAGCATTCGTCGATGGATCATAACTGTAGAGCACACCGAGATTATTTTGACCTCCTAAACGAGTAACTCCATAAAAAACTCCTTTATACATCGTCAATCCTCCGACAGGCCGATAACCCGATGCTTGTTCAAATTGGTAATGTATCTCAATAGAAGTAGGAGCATCGGGGTCAAAACTAAACAATACCCCCCCTGCATATCCGACAAATGTAGTACCATAAATTCGCCCATCAGAATGCTGAACTAATCTATCCGTTATACCGGCAATCTTGAAATCCGACAAGTCAAAAAGCTTCGTAAAAACATTATTCACAGGGTCAAAGCGGTAAACAACTCCACTATCTCCTTTTCCCCCTCTAAATGTTCCTCCATAAAGCATTTTATCATCTGCTTGGATAAGGCCAGCAAAGGAAACAGATCCCTCCGTACCATTAAAAGAGTGCTTGAGGGTATAGATGTTTTTCTGAAAATTATAAGCATAAATCACTCCTCTACCGTACTTCCCACCATAACCTGTTGTTCCCCACAGTTGGCCATCACTTAGTTCGATCGGTTCACATTTATCCGGTGTATTTCCGGGAGCTTCTACTTCAAACTCATGAACCAGAATGGGTTTGGTGGGATCAGATACCTTATATTTGAAGATAGAGCCATAGCCCCCTTTGGCTCCCGCTGAAGTCATACCGTAGAAATACATCTGAGTAAAACTTGTTTGTAGTACGAATGCCATTACTACCGATAGTAAAATCTTTTTCATCATTTTGTGTTTTTGTAAAATTATATTTTAATATAAAAGATTAATTTGGTATATTATTTTTATTTATTATTAGAATATTTATTATTATTCGATATATTCCATGTAGTGCTTTTTCTTTTTTGCTCAAATTTTCTAATCCATTTTATCACAATGCAAACTTAACGAAATATTTTTTCTTTCCTGTTTGGTTTATCTGGCCTTCTTCAAATGAAGGGGCAAGTTTATACTCCTCATCTAAGCTTTAGCGTTTATCTTCCTTATTATAGACGCTTTGAAAAATCTTTTCGCTGCCTGAGAAAAATAAAATTTATCTATTTTTATCAACAATATGTTTAGTTTAAAACAACTTATATAGATTCACGTGATTTATAGTTCACTATACGAACATCTAAGATAATGTAGGGTTATAGAGTTTCAATTAAAATGAATGGCGATGAGCGATCCAAAAAGTACAATGCCGGTAATGATTTACACCGAACAAACCCCCAATCCCGAGTCACTTAAATACGTGACGAATCGGATGTTGTATAGGGGAATGGCAGATTTTCAAGAACGATCTATCGGCGAAGAATGGTCTCCATTAGCGAAGGCGTTATATGACTTAGGCTATGTCAAAGGCGTGTATATTGCCAACAATTTCATAACAATAACCAAAAGCCCGGATATCGAATGGCTGGAAATCATGCTCAAGCTCAAGGCAATGATCAAAGAATATCTGGAATCCGGCAACACGATTATCAAAGACGGATATACCGCATTTATACAGGAAAAACGAGCTGAGCAAGACCAAGCTGAAGGGTATAGTGATGAAGACCAAGGGACGGTAAGACAGATTAAGGAAATCCTGGAAACCTATGTTAAGCCTGCTGTCGAAATGGATGGAGGTAATATCATCTTCAAGGGTTTTGATGATGGGGTAGTCACTTTAGAAATGCAAGGAGCATGCAGTGGTTGTCCTTCTTCCACCATGACGCTTAAAGCGGGTATAGAAGGTATGATGAAACGCATGATTCCGGAGGTCAAAGAGGTCAAGGCTGTTGATGAAGCTTAAGCACCGGGTATTCCTTCATCCTGAATTAATAATCTCCCATTTCGCTAATCTCTAGGGCAACTTCTAACTTTGAGATAATAGCAGCTCTTAGGGAGTAAACTCACTTTTTATCCTTGACATATCCCTTGAGATGTAGGACAATTTCTCGATTGGATTCATTGGTTTGGAAATATACTTTGGCGTCTTGGTCGCCTGATTTTCCTCTAGTGTTAAAGCTAATGTACACATAGCTCGCCTGTCCCGGCTTTACGGGCTCCTTGGGAAAGGTCGGATTGGTACATCCACAGGTAGAATATCCATTCCTGAAGATCAAAGGGGCTTTCCCCATATTCGAAAAGAAGAAACGGTGTTGGACCACTTCACCGGCTACTACTGTGTCAAAATGAAAGACTTCTTCCTGAAGCACAAAATGCGGTAAAGGGCCACTTTTATATTTTGATTTAGAGGGAGGTCTATAGGGTTTATAATCTTTGGATTTCTTCTTGTATTTGTAGATCGACTGCCCGCTCTTTTTCTTTAGCGATTTGGGCTTTGACTTAACACTCTTCTTTGAATCCTCTCTGGGGTGTTGATCGGAAGAGATGATCACCTGGGATGTTGTATCTCGGTGTATCATCGAGCTCGAAGAGGGTAGGGTCGTCGTTTTTTGTTGCGGGTCCGTTTTCTCATTATTTGAAGTGATAGTATCTATTGTATTGGGAGTGGTTGAAATTTCCGACTTTTGGGTGTATTTTTGTCCACAGGCAATCACCAGTGAAGTTAGTGAAAATATTGTGAAAGCTCTAAGGGTCTTAAGAAATAGACTACAGTTCATAAGGGCCAAATTATAGTTAACTAGCGCAAGATATTGAACGCTCCGGTTTTAAGATAGGTTTTGCCTCTACAAACATAGGATATTTTATAAGAATAGATACCCGGATTAAGTGCTTTTCCCAAATACGATCCATCCCATCTACTATTTTTGTCGTTAGTATGAAAAATTACCCCGCCCCATTTATCAAAGATATCGAAGTAATCCAAAGATTCGATGATATAGAAATTACTAATCCCGAAACGATCGTTAATATTATCACCATTAGGAGTAAAGGCTGTAGGTAGGTACAGGTTTTGACACTGTACATCTCCCGGATCGATTACTTGCACGCTTAAGGTGTCGGTAGAGATACAATCTGTCTCATTGATTTGAAGTGTATATACCGTTGTCTCATCAGGAGAAAGCTCCGGTTGAAGGGCGTTGACATCTGACACCCCTATAGAAGGAGACCAGGTGACGTTGGTTTGACATCTGGCTACTACTTGCGGAGTTAAAATATCGCCTTGTACCAAAATAGTATCTGGCGTGAGGATTTGATTAAAGGGCCGGTAGAGCCTTTGAACCTGATTAATATCAAGAGATTTAGAATAAAATTGTAGTTCATCAATAAAGCCTATAAAAGTAGGAGTGTTGCAGACACTACTTCCCATCCTAAAGGGATTGTTCGTTCGGACAGGAATGACCAAACCTTTTTCATATACAAATTCATCTTTTTTCTCTGCGTTAATATAGAGGGAAAAGGTAACTTTTTCCCTAGTTAAAACGACGTGATTCCAGCATTTATCGGGATCAATGGGTGCTCTAAGAATGATTTTATTAGAAGGGGTTAGAACGAGATTAAACACAATACTTTGTGAAATTTGGTCAAACTGCACGGTAAAGGTAGAGTCTTGTAGACAGCTCGATTCATTGGACAAAATTTCAATAAGGCTGGAGCCTTTTGGGTTGAGTATTTTTATATAAAAACTCATAGTAAAATCTGACGAAAGGATACTCCCCAAATTACCATCAAAATCCAAAATATCTCCGGCCTGAACCGGCCCCATACCGTCCTTGACCGGAGCACACGAACAGCCGGGATTGCCTGAAAGCACCACGTCTGAATACCGGGAGGACTGATCTTGGAGAGAGCACCCGTCAAAACTGTAATAGGCATCCGGAGTTCCTTGTGCAAGCAACTCAAAGACCATGCAACCTACCAAAAAAAAGGTATAAAAAATCGTTTGTTTATTCATAAAAATAGGTATTCG
>Ga0256841_1001244_pt1 | contig 22826 bp, 15 predicted proteins | sample 356308metaG_FD_185971 | JGI IMG/M metagenome (GOLD analysis project Ga0256841, IMG submission 185971) | Hydrothermal vent microbial communities from Mid Atlantic Ridge, Atlantic Ocean - 356-308 | ecosystem: Environmental > Aquatic > Marine > Hydrothermal vents | place: Atlantic Ocean: Mid... | reverse complement strand
GGCACAGAGATCGGCGATGGCCCGGTCGCCGGCCGCTTCCCGGCCGAGCTCGAGGATCCGCCGGCGCACCGCCGTTTTCAGCCCCGAGAAGGAAAAGTGGCAGCCGGGCTGGCCCAGCAGCGGCCGCGGCAGCGCAAAGCGCCCGGGGTCGCCGTCGCGGGCCCGCAGCTCGACGGCCGGCCCGCCGGGATATCCGAGGCCCAGCATCTTGGCGACCTTGTCGAAGGCTTCGCCCACCGCATCGTCGATGGTGGTGCCCAGCCGGCGGTAGCGGTCGACCCCTTCGACCACCAGGAGCTGACAGTGCCCGCCGGAGATCAGCAGCAGCAGATAGGGAAAGGCGACGCCGTGGGTGAGCCGCGCGGTCAGGGCGTGGGCCTCGAGATGATTGACGGCATAGAGCGGCAGCCGATGGACCGCGGCCAGCGCCTGGGCGGTGGTCACCCCCACCAGCAGCCCGCCGGCGAGCCCGGGACCGGCGGTGACCGCGATGGCATCGAGATCGGCGAAGGTCAGCGAGGCCTCGGCCATCACCGAGGCGATCATCCGGTCGAGCTTCTGCACATGGGCGCGGGCCGCGATCTCGGGCACCACGCCGCCACACAGCACTGCGGCGGCGGTCTCGTCACAGCTCGTCTCGATTCCGAGCACGCGCGTCTTCACCGCTGTCGTCACCGGCCGTCACCTCTGCTACAAGCCGCCCCACCATATGGATTTGGAAGCTCTCGCGTGAAGTCGTCCGCCAGATTGACCATCGGCACCCGCGGCTCGCCCCTGGCCCTCGCCCAGGCCGAGCTCGTGCGCCGCGCCCTCGCCGCCGCCTGCCCCGAGCTGGCCGAGCCCGACGCCGTCGCGGTCCGGGTCATCCGCACTTCGGGCGACCGCTTCGTCGATCGCCCGCTCACCGAGATCGGCGGCAAGGGCCTGTTCACCAAGGAAATCGAGGAGGCTCTGCTGACAGGGACCATCGACATCGCCGTGCATTCGATGAAGGATATGCCGACCGAGCTGCCGGCCGGTCTCGAGATCGCCGCCTGCCTGCCACGGGCGGATCCGCGCGATGCGATGATCGGCCCTGCCGATACCGGCCTCGCCGAACTGCCGTCGGGGGCGGTGATCGGTACCGCCTCCCTGCGCCGTGCCGCCCAGGTCCGGGCGCAGCGCCCCGATCTTCGTATCGTCAACCTGCGCGGCAACGTCCAGACCCGCCTGCGCAAGGTGAAGAGCGGCGAGATCGCGGCGACCTTCCTCGCCGCCGCCGGGCTGCAGCGTCTCGGCCTTCTGCAGGAGGCGACCCGCCTTCTGGATGCCGAGGAGATGCTGCCGGCGGTGGCGCAGGGGGCGATCGGCATCGAGGCGCGAAGCGGGGACGATCCTACCCTCGACTTTCTCGCCCGGATCGACCATCTCGATACACGGCTGTGCATCGAGGCCGAGCGCGTGTTTCTCGCCGCACTCGACGGATCCTGCCGGACGCCGATCGCAGCCCTCTGCGAGCTGACGGAAGGCTCCGTGCGGTTCCGGGGGCTGCTGGCCGAGCCGGACGGCGGCTGTTTGCAGAGGGTGCAGCTACGGGGTGAGGCCGGGGCGGCACCGATTCTGGCCCGGGAAGCGGCCTCCATGCTGCGTTCCGGGGCATCCCGGTACGGTGGCGCGGGCGAAGGTGGCGGGTAGAGGTCGAGGACTGCCGATGATGGAAAGTCGGGCACGCAAGCGCTGGATCCTGATCACCCGGGCTCGCGAACAGGGCGAGCAGACGGCGCGGGAACTGCGCGAGCGCGGCTATCTGACATTGGTGGATCCGGTGTTCGAGACCCGTCGCGTCCCTTTTTCGCTGCCGCAGCCGGAAAGCCTGCAGGCGGTTCTGCTGACCAGCGCCAATGCCGTCTATGCGCTCGGCCGGGAGCTGGCCGGGCTGCCGGTGTACGCGGTCGGACGCGGCACCGCGCGGGCGGTGCGCCAGCGCGGGGCGACCGATGTGCGGGCGGCGCGCGGCGACTGGCAATCGCTGGTCGAGCGGGTGGTCGAGGAGCTCGATCCGCGGGGCGGCAAACTGCTGCATCTGAGCGGTCGCGAGGTACGCGGCGACATCGCCGGCGAACTCGAACGGGAAGGCTTCAGCTACGAGCGGGTGGTGGTCTACGAGACCGCTCCGCGCGAGGAGATCGGCTCCCGAACCAGACATGCGCTGAGCCGCCGCGCGGTCGGTGCCGTGCTGCTCTATTCGCCGCGTACCGCCGCCACCTTCGCGAGGCTGGTACGGGACAGCGGCCTCGAAGCAGGGCTCGAGGGGGTGCTCTGCGTCTGTCTGAGCGAGGCGGTGGCGGAAGAGGTGACCGACCTTTCCTCGCTCGAGATCGTCGTCGCCCGGGAGCGCGACCATACGGCGCTCCTGGACTGCCTTGAAGCGCATATGCCGAGCTGCTAGCGCTTCGGTTCCGATCCGGCCGGGCACGGAGGTGGCCCGTCGGGCGCCTGCGAGATACCACGAACCACCCAACGGAAGGACGGTACGGGAATGGCGCGCAGCCGACAGTCAGGGAGCGCTGGCGGATCCGGAAGAGGGCGGCAGAGCGGGGCGCGGGGCGCGCGAACAGCATCTTCGACCCGCAAACCCGAGGTCGACGCCTCCCCCCCGCAAGACGCGCCTGCCGGGAGAGAGGAGGAGGCCGTACCGGGGAGTGCCGCCGGTCCCGGCGGCAGCGGTGATCCGGTGACGGACTCCGAAGCCGGCAGGACCGCCGCGTCCACGACTCCGAGCGACGCGGCTTCCGCTGCCGAGACCGCCTCCCTCGAGACCGCTCCGATCGGGAGCGGCGCGCCACCGCCGCCTTCCGGACCGGGCTGGTGGCTGCCGCTGCTGGCCGGGCTGGTGGGCGGTGCGGCCGTCGCCCTGATCGTTCTCTACATGGCCCCGCCGGATACGCGGCTGGTGAGCCGGATCGAAGCCGTCGGTACACGTCTCGACAAGCTCGAAAGCGAGATCCCGGATCGGCTCGCCGCCATCGAGGGAAGCAGCCGCGATCTCGGCGGTCGGCTGGAGGAGCTGGCCGGGCAGGTGGCCGCGCTGCGCGAGCGGCTGACATCCCTCGAAACGCTGCCGGAACGTCTCGACGGCCTCGCCGGCGAGGTGGCCGGGCGTGGCGAACGCCTGGCTGCGCTCGAGCGGCGGCTCGCGGAAATCCAGCCCGACCTCGAGACCGTCGGTGCGCTCGGTGATCGTCTCGCCGCCCTCGAAACGCGGATCGAGAAACTGGCCGGCGCGCTGCCCGCCGGCGGACAGACGGCAGGTCCCGCGGCCGATGCGCTGCGCGAGCGGCTGGACGCGCTCGAAGCCCGCGACCGGGAACTGCGGGCGGCACTGGCCAAGCTCGAACAGCGGCTGACCAACGAACTGGGCGGACTCGAGGAGACGCTGGCCCGGCTCGAAGCCGATCGCGAGACCCTGCTCGCCCGCATCGCCGCGCTCCAGGACGGGCTGCGCAAGGCGCGCGAGGATCTCGCGAGCACGGTCGGGGGCTTGGACCAGCGCCTGACCCGGGTGGCCGGCTCGCTCCGGACGCTGGACGACGAGCTCGCGGCCTTCGATCGCCGCCTCACCGCCTTCGGCGAGCGCCTCGGCGAGCTCGACCGCAGCACCGAAAGCCTGGCCGAGCGGGCCGCCGGCCTCGAGGCGCAGCTCGCCACCCTGCGCAGCGCGAGACAGCGGGCGGTGGGGCTGGTGCTCGCCGCCAACAGCCTGTCGCTGGCCACCCTCCAGGGCGGCAGCCTCGCCCAGCCGCTGGCCGACATCGCGGCGTTGGCCGGCGACGACCGGAAGCTGCAGGCCCTGGTGGCGAAGCTCGAGCCCTATGCCGAGTCCGGGGTTCCCACTCTCGCCCGGCTGCGCGAGCGCTTCGCCGCCCTCGCGCCGGCCATGCGCGGTCGCGCCACCGGCGGCGATTCGATGCTGGAAAAGACCCGCAGCAATCTGGAGGCGCTGGTCACCATCCGACGCCGGGGCGAAGCCCTCGATCCCGCCGCGGCGGCGGTCGATCGGGCGCGCAACGCATTGGCGGACGGACGCCTCGCCGACGCCGTGGCGGCGCTCGAGCCGCTGGTCGAAGCCGGTAATGCGGCGGCCCGCGAGTGGGTGGAACTGGCAGAAGCACGGCTGGCGGCGCTGGCGGCGATCGCCGAACTCGACAGATATGTCCGCCGCCTGCTCGTCGATACGCAATCCAAGAGCTGATCCGGGCCCGGATAGATTATGCGCAAACTCATCCTCTTCGTCGTCATTGCCCTGGTTGCCGCGCCGGTCGCGGCCTGGCTCGCCGATCATCCGGGACAGGTCACCATCGCCTGGCTGGATGTCGAGATCCAGACCAGCGTCGGCCTGCTGCTGCTCGCCGTGTTGCTGGTCGCAGCGGCGGCGGTACTTCTGGTGGAGCTGCTGCGATGGCTGTTCGGCCTGCCCCGCCGCCTGCGCGAGCGACGGGCCCAGCACCGTCTGACCCAGGGCTATTCGGCACTCGCCACCGGTCTGGTGGCGGCTGCCGCGGGTGACGTCACGAGTGCCCGCCATTATGTGCGGCGGGCCGAGAAACTGCTGGACGACAAGGTCCCGGCGCTGCTCCTGCTGGAGGCCCAGACCGCCCAGCTCCAGGGCGACGAGACCGAGGCCATCCGCCGTTTCCGCTCCATGCTCCGCAACCCCGACACCGAGCTGCTCGGCCTGCGCGGCCTGCTGGCCCATGCGATGAAGGACGGGGATTACGCGACCGCGCTGGAACTGGCGAAAAAGGCCCACCGCCGCAGCCCGAGCACGCCTTGGGTGGTGAGCACCCTGTTCGACCTGCTGACCCGGGCCGAACAATGGGAGGAAGCATTGGTGATCCTCAACCAGCTCGCCGATCTCAAGCTCGTCACTCCGGAACAGGCCCGGCGACGACGTGCCATCCTGCACCTCATGCTGGCTCGCAAGGCGGTGGCGGCGGAACGTTTCGACGAAGCGCTGCGGCATGCGCGGCGGGCGGTCAAGCTCCATCCGGCGTTCGCGCCGGCGGCGGTCGAGGCGAGCCGCATCGCCGCCCGCATGGGCCGCTTCCGCCTGGCCCGCCGGATCCTCGAGAACGCCTGGCGGCTGGAGCCACATCCCGACCTGGTCGCAGCCTATCTGGAGCTCGGCGATGCGAAGGATCCGGCGGAGCGGTTGCGGCGCGTGGACCGCCTGCGCAGCCTGCAGCCCTTCGATCCGCTCTCCTATGTCGCGCTCGCCGAGGTGCAGATGGCGGCCGGCGATTTCGAAGCCGCCCGACAAGCGCTGGCCCGGGCGCGGGAACTCGGGGCCACGGCCCGTGTCTATCGTCTGCTGGCGGAACTCGAGCGGCGCAGCGGCGGCTCCGAGGCCGAGGTCCAGGAATGGCTGGCCCGGGCCTTCGACGCCCCCGCCGACAAGGCTTGGGTGTGCCAGGACACCGGCGAGCTCCTGCCCGAATGGCGGCCCTTCGGCGTAAGCGGACGTTTCGATGCGGTGCAATGGGACGTGCCCGCCAAACTCGCGGCATTGGAACACGGCCGGGCGCCCACCACATTTCTCGCCCATGCGGGGGAGAGTGCAGCGACGCCTTCCGCCTCTTCCGAGGGAGCCGGCGCCGAACAGGCCAAGCTTCCGCCCGAGCAGCCGGCCGGAACGCGCCCGGTCGAGGCCGGCGGCGAAGCCGAGGAGAGCCCCGCCACGCGTGCAGCCGAGGGCGAACGGGCCGACGGCCGGCAAGCGGGCAAACCCGCGGCCCCGGCCGATGCCGCCTGAATCCTCCGCTGCATTGCCCTTGCTTCGCCCTCGCGCCATGTATTAAGAGCGGCTCGAAAGCAGCCGCGTGCCGCAGTAGCTCAGTCGGTAGAGCAGCGCATTCGTAATGCGCGGGTCGGGGGTTCGAGTCCCTCCTGCGGCACCAGTTCGGCTGCGCAGGAACCTCCGGGCCGGAGCGCACGGCCGTTGCGGATGGTGGTCCGGCGAAATGTGTTCCGGGCCCGTTCTCTCGCCCACGGCCGCATTTGCCGCCTCCCTCGCCGCCGACAGTCCTGGAGCCGCCCATGCCGGTCGACGATCCCGTTCTCCTGCCGCCCGCCGTCATGGCCCGAGTCGACGCGGCGGCGATCGCCGCCGGTACGCCGGGGCCGGTGCTCATGGAGAACGCCGGACGGGCGGTGACCCGGGCGATCACCGCCCGTTTCGCGCCCTGTCCGGTGACCGTTCTCTGCGGACCCGGCAACAACGGTGGAGACGGCTTCGTCGTCGCCCGGCGGCTGCGCGCCGCCGGCTGGCCGGTACGCCTCGCCTGTCTGGTGGCCAGCGACCGGCTGCGCGGTGATGCGGCCTGGGCCGCCGGCCGCTGGAACGGCCCCGTGGAAGCGCTCGCCCCGTCCATCCTGGAGGGTGCCGGGCTGGTGGTCGATGCGCTGTTCGGCGCCGGCCTCTCCCGCGAGATCACCGGTGCCGCCGCGGAGGTGATCGCCGCCGTCGAAACCGCCGGCGTTCCGGTGGTGGCGGTGGACATGCCTTCCGGGGTCGACGGCGCCACCGGCGAGATCCGCGGTATCGCACCCCATGCCCGCCTGACCGTGACCTTCGTGCGCGCCAAACCGGGCCACTATCTGCTTCCGGGACGGCTGCATCGCGGCGATCTGCTGGTCGCCGATATCGGCATCGCCGATCGGTTCGTCCGCGAACAGGAGATCGGCCTCCACCGCAACCAACCCTCACTCTGGCGCCATCTGCTGCGTCGCCGCGGCCCCACCGACCACAAATACCGCTTCGGCCACGCCTACATCCTGGGCGGTCCGGCGGCCACCACCGGCGCGAGCCGCATGGCCGCCGGCGCCGCGCTGCGGATCGGCGCCGGACTGGTCAGCATCGTCTGCGAGGAAGCCGCACTGGCGACCTATGCCGCACACATGACGGCGGTGATGACCAAGCCCTATGCCGACGAGGCCGCCCTCGCCCGCCTGCTGGCCGATGCCCGGGTGACCGCCGCACTCTACGGTCCCGGCGCCGGGGTCACGCCGACCACCCGGCGGCGCACCGAGCTGCTGCTGGAGACCGGTCGGCCGACGGTGCTCGATGCCGATGCGCTGACGGTGTTCCAGGACGATCCGCGAGCCCTGTTCGCGCGCCTCGGCGGGCATTGCGTGCTGACCCCGCACGACGGCGAATACGGACGATTGTTCGGTCATCGCGGCAGCCGCCTCGAGCGCGCCCTCGCGGCCGCAGCGGAGAGCGGAGCCGTCGTTCTGCTCAAGGGGGGCGACACGGTGGTGGCCGAGCCCGGCGGCGGCGCCACCCTGCTCGCCGATGCCCCGCCCGAACTGGCCACCGCCGGCAGCGGTGACGTGCTGGCGGGCCTCGTCACCGGTCTCCTCGCCCAGGGGCTGCCGGCCTTCGCCGCGGCCAGCGCGGCCGTCTGGATCCATGCAGAGGCGGCACGTCGGGCGGGCGGCCTGCTGACCGCCGAGGATCTGCTGCCACCCCTTCCCCGGGTGATGGACGATCTGCTGCCCCGGCCGGCCGCGGCAGCGCCATGAGGCTCTCCCGCGAAATGCTCCGGACCGTACCCCGGGGCCATTGACGTGGCGCTTTGAACCTTTGGAACTTTTTACTTCCTCGTGTAGTGAGAACGCGGCTGTCGAGCGCGGAAGCGGACCGTCGGAGACGGCCCGTGGCGTGACGGGAGACGCTGCGAGCGGGTGGTTGATGGGCCTTACGATGGGTTGTGCGAGGCGAACGGGGCGGGGCGGCGGTGCTTGACGAGCTCGCACTGGCGGCAGTGCTGGATACTGCCGACCGGGCTGCGGTGGTGATCCGCCATCGCGAGGGGGTGACCCGAGGCCTCGAGATCGCCCATGTCAACCGCTGTTTTCAGACGCTGTTCGGCTACGAACCGCGGCAGGTGATCGGGCGTTCCGTCCGTCTGCTCCGCGCGCCCCGGACGCCGCGGGAAACCCTGGCGACGTTGCAGGCGGCCTGCCAGACCGCCACCCCCTTCCAGGACCGCTGCCCGCTGCGAACCGCCGAGGGCCGCTGCATCGACTGCCACATTCGTGGCATGCCGCTGGCCGTCAACAATGGGCTTTACGTGCTGTGGATCGAGCCGGCGGCCCGGGCCGTGGCGACCCCGCCGGAGCAGGGCTCGGGGGAGCTGGCCGAGCTCGGCGGTCTGACGCGCGATTATCTCTATCTCCTCGTGGTCGAGCCCGACTGCACGATGCGTCTCGGCTGGTGCGATCCGCGGCTCGCCCGGCTGCTGGGCGAAGCACGGCTGGAGCGCCTCGCCGATCTCCTCGCGCATGTACCGCACGAGGATCTCGAAGTGCTGCGGCTCAAGCACCAGACCCTGCTGCGCGGCGAGCAAATCGAGGTCCGCTACCGGCTGCGCGATGCTTCGGGAGAACTGGTGGAGGTTACCGACACCGCCCGCCCGCGCAACGATGCGCGCGGTCTGGTGACCGCCATTCTCGGGGCCATCGATGTGACGTCCCGCACCGGCCGCCCGGGCGAGCAACAACGGGGGCTCAGTCACCCCGCCGCCCTGATCAGCCGCGTGCTGCACAGTCTGGTGCTGGTGCTCGATGTCAGCGGCACCATCACCTGGGTCAGCCCGGAGCCGGCCACCGCCCTGGCCGATGCCCTGCGAGCCGCCGCCGGCGAGGATCTCGGTCGCGTGCTGCCGCCGGACATCGCCGACGCCTGGCTCGATGCGGTGGAGCAGGCGATCCATGCCAACGAACGGGTGACTCTCGAGACGACCGTACAGGTCGACGCCCGCGACGGTACCCTGCGGCTCACCGTGACCCCGCTGGACAAAAGCCACGCGCTGGTGCTGGTGCGACCGCTGGAGCGGGAGACCCTGCCCGCCCTGCAGGAAGCGCGGGCCACCTATCACCCCGAGCCGGTGATCCTGCGTCCCGGCGGCGACGCCTGGCTGGATGCGGTGCTCGAAGCGGTGGCCGACGGGGTGATCGCGGTCGACGAGGAGGGGCTCATTCGCCGCGTCAACCGGGCAGCCCAGGTGATCTTCGGTTTCGCCGAGGGCAATGTCCTCGGTCGCCCGCTGGACATGCTGCTGAGCTCGGGCACCGATCGGCCGCTGGAGTTCCGCCGCCTCCTCGAAGAGGTTCGCGACGAGCCGCAGGGCTATGCCGAAGTGCTGGGCCGCCGCCACGACGGCGAAGTGATCCCGCTCGAGATCTTCATCGTCCATATCGAGGTGCCGCCCGGCGGCTATGTACTGACGGTGCGCGACATCACCGTGCGCCGCCAGACCGAGGAGGCGATCCGGGCGTTGGCCTATTACGATGCGCTGACGGCATTGCCCAACCGTCTGCTGTTCCTCGATCGCCTCGGCCATGCCATCGAGCGGGCGCGCCGCCAGCGGCAGATGCTGGCGGTGATGCTGGTCGATCTCGACCGCTTCAAGCTGATCAACGATTCGCTCGGCCTGCAGCTCGGCGATCTGGTACTCAAGGCGGTGGCCGAACGGCTGCTGCACACCCTCAGAAAGAGCGACACCGTGGCCCGGCTCGGCGGCGACGAGTTCATGGTGCTGCTGCACGGGGTCAACAGCGCCGAAGCCGCGGCCCGTGTCGCCCAGAAGCTGCTCGACTGCCTCAAGCCGCCCTTTACCGTCAACGACCACGAGCTCAGCACCGGTGCCTGTGTGGGCATCGCCATGTTCCCCCATGACGGGACCGACCCCGACACTCTGATCAAGAATGCCGATACCGCCCTGTCCCGGGCCAAGGAGCAGGGACGCAACCATTACCAGTTCTATACCACCGACATGAACGCCGCCGCCTTCGAGCGGCTGATGCTCGAAGGCCGCCTGCGCAAGGCGCTGAGTCAGCAGGAGTTCGTGATCTACTACCAGCCGCAGGTGAGCCTCGAGACCGGCCGCGTCGTCGCCGTCGAGGCGCTCCTGCGCTGGTTCCATCCCGACCACGGCATGGTGCCACCGTCGGAATTCATCCCACTCGCCGAAGAGACCGGGCTGATCGTGCCGATCGGCGAATGGGTACTGGAGACCGCCTGCGCCCAGGTCAGAACCTGGCACGAGCACGGCTTCGGCGATCTGCGCCTCGCCGTGAATCTTTCCGCCCGGCAGTTCCAGCAGCGCGACCTGCCGGCCAAGATCGCGTCCTTGACCGAGAGGCTGGGCTTTCCCACCGATCGGCTGGAACTGGAGCTCACGGAGAGCGTGGTGATGCGGGATGCCGCCGAAAGCACCCGTAAGCTGCGCGACATCACCGCTCTCGGCGTTCATCTCGCGGTCGACGATTTCGGTACCGGCTATTCCTCGCTCGGCTATCTGCGCAACTTCCCCATCCGTTCCCTCAAGATCGACCGCTCCTTCGTCCACGATATCGGCCACGACCGCACCAGCGCCGCCCTGGCCAAGGCGATCGTGGCGTTGGGCACGAGCCTGCAGCTCAAGGTGGTGGCGGAAGGGGTGGAAACGCGCGAACAGCTCATGCTGCTGCGGGGCTTCGGCTGTCACGAGATCCAGGGCTTCCTGTTCAGCCGACCGCTGCCGGCGGCCGAACTGTTCGCGCTCCTGCGCGAAGGCCGCAGGCTCTCCCTCGACTAGCCTTCGGTGGCGGCAGCGCGGGGCGGCTTCTGCATGTGGCAGCGGCCGATCGAGCCTTGGGCGCAGATGCTCTTGCCGTCGACCCAGCGCGCACCCGAAAGATCGGCCCGCAAAAGATCGGCCCCATCGAGGCGGGCGCCGGTCAGATCGGCGTTGCGCAGGATGGTCTGGTAGAGCTTGGCGTCACGCAGGTCGGCGTCGCGCAGGCTGGCCCCGGTGAGATCGGCGCTGGTCAGATCGGCCCGGATCAGCCGCGCCCCATCGAGGACGATATCGACCATCCTGGCGGAAACGAACTTGGCCCGGCGGGCGTCCACATCGCGCAGCACCGAGCCGCTGAGATCCGCCCGCTTGAACGAGGAATCGCGGAGCACCGCGCCGGTCAGATCGACATTCGTGAGATCGGCGCCGTCCATCATGCAGCGCCGCCATTCCACTCCCGCCTGGGCGAAATCGGCGCATTCCGCACGCACCTCGCCGGCAGTCGCGAGCAGAGCAACGACCAGACCCGCGAAGGCGGCGAACCGGATCCGAGAGGATGAACGGGCGGGGCGGGTCTGGGTCATGCATTGCAGATTAGCGCGGCGCGGCGGCGGCACAAGGGAGAGCGGGTGCGAACTCACCCCTCGCCCACCGCCGGCTCGTCGCGGATCTCGGCCTCGAACACCGCCGCGAACTGGCGTCTGAGAGCAGCATCGACGGTATCGACGCTGGCCTCCACCCCGAGCGCGGCCATCGAGGTGACCGGAAACTGACCGAGACCGCAGGGCACGATGCCGCGGAAATGGGAGAGGTCGGGATCGATGTTGAGGCTCACCCCGTGATAGGTCACCCAGCGCCGTACCCGCACTCCCAACGCCGCGATCTTGCCCTCGCCGCCGCCGGGCAGGGTCACCCAGATGCCGACCCGGCCCTCGCGCCGTTCGCCACGGATGCCGAACTCGGCGAGGGTGCCGATCAGCCAGCTCTCGAGCATCCGTACGAAGCGCCGCAGATCGCGCCCGCGCCGCCCGAGATCGAGCATCACATAGCCGACGCGCTGGCCGGGACCGTGATAGGTGAATTTGCCGCCACGCCCGACCGCATAGACCGGAAAGCGCGCTTCCAGGAGATCCTCGGGCCGGGCACTGGTACCGGCGGTGTAGACCGGCGGGTGTTCCAGCAGCCAGACCATCTCCTCCGCCTCACCGCTGCGGATCTCGGCGACCCGCTGCTCCATGAAGGCCAACGCCTGCGGATAATCCACGGGCGAGCTGCTGCGTCGCCACCGCACGGGGCCGGCTTCGTCCTGGAACCGCATCTTGAAACCGCTCCTGCCTTTTGCTACCTGCATGGCCGTCCGTGATGACTAGTGCGGTCGTGGCGGAATTGGTAGACGCGCCAGCTTGAGGGGCTGGTGGGGGCAACCCCGTGGAAGTTCGAGTCTTCTCGACCGCACCAAATCCCCACATCGCCGTCCCCGCCTTCCACGACCGACCGGTTTCACGACGCAGCACGAACGCACTTGCCGCCGGCTGCAACGGGGGGTTGACTGGCCCGGAGCGCTGCGAGCAGGGAGAGCACCATGTCCGACCGCCTCCGCGACGATGCCCTCGACTTCCATCGCCGCCCCCGGCCCGGCAAGCTCGCAGTCGTGGCCACCAAGCCGCTGGCCACCCAGCGCGACCTCTCCCTCGCCTATTCCCCCGGCGTGGCCGCCGCCTGCGAGGCCATCGTCGAGGATCCGGGTCGGGTCGCCGAGCTCACCGTCCGCGCCAATCTCGTGGCCATCGTCACCAACGGCACGGCGGTGCTGGGCCTCGGCGCCATCGGCCCGCTGGCGGCCAAGCCGGTGATGGAGGGCAAGGCCGTCCTGTTCAAGAAGTTCGCCGGCATCGACGCCTTCGACCTGGAACTCGAGGTCACCGATGTCGACCGGTTCGTGGAGATCGTGACCGCGCTCGAGCCCACCTTCGGAGCGATCAATCTCGAGGACATCAAGGCTCCCGAATGTTTCGAGGTCGAGCGCCGGCTGCGCGAGCGCATGCGCATCCCGGTCTTCCACGACGACCAGCACGGCACCGCCATCATCGTCGCGGCGGCGATCGTCAACGCCCTGCATCTGACGGGCCGCTCGATCGAAACGGTGCGGCTGGTCACCAGCGGCGCCGGAGCGGCCGCCCTCGCCTGCCTCGATCTGCTGGTGACACTCGGTCTTCCCCGGGAGAACATCATCGCCACCGACATCGAAGGAGTGGTCTACGAGGGCCGCGCGAAGCTGATGGATCCCTGGAAGGCCCGCTACGCGCAGAAAACGGAAATGCGCACCTTGGCCGAGGCCGTCCGCGGCGCCGACATCTTCCTCGGCCTGTCCGCTCCGGGCGTGCTCGCGCCGGAGATGGTGGCGACCATGGCCGAGCGGCCGATCATCCTGGCCCTCGCCAATCCGGTACCGGAGATCATGCCGGAAGCGGCCCGCAAGGTCCGCCCCGATGCGATCATCGCCACCGGCCGCAGCGATTATCCCAACCAGGTCAACAACGTCCTCTGCTTCCCCTTCATTTTCCGGGGTGCCCTCGATTGCGGCGCGACCACCATCAACGATGCCATGAAACGGGCCTGCGTCGAGGCCCTCGCCGGGCTCGCCCGCAAGACCACGCCCGACACGGTGGCCGCCGCCTACGGGCTCGAAAGCCTCTCCTTCGGTCCCGAATATCTGATCCCCAAACCCTTCGATCCGCGGTTGATCACCGAGATCCCGCCGGCGGTCGCACGGGCGGCGATGGATTCGGGGGTGGCCACGCGGCCCATCGCCGATCTCGAGGAATATCGCAACCGGCTGAGCCAGCGCGTCTTCAAGTCGGGCTTCCTGATGAAACCCCTGTTCGAACGCGCCCGGCAACGGCCGCAGCGGGTGGTGTACGCCGATGGCGAGGAGGAACGCATCCTGCGGGCGGTCCAGGTGGTGGTCGAGGAAGGCCTCGCCCGTCCGATCCTGATCGGCCGTCCCGATGTCGTGCGCATGCGCATCGAGCGCTACGGCCTCACCATCCGGCCGGAGGTCGATTTCGAACTCTGCAACCCGGACAGCGACCCCCGCTACAACGACTATGTCGCCTTCTATTTCGAGCGCATGGGGCGGCGCGGGGTGACCCCGCAGATGGCGCGCGAGATCGTCCGCACCCGTCGCACCGTGATCGGCGCCATCATGGTCGGCCGCGGCGAGGCGGATGCGCTGATCGCCGGTCCGGTAGGGGTGTTCGAAAGCCACCTCAAGCACATCACCGGGGTGCTCGGGATGCGCGAGCGGATGCGCGAGGCCTCGACCCTGCACGCGCTGGTGCTCGATCGGGGGGTGGTGTTCCTGGCCGACACCTATGTCAGCTACGATCCCTGTGCGGAGGACATCGCCGAGACCACCCTGGCGGCCGCCGAGATCGTCCGCCGCTTCGGCATCGCCCCCAAGGTGGCGCTGGTCTCGCACAGCAATTTCGGCAGCCGCGACACTCCCTCCTCGATCAAGATGCGGGAGGCGCTGCGCCTCATCCGCCGTCTCGCCCCCGAGCTCGAGGTCGACGGCGAGATGCATGCCGATGCCGCCCTTTCCGAGAGCGTGCGCCAGCGCATCCTGCCCACCTCCACCCTGAAAGGAGCCGCCAACCTCCTCGTCCTGCCCGGCCTCGATGCCGCGAACATCGCATACAATCTGGTGAAGGCGGTGACCGGCGTGGTCTCGGTCGGCCCGATGCTCATCGGGCCTTCCCAGCCGGCCCATATCGTCACCCCCTCCATCACCACCCGCGGCATCGTCAACATGACCACCGTGGCCTGCGTCGACGCTCTCGTCCGCGGCCGCGGTGCAGTGGGCTGAAACGGTGACCGAGGCCGCCTTCGAGGACCGCGAACAGGCCCAGCTCGTCGTCACCGATGCGCTGGTGAGCGAGGTCCGCCAGGCCCTCGAGAGCGGCAATCTCGATCTCGCGGCGGCCCTGGCGCGGCCGCTGCACGCCGCCGATCTCGCCGATCTCATCCAGCTCCTGGAACCCGAGGAACGGCTGCGGCTGGTGACCGCCCTCGGCCCGGACATGGATCCGGACACTTTCAGCTATCTCGACGAGACGGTGCGCGACGAACTCCTCGAGGTGCTGGGGCCGGAGCGCGCCGGCGAGATCGTCGCCGAGCTCCAGACCGATGACGCGGTCGACATCATCGAGGAGCTCGACGAGGAGGAGCAGCGCGAGATCCTCGAACGGCTGCCGATGCCCGAGCGCATCGCCGTCGAGGAACAGCTCTCCTATCCCGAGGATTCCGCCGGCCGTCTCATGCAGCGGGAGTTCGTGGCGGTTCCCGAATACTGGCTGGTCGGCCAGACCATCGACTACATGCGGGCCACCCCCGGACTTCCCGACGAGTTCTACGACATCTTCATCGTCGATCCGCGTATGCGGCCGGTGGGCGGGGTACCGGTGAGCCGGGTGCTCCGGAGCCGCCGCACGGTGCCGATCCGCGAGCTCAAGCTCAAGGAGCTGCGCCTCATCCCCGCGACCATGGACCAGGAGGAAGTGGCCTTCCTGTTCCGCCAGTACGGTCTGGTCTCGGCGCCGGTGGTCGATGCCGAGGGCCGTCTGATCGGCGTCATCACCGTCGACGATGTGGTCGACGTCATCCAGGAGGAGGCCGAGGACGACATCCTCAAGTTGGGTGGCGTCACCGAGACCGACGTCTTCGCGCGGCCGCTGGAGACGGTGAAACGGCGTGCACCCTGGCTGGCCGTCAATCTGGCGACGGCGATCCTCGCCTCGCTGGTGATCGCCATGTTCGAGGAGGCCATCGCCCGTCTCGTCGCACTCGCCGTGCTGATGCCGATCGTTGCCTCCATGGGCGGCAATGCCGGCACCCAGACCCTGACCGTGGCCGTGCGATCCCTGGCGGTGCGCGAGCTCACCCCGGCCAACGCCGCCCGGGTGATCATCAAGGAGCTGCTGGTGGGAACCATCAATGGTCTGGTGTTCCTGCTGGTAGGGGCGGCGGTAGCCCTGCTGTGGTTCGGCGATCCCACTCTGGCGCTCGTTTTCGGCATCGCCATGCTGATCAATCTCACCACCGCGGCTTTCGCCGGGGTGGTCGTCCCCCTCCTCTTCCATCGGCTCGGCCTCGATCCGGCGGTGGCCTCCGGGGTGTTCGTCACCACCGTCACCGACGTCGTCGGATTCTTTGCCTTTCTCGGCCTGGCCGGCTACTTCCTCACCTGAAAACCGAAGCTGGCGCGCGCCACACGGGAGGAGCAAGGCACATGGTCCTGGCCAATACCCCGGCCCTCGATTTCGATCTCGGCGAGACCGCCGAGGCCATCCGCGAGGCGGTCGCCGATTTCGCGACGGAGGAGATCGCCCCGCGCGCCGAGGAGATCGACCGCAGCAACCGCTTTCCGCGCGATCTGTGGCCGAAACTCGGTGCGCTCGGCCTTCTCGGGATCACCGTCGAGGAAGAATACGGTGGGGCCGGCCTCGGATATCTCGAGCATGTGCTGGCGATGGAGGAAGTGAGCCGGGCATCGGCCTCGGTCGGCCTGTCCTACGGCGCCCATTCCAATCTCTGCGTCAACCAGATCCGCCTCCACGGGAGCGATGCCCAGAAGCGCCGGTATCTGCCGAAGCTCATTTCCGGCGAGCATGTCGGTGCGCTGGCGATGTCCGAGCCCGGTGCCGGATCCGATGTGGTTTCCATGCGTACCCGGGCCGAACGCCGCGGCGACCGGTTCGTCCTCAACGGCAACAAGATGTGGATCACCAACGGCCCCGAGGCGGATGTGCTGGTGGTCTACGCCAAGACCGACCCCGAGGGCGGCTCCCGCGGCATCACCGCCTTTCTGGTGGAGAAGGGCTTTCCCGGCTTTTCCACCGCCCAGAAGCTGGACAAGCTCGGGATGCGTGGGTCCGACACCTGCGAGCTGCTGTTCGAGGACTGCGAAGTGCCGGCGGAGAACGTGCTGGGCGAAGTGAACGGCGGGGTGCGGGTGCTGATGGGCGGTCTCGACTACGAGCGGCTGGTGCTGACCGGCGGGCCGCTCGGCATCATGCGCGCCTGCCTCGATCTGGTTCTTCCCTATGTCCATGAACGGCATCAATTCGGCCGGCCGATCGGCAGCTTCCAGCTCATGCAGGGAAAGATCGCCGACATGTACACGGCGATGAACGCCGCCCGCGCCTACGCTTACACCTGCGCCAAGGCCGCGGACCGCGGCCGCATCACGCGTCAGGATGCCGCCGCCTGCCTGCTGTTCGCCGCCGAGCGGGCGACCGCGCTGGCGCTGGAGGCGATCCAGGCCCTCGGCGGCAACGGCTACATCAACGACTATCCGGCCGGACGGCTGCTGCGCGATGCCAAGCTCTACGAGATCGGCGCCGGCACCAGCGAGATCCGACGCATGCTGATCGGCCGCGAACTGTTCCGGATCACGAGCTGAGACCTCGCCGATGCCCCAGCCCATCCTGTTCTATTTCGAATTCGCCAGCCCCTACGGATATCTCGCCAGCATCCAGATCGACGACATCGCCTCGCGTTACGGCCGGGAGGCGATGTGGAAGCCGATCATGCTGGGCGCGGCCCTCAAGCGCACCGGCAGCCAACCCCTGGCCCACGTTCCCATCAAGAAGGACTATTTCCTCCACGACATCCAGCGCTGCGCCCGGCTCCTGGACGTGCCGCTGCGTCTGCCGCCGGTGATGCCCATGAACTCGCTGGCGGCGAGCCGTGCCTTCTGGTGGCTGCAGGACCGCAATCCCTGTCTCGCCAAGCGCCTCGCCCGTGCCCTCTATCGGGCGCATTGGGGCGAAGGGCGCGATCTCTCGGCCCCCGAACAGGTGGCGGAGGTGGCGGCGACGCTGGGCATCGATTCGGAGGAGCTCATCGCCGCGGTACAGGATCCGGCGGTCAAGGCGCGGCTCCGCGAGGAAACCGAGGCCTCTCTCGAGCTCGGGGTGTTCGGCTCGCCCTTCGTGATCGTCGATGGCGAGCCCTTCTGGGGTGCGGACCGGCTCGAGCAGATGGAACGCTGGCTGGCGACCGGCGGCTGGTAGGCCATGACCGTCCTCACGAGTCGCGTCAACACCCGGAGCGATACCTTCCGCAGGCGTCTCGCCCACAACCGGGCGCTGGTCGAGGAGCTGCGCGAGAAGGTCGCGCGTGCCGCCGTCGGTGGCGGCGAACGGGCGAGGCAACGCCATCTCGCCCGCGGCAAGCTGCTGCCCCGCCAGCGCGTCGAACTGCTGCTCGATCCCGGCTCCCCCTTTCTGGAACTCTCTCCGCTCGCCGCCTACGGCATGTACGGCGACGAGGTGCCGGGGGCGGGGCTCGTCACCGGCATCGGCCGGGTTTCGGGCCGGGAATGCGTGATCATCGCCAACGATGCCACGGTCAAGGGCGGCACCTACTACCCGATGACCGTGAAAAAGCATCTCCGCGCCCAGGAGATCGCCCGCCAGAACCGCCTGCCCTGCATCTATCTCGTCGATTCCGGCGGCGCCAATCTGCCGCATCAGGACGAGGTGTTTCCCGACCGCGACCATTTCGGCCGTATCTTTTACAACCAGGCCACCATGTCGGCCGAGGGGATCCCCCAGATCGCCGTGGTCATGGGCTCCTGCACCGCCGGCGGCGCCTATGTGCCGGCGATGGCGGACGAGACCATCATCGTGCGCGACCAGGGCACGATCTTCCTGGGCGGTCCGCCGCTGGTGAAGGCCGCCACCGGAGAGGTGGTGACGCCGGAGGAGCTCGGCGGCGGCGATGTCCACACCCGCATTTCCGGGGTCGCCGACCATCTCGCCGAGGACGATCGCCACGCGCTGCGGCTGTGTCGCCGGATCCTCGCCGATCTCGGCCCGCCCGAGCGCGCATCCCTGGAGCGCAAGCCGCCCGTGGATCCCCTCTACCCGGCCGAGGAAATCTACGGCCTCCTGCCCGAGGATCTGCGCGAGCCGCTGCCGATCCGAGAGGTCGTCGCCCGGCTGGTGGACGGCTCCGTGTTCCACGAGTTCAAGGCCCGCTACGGGACCACGCTGGTGACCGGCTTTGCGCACATCCTGGGATATCCCGTCGGCATTCTCGCCAACGACGGCATCCTGTTCAGCGAATCGGCCCTCAAGGGCGCCCATTTCATCGAGCTCTGCTGCCAGCGCCGCATTCCGCTGCTGTTCCTGCAGAACATCACCGGTTTCATGGTCGGCAGGAAGTACGAGCATGGCGGTATCGCCCGGGACGGGGCCAAGCTGGTGACGGCGGTGGCCTGCGCCGCCGTGCCCAAGTTCACGGTGATCGTCGGCGGCAGCTTCGGTGCCGGCAACTACGGCATGTGCGGCCGTGCCTTCGCCCCGAGTCTCCTGTGGATGTGGCCCAATGCCCGCATCTCGGTGATGGGCGGGGAACAGGCAGCGAGCGTGCTGGCGCAGGTACGGCGCGATGCCCTCGAGGCGCGGGGCGAGAGCTGGTCGGAAGAGGACGAGGAAGCCTTCAAGGCGCCCATCCGCCAGCAGTACGAGACCCAGGGCCACCCCTACTACGCCACGGCGCGGCTGTGGGACGACGGGGTGATCGATCCCGCCCAGACCCGGACCGCGCTGGCGCTGGGGATCGCCGCTTCCCTCAATGCTCCGATCCCCGAAACCCGCTTCGGCATTTTCCGGATGTGATGCGATGCCCGAATCCCAGATCCTGGTCCACCGACAGGGCCCGATCGCCCGTGTCACCCTCAATCGGCCCGAGGTGCACAACGCCTTCGACGAGCATCTGATCGCCGCCCTCACGGAGCTCTTCGAGGCCTTCGCCGAGGATGGCGATCTGCGCTGCGTGCTCCTGACCGGGGCCGGACGCAGTTTCTCGGCCGGGGCCGATCTTTCCTGGATGCGCCGTACCGCCGAATACAGCGAGGAGGCCAATCTCGAGGATGCGCGGCGCCTCGAGCGCATGCTCCGGACCCTCGACGAGCTGCCCAAGCCGACCATCGCCATGGTCAACGGAGCGGCCATGGGCGGCGGAGTCGGGCTGGTGGCCGCCTGCGATATCGCCATCGCCGCCGAACGGGCGGTGTTCGCCCTCTCGGAAGTGCGTCTCGGGCTCGTTCCGGCGGTGATCTCGCCCTATGTGCTGCGCGCCGTGGGGATTCGGGCGTGCCGTCGCTACTTCCTCACCGGCGAGCGCTTCGATGCCGCCGAGGCCCGTCGCATCGGCCTCCTGCACGAGGTGGTGGCCGAGGCCGAGCTCGAAATCCGCGCCCTCGATATCGCCGAAGCGATCCTCAAGGGGGGGCCCGAGGCGCTGGCCGACGCGAAGTCGCTCATCCGCCTCAGCCAGTCCCTCGAGGGCTCGCTCCTGGGCGAAGCCACCGCCCGCCTGATCGCCCGGCGCCGGGCTTCCGCCGAGGGACGCGAGGGTGTGGCCGCGTTTCTGGAAAAGCGCCCGCCGGCCTGGCGCGGCGGCCGGGAGGGCTGAAGCCGGGATGTTCGAGAGCCTGCTGGTCGCCAACCGCGGAGAGATCGCCTGCCGCATCTTCCGGACCTGCGAGCGGCTGGGGATCCGCAGAATCGCCGTGTTTTCCGATGCCGACGCCGATGCCGCCCATGTCCGCATGGCCGACGAGGCGGTACGTCTCGGCCCCGCCCCGGCAACCGAAAGCTATCTGCGCATCGACCGCCTGCTCGATGCGGCACGGCGTACCGGTGCCGTGGCGATCCATCCCGGTTACGGCTTTCTCGCCGAAAACGCCGATTTCGCAGAGGCGGTACGGGAGGCCGGCCTGGTGTTCGTCGGTCCCCCGCCCGAGGTGATGCGGCGGCTGGGCAGCAAGGACAGCGCCAAGCGTATCGCCGAGCAGGCGGGCGTGCCGCTGGTGCCGGGCTATCATGGAGAGGCCCGGGACGATGCGCTGCTCGCCGCGCGCGCCCGCGAGATCGGTTTCCCCCTGCTGGTCAAGGCGGCCGCGGGCGGCGGCGGCAAGGGCATGCGCAAGGTGGAGAGCGAGGCCGGGTTCGCCGAAGCGCTCGCCGCCTGCCGGCGGGAGGCGCTGGCCGCTTTCGGTGACGACCGGGTGATCCTGGAGCGCTGGATCGAGCGGCCGCGCCATGTCGAGATCCAGATCTTCGCCGATGGCCACGGCCGCTGTGTCCATCTCTTCGAGCGCGACTGCACGGTCCAGCGGCGCCATCAGAAGATCCTCGAGGAAGCGCCCGCGCCGGCGCTTCCGGGGGATGTGCGGGCCGAGATGTGCGAGGCGGCGGTACGGCTGGCGATCGCCGCCGACTACCGCAACGCCGGCACCGTCGAGTTCCTGCTCGATCGAGAGAATCGCTTCCATTTCATCGAGATGAACACCCGTCTTCAGGTCGAGCATCCGGTGACCGAGATGTTCACCGGTACCGATCTCGTCGAATGGCAGCTCATGGTGGCCGCCGGCATGCCGCTGCCGCACACGCAGGAGGAGATCGCCGGTCGCGGCCATGCGTTCGAGGCCCGCCTCTATGCCGAGGATCCGGCCCGGGATTTCATGCCCGCGACCGGCCGCATCAGCCGCCTCGCCCTGCCCCTCGGACTCGAAGGCGTGCGGGTGGAAACCGGAATCGCCGAGGGTGATGCGGTGACCTCCCACTACGACCCGATGCTCGCCAAGATCGTCGCCTGGGGTGGCGAACGCGAGCTGGCCCTGGCGCGGCTGGCCCGCGCCCTCGATGCCTGCGCGGTCGACGGTCCGGCGACCAATCTCGATTTCCTGCGCCGTCTCTGCCGCGAGCCCGCGCTGCAGCGGGCGGAGATCGATACCGGCTGGCTGGACGGGGTGCTGCCGGGTCTGCTGCCTGGGCGCGAGGAGGAGGATGCCCGGCTCCTGACCCATGCCGCGCTCGCGGTGATCGCCGAGCGCCTCGCGGCCGCCGGGAACCCTTCGCCCTTCGCCCGTCGCGACGGGTTCCGCCTCAACGGTCCGGCCCGTCAGACCGTCGCCTTCCTGGTCGGCGACCGTCCCGTCGAGATCACTGCCGAGGCCGAGGCCGGCGGCTGGCGGTTGACGGGCGCCGGCACCGGGCTGTTCGCCCGCTGCGGGCGCCTCGACGAGCGCCGCTACTGGGTCGAGCGCGAAGGGCTGCGGCGGGTGTTCTTCGCCACCATCGACGCGCAGGGCGTGGCGCTGGTGGTGGAAGGCCGGAGCGCCCGTTTCGGCTTTGCCAGCCTCGGCGACCGGCCGGGCGAGGAAAGCGAGACCGACGATCTCTTCTTGGCGCCGCTGCCCGGCCGGGTGGTGGCGGTCGGCACGAGGGCCGGCGAGCTCGTGGAAAAGGGGACCGTGCTGCTGGTGATCGAGGCCATGAAGATGGAGCAGAAGCTGGAAGCGCCGCGGCGCGGCAGGGTCACGGCGGTGCATGTGGCGGCCGGTGAGCAGGTCGAGGAGGGAACGGTGCTGCTCGATTTCGAACCGGTGGAGGATGCTCCGTGATCCCCGCCGATCCCCTGGCCGGCCTTCCGGGCTCGGTGGAGATCGTCGAGGTCGGTCCCCGCGACGGGCTGCAGAACGAACCCGGCACGGTCGATCTCGAAACCCGCATCGCCCTGATCGAGCGCCTGATCGCGGCCGGTCTTCGGCGGATCGAGGTGGGGGCCTTCGTCTCGCCGAAATCCGTGCCGCAAATGGCGGGCTCCGGCGAGCTCGTGAGGCGGCTGGGCAAGCGCGAGGGCATATGCTTCTCGGCTCTGGTGCCCAACCTGCGGGGGCTCGAAGCGGCGATCGCCGCCGGCGTCGAGGAGATTGCCGTGTTCGGTGCGGCTTCCGAGACCTTCTCGCGAAAGAACATCAACTGCTCGATCGCGGAAAGCCTGGAGCGCTTCCGCCCGGTGGTCCGCGAGGCCCGGGCCCGGGGCATGCGGGTGCGCGGCTATGTTTCCTGCATCGCCGGTTGCCCTTACGAGGGCGAAGTGGCGCCCGCCAAGGTGGTCGAAGTGACCCGCGCCCTCTTCGAAATGGGCTGTTTCGAGGTCTCCCTGGGCGACACCATCGGCACCGGCACGCCGGGACGCATCTCCGGCATCGTCCGGGCCTGCGGTGCCGTGGCGCCGATCGATCGCCTCGGGCTGCATCTGCACGACACCTATGGCCAGGCCCTCGCCAACTGTCTGGCCGGTCTCCTGTGCGGGGTGCGGATCTTCGATGCGAGCATTGCCGGCCTCGGCGGCTGTCCCTAT
>Ga0256841_1001243_pt1 | contig 22829 bp, 22 predicted proteins | sample 356308metaG_FD_185971 | JGI IMG/M metagenome (GOLD analysis project Ga0256841, IMG submission 185971) | Hydrothermal vent microbial communities from Mid Atlantic Ridge, Atlantic Ocean - 356-308 | ecosystem: Environmental > Aquatic > Marine > Hydrothermal vents | place: Atlantic Ocean: Mid... | reverse complement strand
CCGGTGGGCCCGCTCCACGTCCTTGGTCCAGACGTAGGCGGCCAGCCCGTAGCGGACGCCGTTAGCGATCGCCAGGGCCTCGGCCTCGTCGTCGAACGGCACCGCCACCAGCACCGGCCCGAAGACCTCCTCCTGCTCGATCCGGGTTCCGGGGGCGGCCTCGAGGACGGTGGGGGCGTAGTAGTTCCCCTCCCGGTCCAGGCGGTGCCCGCCGGCCAGCACCCGGGCCCCCTGGCTCTGGGCCTCCTCGACGAAGGCCTCGACCCGGGCCAGGTGCTCGGGGTGGATGAGCGGCCCCACCTCGGAGGCGGGGTCGAGCGGGGGGCCCACCCGGATCCGCCGGGCCCGCTCGGCGACCCGCTCGACGAAGGCGGGGTAGATCGAGCGCTCGACCAGCAGGCGGGAGTTCGCGGTGCAGCGCTCGCCGTTCAGGCTGAAGATCTGGAAGACCACCCCGTCCTCCGCCCGCTCGAGGTCGGCGTCGGCGAAGACCAGGGCGGGGCTCTTGCCGCCGAGCTCGAAGGAGTAGCGCTTCAGGGTGTCGGCGCCGGTCCGCATGATGATGGTCCCGGTGGTGGTTTCCCCGGTGAAGCTGATGAGCTGCACCCGGGGGTCGGCCACCAGCGGCGCCCCCGCCTCCTCGCCGTAGCCCTGCACCACGTTGACCACCCCGGGGGGGAACCCGGCCTCGGCGAAGATCTTGGCCAGGAACCAGGCGGAGAGCGGCGACCACTCGGCGGGCTTGAGCACGCAGGTGTTCCCCGCCGCCAGGCAGGGGGCGAGCTTCCAGGTGGCGAGCATCAGCGGCGTGTTCCAGGGGGTGATCAGCCCGGCCACCCCCACCGGCTGGCGGACCGTGTAGTAGAGGAAGCGCTCATCCACCGGGTAGCTCTCGCCGTCGAAGGCGGCGAGCGCCGCCTCGGCGAAGAACCGAAAGTTCTCGGCCGCCCGGGGGATCTGCCCGCCGCGGATGATCTTGAGCACCTGGCCGGTGTCCAGGCACTCGAGGACGGCGAGCTCGTCGGCGTACTTCTCGATCAGCTCGGCCACCCGAAGGAGGTAGCCCCGCCGCTCGCGGGCCGGCATCCGGGGCCAGGGGCCGCGGTCGAAGGCCTCCCGGGCGGCCGCCGCCGCCCGCTCGGCGTCGGCCCTCTTGCCCCGGGCCACCCGGGCCAGCGGCCGGTTGGTGGCGGGGTCGAGGGTCTCGAAGGTGTCGCCGTCGGCGCTCTCGACGAACGCCCCGCCGATGAAGTGGGGGACCGTGCGCCCCTCGAACTGGGAACGCACCGTCGCGATGAACTCCGGGTCGAACGCGCGTTTCATAGACTCTCCTCCACCACCGGGTTTTCCAGGACCCCCACCGCCTCGACCTCCATCCGCATCACGTCGCCGGCCCGGACGTGGGAGAGGCCCCGGGGGGTCCCGGTGAGGATCACGTCGTAGGGCTCCAGGGTCAGAAACCGGCTCAGGTAGGCGACGATCTCGGGAATCGAAAAGAGCATCTGGTCGGTGCGGCCCTCCTGCCGCAGCTCGCCGTTGACGTAGGCCCGGAGGGCGAGGGCGTGGGGGTCGGCGACCTCGTCGGCGCTCACCAGGTAGGGGCCGAGGGGGGTGAAGGTGTCCCAGCCCTTGGCCTTGACCGGGGGCCGGAAGAGGTTGCCCACGAAGTCGCGGACGGTGACGTCGTTGGCCACCGTGTACCCCAGCACGTGGTCCATCGCCGCCCGCTCGGGGATCCGCCGCCCGGCGCGGCCGATCACCACCGCCAGCTCGCACTCGTAGTGGAGGTAGGCGACCCCTTGGGGCCGCTCCACCGGGGCCCGGTGCGGCAGCAGGCTCGCCGGCGGCTTCAGGAAGAGGACCGGCTCCTTGGGCTCCTCCAGCCCGAGCTCGCCGGCGTGGCCGCGGTAGTTGAGGGCGAGGCCGAAGATCGTCCGGGGCTCGAAGGGGAGGAGGAAGGCCGCCCGGTCCGGGTCGTGGGCCTCGCCGGCCTCGTCGTAGAGCCGCCCCTCCCGGAGCTCGACCCGGCGCACCCGCCCCCGGTGAAGGATCCGGCCGGTCCTCACACCCACCCCCAGGCCGCCGCCAGGCGGTCGAGGCGGGCGGCCACCTCGGGGGAGGGCGGCCCCAGCGGCGGTCGCCACTCGGCCTCGATCAGCCCGGCCCGGGCCATCAGGTACTTGAGGGGGACCGGGTTGGTCTCCCAGAAGATCGCCTCGTTGACCTCGTAAAGGCGGTAGTGGAGCTCGCGGGCCTCGTCGTGGCGGCCGGCCTTGACCGCCTCGTAGAGCCGGGCCACCTCGCTGGGGAGGAGGTTGGCGGTGGCCGCGATCATCCCCCGGGCCCCCAGCGCCAGCATCGGGTAGGTGAGCGACTCCAGCCCGCAGAAGACCGCGAACTCCTCGCCCAGGGTGCGGATCGTTCGGGAGACCACGTCGAGGTCCTTGAGCGAGTGCTTGACCCCGACCACCCAGGGGTAGCGCTCGCGGAGCCGGGCGAGGGTCTCCACCGCCACCGGCACGCAGGCCCGGCCGGGGATGTTGTAGATCACCAGGGGGAACTCGGGCACCGCCTCGGCCACCCGGGCGAAGTAGGCGAAGAGCCCCTCCTGGCTCGGCTTGGTGTAGTAGGGGGTGATCACCAGCGCGCCGTCGGCCCCGGCCTCGCGGGCGTAGCGGGTGAGCTCGAGGGTGGCCTCGAGGTTCGCGCTGCCGGTCCCCGCCAACACCGGCCGGCGGCCGCCGGCCAGCTCCACCGTGAGGCGGATCAACCGCTTGCGCTCCTCCAGGCTCAGCCCGGCCGGCTCCCCGGTGGTGCCCCCCACCGAGAGGCCGTGGCTCCCCGCCCGCAGCTGGCGCTCGACCAGGCGAGCAAACGCTTGTTCGTCCACCGCCCCGTTCCTGAACGGGGTCACCAGCGGGACCACGGAACCCTCGAACACCCTCGCCTCCTTCGTCTTGGCCGGCATCATCGCCCCCCGACCGGCGGGGGCGAAATCGTGGCTCGCCCCAAAGCCGGCGGACCCTCTTGTGCGATGGGACAAAGGTCCCGGCATCCCCTTGCACCCAAGCCCCCCACCCTGGTAAAAACGAACAAAGCCCCGGGGAGGTTTTGTAGGTGGCGATGCAGGGCTTCGATCGGCTGGTCCGGGGACTCGGGCTCAAGGCCCTGGTCCCGAGCCCCCGGCCGGTGGCCTGGGTGGGGCGGGAGAAGGACCTCCTGGCCCCGGTCGGCTACGGGGTGGTGGTCACCGGGCGGGCCGGCGAGGGGCTGGCCGAGCGGCTGGCCCGGGCGGGGGGCAGCGGCATCCTCTGCCGCGAGCCGGCCGCCGAACTGCCCCAGCGCTGCCGCCAGTACGGGCTCGGGCTGGCGGTGCTGCCCCCCTGGAGCGAGCTCGACGAGGTGGTCGAGGAGGCCACCCGGCAGAGCCTCGAGGCCTGCTTCCCCGAGGTCCTGGCGCTGGGGCCCCTGGTCGAGTTCCTCGAGCGGCTGGCCGAACAGGAGGCCCGGCTGGTCGAGACCCTCCACCGCTGGAGCCGGCTGCCGGTGGCCCTGGTGGCCCGCTGGGGGGAGGTCCTGGCCGGGGCCGGCCCCCTGCCCCGGGGCCTCCCCCGGGCCCCGGGGCGGACCAACCGCTGGCTCGCCCTGCCCGCCGGCGAGGCGCTGCTGGTGGCCTTCGGAAACCCCGAGGGGCTGGAACGGGCGGGCGGCTTCCTGAAGCTCGCCGCCCAGATCCTCTCGGCCAAGAGCCTCCTCGCCCAGGCCCAGCGGGCCGAGGAGGAAGGGCTCAAGGCCGCCCTCCTCGACGATCTCTTGGAGCGGGCGGCCGACGAGCGCCGGGCGATGGGGTTCGGCTTCCTCCCCCAGGTGCCCTTCGTGCTGGCCCTGGCCGAACCCCCGCCGATTCCCGGCCAGCACCGCCTGGCCGAGGAACGCCGGCGGCGGGTGCTCCAGGACCTCCGGCAGAGGGCCGCCGGCTACCTGGCCCGGCGGGGGGGCGGGTACCTGGTGGGTTCCCGGGCCGGGCGGGCGGTGCTGCTTTGGCAGACCTACGCCACCGAGGACGAGGCGGAGGGGCTGGCCGAGGCCCTGGGGCCCGAGGTCCGGCTCGGCTACTCGGCCCCCCACCACGGTCTGCGGGAGACCCCGGCCGCCTACCGCGAGGCCCTGATCGCCCTAAAGACCAGCGAACCCGGCCGGGCAGTGGGGTTCGGCCAGCTCGACCCGGTCGCCTGGGTGCTCCTCCAGCAGAGCCGCGAGGACCTCAAGGCCCTGGTCGAGCGCTTCCTGCCCCTGGACGAGAAGGGGGTCCGGACGCTCGAGGCCTACCTCGCGCACCGGGGCCGGCCGGAGGCGGCGGCGGCCGCCCTGCACGTCCACCCCAACACCCTCCGCTACCGGCTGGGGCGGATCGAAAAGCAGCTGGGCCGGCCCCTCAAGGACCCCCGCACCCTGGCCCAGGTCCACCTCGCCCTCCGGGCCCGGGCGCTGCTCGCCGGCTAGGGGGCGTCGTTCTCGGCCCAGAGGTAGTGGGCCGCCACCGAGCGGTAGGGGGCGAACCGCGCCCCCAGCTCGGCGACGTCCCGCCGGGAGGAAAGCCGGTAGTGGCGCATCGCCTGCCGAACCAGCCCGAGGTCCGCCGCCGGCCAGACGTCCTGGCGGCCGAGCCCGAAGATCAGCACCATCTCGACGGTCCAGGGGCCGACTCCCTTGAAGGCGAGGAGCCGGGCCCGCACGGCCTCGTCGGGAAGCCGCTCGAACCCGGCGAAGGCGCCGGCGGCGGCGGCCTCGGCCAGGGCCCGCAGGGTCCGGGCCTTGGCCCGGCTGACCCCGAGCCCCCCCAGCCCGGCCTCCCCCAGGGCGAGCAGCCGCCGGGGCTCGGACCCGGTGGCGGCGTGGAGCCGGCGGAAGATCGCCCGCGCCGCCCGGTTCGAGACCTGCTGCCCCACCACCGCCCGCACCAGGGCGGGAAAGACCCCGTGCACCCCCCAGCGGGCCCGGCCGTGCCGCCGGATCAACCGGGCCATCACCGGGTCGCCCCCGAGGGCCGTCAGGGCGGCCTCGGAGGCGACGAACTCGGCGAGGTGCGCCGCCCTCACGAAAGCCGGACGCCGTCGGCGGTGGTCACCTTCCCCTGGTAGAGGAAGGTCACCTGCCGGAGGGCGGCGGCCAGGTCGAAGGGGGTGAGGGCGCTGGTGGCGTCCTCGGGGAGGACCACCTCGAACCAGCGGAGGGCCGCGCTGCCGGCGGTGTGGAGGACGCAGATGTTGGCCACGGTGCCGGTGACCACCAGGCGCCGCACCCCGGCCAGGCGCAGGAGGTGCTCCAGTGGGGTGCCGTAAAAGCCGTCGTAGCGGAGCTTCTTGATCACCCGCTCGCCGGGCCGGGGGGCCAGCTCGGCGACGATCTCCGCCCCCCAACTGCCGGCCACCGCGTGGCGCGGCCAGATTCTGAACTCGGGGTCGTCCTCCTCGTGCCAGTCCTGGGTGAAGAAGACCGGCGCCCCCTTCTCCCGGAATCGCTCCAATAGGCCCGCGATCACAGGAATCGTCTTCGCCGCCTCGGGAACGAAGAGGGCCCCCTCGGGGTGGGCGAAGTCGTTCTGCATGTCGACCACCACCAGGGCGGTCTCGGCGGCGGGAAGCTCGACGCGGTCCTGGCGGGGGATCTCGGGCACTTCCACGGTCATGCCCCCCACCTCCGGACCGCCAGGGTGGCGAGGGCCGCCTTGGTCAGGTCGCCGGCGACGAAGGGGAAGAGCCCGAGCGCCAGGGTCTTCCGCACGCCCAGCCCGAGGTAGAGCCCCAGCCAGGGCAGCCCCACCAGGTAGACCGCCGCCGCCCCCAAAAGGAGCGCCAGGAAGGCGGTGAGGGTGCTTTTCCCGGCCCCTCGCTCGAAGAGCCAACCGACCAGGAAGGCGGCCAGGGGGAAGGCCGCCAGGTAGCCCCCGGTGGGGCCGAGCAGGTAGCCGAGGCCCCCGCCCCGGGCGAAGACCGGAAGCCCCAGCGCCCCCTCGACCAGGTAGAGGACGGCCGCTCCCGCCGCCAGCCGGGACCCGAAGAACGCTCCCAAAAGGAGCAGGCCCAGGGTCTGGCCGGTCAGGGGGACCGGCACGAAGGGGACCTGCACCTTGGCGAACAGGGCGAGCGCCAGGCTGCCCAAGAGGGCAAGGCCCAGCCTGGCCGCCCGCCCCCTGACGGGGACCCGCCGCACCAACCACGCCGCACCGACCGTTTCCATCCCGATCACCTCCGAACCTTCTCCACCAGGTGGACCTCGCCGGTGGTCACCCGCCGGCGGTGGCCGCTGGCCTCGAGGACCCAGAGCGCGCCGCCCTCGTCGAGCCCCACCGCCACCCCCTCGACCGGCTCCCCCACCCACTCGGCCCGCACCCGCCGGTAGAGGGTCGTCGAGTGGAGGGCGTAGGCCTTGAGCAGGGCCTCGGGGTCGGCCAGGGCCCGGTAGGCCCGCTCGAGCTCATAGAGCAGCCGGACCAGGAGCTCGTCGCGGCGCAGCCCGGGAAAAAAGCCCCAAAGCCCGGCAGCCCCCGGGGGAAGGCCCTCCTCGGCCACGTTGAGCCCCACCCCGAGGAGGGCGTAGGTCACCTCCTCGGCGAGGATCTCGGCCTCGAGGAGCACCCCCCCGAGCTTCCTCCACCCCTCCCGCCAGACCACCAGGTCGTTGGGCCACTTGAGCCCGCCCACCCCGGCCGCCCGGGCCGCCGCCAGCCCCGCCGCCAGGGGGAGGAGGGGCAGGCGCTCGAGGGGCTCGCGGGGGCGGAGCAACAGGGAGAAGTAGAGCCCCCCGCCGGGGCTGGCCCAGACCCGCCCCCGGCGCCCCCGCCCGGCGGTCTGGCGCTCGGCGAGGACCACCGTCCCCTCGGGGGCCCCCTCCTCGGCCATCCGCCGGAGGACGTCCTGGGTGCTCGACACCGTGCCCAGGTAGCGGTAGGGCCGGCCGAACCGCCCCCGCAGCTTGGCGCGCACCGCGGCCGGGGCCGGGGTACCGGGGGCCAGGCGGTAGCCCCGCCGGGACCGCTCCACCGGGTAGCCCTGGCGGGCCAGGCGGCGGACCGCCCGCGCCACCGCCTGCCGGCTCACCCCCAGGCGGGCGGCCAGCCGCGGCCCCGGGGTCCAGGCCTCGGAGAGGGCGGCGAGGAGGTCCACGTCAACCCATCATGCCCCCTCCGGTTGACGGCGGCAAGCGCTTAGCGGGGGCTCACCGGCGGCCCCTATAGTGGGGGGCATGCGGCGACTCCTGGCGGTTTTGCTGGCCCTCGGCCTGGCCCTCGCCGAGGGCTGGGTCCTCCCCTTCGAGGGTCCCGGCGGCCTCTCCGACGCCTACGCGGTGGCCGGCGCCCTCTCCGCCCGCGGCCCGGTCTACACCGGGCTCTTCCTCCCCGAGCCCCCCTGGCGGGAGGGCTGGCGGCTCACCCTGCCGCGGCTCGCCACCCCGGGCGGGGTGCGCATGGTCGCCGAGGCCACCGGCGCCGACTGGGTGCTGACCGCCTGGAAGGACGACCAAGGCCGCTACCACGCAGCCCTCTACGACGGCAAGCGAAGCCACCGGGGGGTGGCCGGCGACCCCGCGGCCCTGGTGCTCTGGGCCGGCGCGATCCTCGGCCGGCCGGCCGGGCCCTTCCGTCCCCAGCCCGGGCTCGAACCCCTGCTCCGGCTCGCCCTCAAGGACCCGGGCCGGGCCGCCGCCCAGGCCGCCGACCCCGCCCTGGCCGAACGGCTCGCGCGCTACGCCGAGGGCCTGGCCAAGGGCCGGCTGGGGTTCCTGCCCCCGCCGCTCCGGCGGTTTTGGCTCGGCGTCCACCACCCCAAGGACCTGCCCGAGGACGGGATGGGCCTGGTCTGGCGGGCCTTCCTGAAGCGGGGGCGGGGCCCCGAGGTGGAACGGCTTATCAAAAGCCCCCTCCTCCTGCACCAGACCGCCGCCGTCCTCCTGCTCCACGACCGGGACGACCCCCGCTGGCGGCGCCTCGCCCGGCGCCTCCCTAGGCTGGAGCCCGGCTACGCCTGGGGCTACGAGATGGAAAGCTTCGCCGCCTTCGAGGAAAACCGCCCCCGAGAGGCCCGGGACGCTCTCCTCAAGGCGACCGCCCTGGTGCCCGACAAGGGGCTTTACTGGACCAACCTGGGCTGGGCCTACTACCTCACCGGCGACCGGGCCCGGGCCCGGCTGGCCTCGCTCTACGCCCTGAAGCTCGAGGACAACCCCACCGCCCACTACAACCTGGGGCTCTTCTACGCCCTGTGGCGCGCCCACCTGCCGGCCCTCGACCACTACCGGCGGGCGGTGGCCGACGACCGGGACTGGGAGGTCCGCTCGGCCCTCAAGGACCTGGAAGACGCCCGGGGCCCGGCCGAGCTCGCCTACTGGCGGGGCCGGCTCCTGGCCTACGCCGGCGAGGCGGAAAGGGCCCGCCGGGTCCTGGCCGCCTTCCTCCGCGCGCACCCGGAAAGCCCCCTCGCCCCCTGGGCCCGGCGCGACCTCGGGGCGCTCGCCGGGGCCTACCTGCGGCTCCGGATCGCGGCGGTCTCGCTCCGCCAGGACGGGCCGCCGCAGGACCGGCTGGGGGCGGGGGAGCCGGTCTGGCTCCGGCTGGAGCTCGAGGCCGCCCCCGCCCTGCCGGCCGCCCCCCTCGAGGTCCGGGTGGTGGACGCCGCCGGCCGGACGGTCCGCCGGGCCGCCTTCTTCCGGCCCCGCCCCCCCTACCCCCCGAACAGCGTCGGCTTCGCCGGCTGGGTGGGGCCGCTTGAAGCCCTGCCGCCGGGGCGCTACCGGCTGGTGGCGCGCCTCGGCGGGGCCCAGGCCGAACGTCCGCTGGCGGTGGGGGCCTCCAACCTGGCCCGCCGCCTCTACGCCCTCGGCGTCGTGCCCCGGGACCCGGACGGCCTCCCCCTGGTCGAGGAGGACGCCCTCCTCGCCCCCAGGGGGGAGGAGCGGCTGGTGCGGGCGCTGCTCGCGGCGGTGCACCGGGCCGCCCCCCTGGCCGCCAAGATCCCCCCCTACAACCAGAAAAAGGACGACCGCCCCAGCGTCGCCGATCGCATGGCCAAGGCCGACGAGGCCCTGATCCGCGCCTACCTGAAGGCGGCCCTGGCCGACCCCGAGCTCTTCCGCCCCAACGCGGTCGAGGGCCTGGCCCGCTGGCTCCTCAAGCGGTAGGCCGGCGCCAAAGCCAAGGCCCCCGCCTGTGCGCGGGGGCCCCTTGGTGCCGAGGGGCGGAATCGAACCGCCGACACCGCGATTTTCAGTCGCGTGCTCTACCGACTGAGCTACCTCGGCGACTGGCGGCCCCGACGGGACTTGAACCCGCGACCTCCCACGTGACAGGCGGGTGTGCTAACCAAACTACACCACGGGGCCGCGTTGTACCCGCCAGCGCGGGCAAAGCCCATGCTACCGGAGGCCTAGGGGGGTGTCAACCGGGGCGCCGGGGGCGATCCGGCAAGAATATGCAGCGGCCCTTGCGGAACCCCGGGACCCCTTCGTATACTCGGGGCGCAACGGACGGGAAAGGAGGTATGGCGAGTGAAGAGACGCGAGTTTATTAAGAAAGCGGCGGTAGGGGTTGCGGCCTCGAGCACCTTCGGGCCGGTCTTTGCCCAGACCCAAAAGCGGATCCGCTGGCGGATGGCCACCAGCTGGCCGAAGTCGCTCGACACCATCTACGGCGGAGCGCTGACCGTGGCCGACCGGGTGCGGGCGATGACCGACGGCAAGTTCGACATCCGGGTCTACGCCGGCGGCGAGATCGTCCCCGGGCTTAAAGTGGTCGACGCCGTGCAGCAGGGTACGGTGGAGGCCGGCCACACCGCCTCCTACTACTACATCGGCAAGCACCCCGCCTTCGCCTTCGCCACCGCGGTTCCCTTTGGCCTCACCTACCGGGAGCAGAACGCCTGGCTCTACGACGGCAACGGCGGCAAGCTCCTCGGCGAGCTCTTCGACCAGTTCAACATGGTGGGCTTCCCGGCCGGCAACACCGGCGCCCAGATGGGCGGCTGGTTCCGCAAGCCGATCAACTCGGTCGAGGACCTAAAGGGCCTCAAGATGCGCATCCCCGGCCTCGGCGGCAAGGTGATGGCCCGCCTAGGGGTCACCGTGCAGGTGCTCGCCGGTGGCGACATCTTCCCCGCCCTGGAGCGCGGTGCCATCGACGCCACCGAGTGGGTCGGCCCCTACGACGACGAGAAGCTGGGCTTTTACAAGGTCGCCAAGTACTACTACTACCCCGGCTGGTGGGAGCCCGGCCCCACCCTCCACTTCTTCGTCAACAAGAACGCCTGGAACAAGCTCCCCAAGGAGTACAAGGAGATCGTCAAGACGGCCGCGGCCCAGGCCAACCTCCAGATGATGGTGGACTACGACTTCAAGAACCCGCCGGCCTTGAAGCGGCTTCTGAAGCGCGGGGTCAAGCTCCGCAAGTTCCCGCTCGACGTCCTGAAGGCCGCCGAGAAGGAAGCCTTCGCCCTCTACGACGAGATCGCCGCCAAGGACGCCCTCTACAAGAAGATCTACCAGGACTGGAAGGCCTTCCGCGGCGACATCAACCGCTGGTTCGCGACCACCGAGCTGGCCATGGCCCAGTACCTCTTCGCAAAGCTCTAAGCGAGCAGGCGACGGGCGCCCCGGCCCAAAGGGCCGGGGCGCCCTTTTGAGCGGGGCCGGTTAGACCCCGCCGGTCAGGTTCAAAAGCCAGGTGACGATCTGGGGGAAGACGATCAGGAGGGTGAGCCCGACCAGCTGGATGGCGATGAACGGCACCGCCCCCCGGTAGATGTGCAGGGTGCTGACCTCGGGCGGGGCCACCCCCCGCAGGTAGAAGAGCGAGAAGCCAAAGGGCGGGGTGAGGAACGAGGTCTGGAGGTTCACCCCGATCATCACCCCGAACCAGACCAGGGCGGTGCGCACCGGCTCCACCGCGTCGGGGAAGAGCGCCGGCAACAGCTTGGCGGCCACCGGGGCCACCAGCGGGATGATGATGAAGGCGATCTCGAAGAAGTCGATGAAGAAGCCCAGGATGAAGATCACCAGGTTGACCACGATCAGGAACCCGACCTCGCCGCCGGGGAGGTTCGATAAAAGGTCCTCGACCCAGACGTCGCCGTAGAGTCCCCGGAAGACCAGCGAGAAGGCCCGGGAACCGATCAGGATCCAGACCACCATGGCGGTGAGCCGGGCGGTGGCGACCATGCTCTCGACCAGCGCCTTGTAGGTGAACTTGCGGTAGATCAGGGCCAGGATCATCGCGCCCACCGAACCGAAGGCGCCGGCCTCGGTGGGGGTGGCCCAGCCGGCGAAGATGCTCCCCAGCACCACCACGATCAGCGCCAGGGGCGGCACCATCACCAGCATGACCTCCTTGAAAAGCGCCCAGCCCGTCAAGGAGCGCTCCTCGAGGGGCAGGGCCGGGGCCGAGCTCGGCCGGAAGATCGCCATGAAGATCACGAAGAGGATGTACATCCCGGAGAGGATCAGCCCCGGGATCAGGGAGCCGATGAAGAGGTCGCCCACCGAGACCCCGAGCTGGTCGGCCAGGACGATGAGCACGATCGAAGGGGGGATGACCTGGCCGAGGGTCCCGGAGGCGGCGATCACCCCGGTGGCGAGCTCCTTGGAGTAGCGGTACTTGAGCATGATGGGGAGGCTGATCAGCCCCATCGCCACCACCGTGGCGCCCACCACTCCGGTGGCGGCGGCGAGCAGCGTCCCCACCACCACCACGCTGATCGCGAGCCCTCCGCGCAGGGGCCCGAAGAGCATGCCCATGGTCTTGAGCAGGTTCTCGGCCAGCCCGGTGCGTTCCAGCATGGTGCCCATGAAGATGAAGAACGGCACCGCCAGAAGGGTGTAGTTCTCCATGATCCCGAAGATGCGCTCGGGCATGGCCGAAAGCAGGTGGAGGTCGAAGAGCCCGTAGTGCATCCCGATCAGGGTGAAGACCAGGGCGGTGCCGCCCAGGGAGAACGCCACCGGGAAGCCGGTGAAGATGAAGATCAGGGCCCCCACGAACATCAAGGGGCCGAGCAGGTCCTCGATGTTCATAGCGCGGCCTCCTTGGGCTCCTCGGCGTGCTCGGCCTCGAGGTCGTAGAGCCCCTTCAGGTGGGCGATGCGCTTGATCGCCTCGCTAACGCCCTGGAGCAGTACCAGGACGAAGCCCACGATCAGGGAGGCCTTGATCGGGTAGCGGGGCAGGCCGCCGGGGTCGGGGGACATCTCGTGGATCTTCCAGGAGTCGTAGACGATCGGCCAGGCCACGTAGATCGAGAGCAGGGCGAAGGGAATGAGGAAGAGGAGGAGGCCAAGGAGGTCGATCCAGGCGCGGGCCCTCGAGGAGAGCCGGGCGTAGAGCACGTCGACCCGAACGTGTTCGTCGTGGAGGAGGGCGAACGCCCCGCCCCAGAGGAAGACCAGGCTGAACATGTACCACTGGAGCTCGATGTAGGCGTTGGAGGAGAGGTCGACCCCGATGGACTGCGAGAGTTTTCGGGTGACCGCGTTGTAGGTCCCGATCAGGACCATGAAGAGGACCAGCCAGGAGACCAGCTTGCCCACCCACTCGTTGAGGGCGTCGATTCCTCGGGCCAGGCGCAGGAGCGTTTGCATAGATCCTCCCGAAGCAATATTCGACCAAATCCTACCGGGACGGGGGTCCCCCGTCAACGAAACCGGCAAGAATACGCAACTTTTTTCGATCTTTATTCACACGCCTCAGCGGGTGGACCGCACCTTCCGCACCAGCAGGGTGCCGGCCAGGAAGCTGGCGGCGGCCAGGGTGAAGACGGCGGCGTAGCCGAGCCCCGGCGCGGCCCGGTTAAGGGCGTCGACCGCCCCGCCGAGGAGGCCGGCCAGGATCTGGGGCAGCACGATCGAGGTCTGCCACACCCCCATCTCGGTGGCGTGGGCGTCGGGGCGCTTCAACACGTCGGCCACCAGCGCCCAGTCCACGGCGGCGTAGACGCCGTAGCCGACCCCGAAAAGGAGGGCGAGCAGGAGGAGGACGTCGTAGCGGGGGAAGAGGAGGACGGGGAGGAGCAGCCCGGCGAGCCCGACCCCGGAGGCGTAGATCAGGGGCTTGCGGCCGAGACGGTCGGAGAGGCGGCCAGCGGGGACCGAGGCGGCCGCTCCCCCCAGCGAGATCAACAAAACCAGCAGGCCGATCGCCTGGGCCGCCGACCGGGCCAGCACCCGGCCCAGGGCGGCGAAGACCCGGACCACGTCGGCCAGGTAGTACTGCAGGTAGGTCTGCACCAGGTACTGGCCGAGCATGACCAAGAACCGGGTGCCCCAGACCCAGCGGAAGTCGGGGTCGCGCCAGGGGAGGCGGAGGCTCTCCCAAAGGCCCTCCCGCCGGGGGGTGGGGTTCTTGGGCTCCTCGAGGAAGGCCAGGGTCAGCCCGGCGGCGGCCAGGTTCAGCCCGGCCACGGCAAGGAAGAGGACCGGCAGCGAGGCCACCAAAAACGCCGCCACCCCGGCGGCGATCTGGGCGGTGGCCTGGAGCGCCCCCATCCACCCCGAGGCGGTGCCCCGGCGCTCTTTCGGCACCAGGTCGGGGATCAGAGCGGAGTAGGGGCCGGTGGCCAGGTCGTCGGCGACCTGGAGCAACAGGTAGGCGAGGAAAAGGCTCGGGTAGCTCCCCGCCAGGGCCATCCACCCCAGTGCCAGGGCGGTGACCAGGCTCCCCGCCGCCAGGTAGGGCAGGCGCCGCCCGTACCGGGTGGGGAAGCGGTCGGAGAGCCAGCCCATCAGGGGCGGGCCCAGGGTGGCCATCACCGCCCCGGCCCCGAAGAGGAGGCCGAGCCGGGTCGCCTTCTCCCCCGCCGGCACCAGCTCGGCCACCCGCGCCGGCAGGAGGACGAACAGCACCAGCGTCCACTTGAAGGCGGTGGCGAACCAGTAGGCCGAGAGCAGGAGGTACCAGCGGCGGGAGAAGGGGCGCACTGCCGGCGATTATAGCCGGGCGGCCTCGGGGACGATGAGGAGGGGAAGCTCGGCCTGGTAGAGGAGCTCGACCACGGTGCGCCCGATCCGGGTCCGCTGGCTCGACTTGGCCCGGGAGCCCACCACCAGGAGGTCGACCCCGCGGTCCTCGGCGAGGTCCAAAAGCCCCCGGCTCTCCTCCCCCCGCTCGATCACCAGCCGGTCGGGGGGGACCCCGATCCGCTCGATCAGCGCCGACCGGGCGTGGCCCAGGACCTCGGCCTCCTCCATCAGCTCGGGAGGGAGGTAGGTGGGCACGCAACAGGACCCCGGCCTCAGGCTCACCAGGTGGAAGGCGAGGACCTCGGCGCCGGTGGCCCGGGCCAGCTCCTCGGCGTAGCGCCAGGCCGAGAGACCGGCCGAGGAGTCGTCGACCGCCGCGGCGATCCGCACGAGCCCCGACAGCGGCCGCCCCTCGTCGACCGAGAGCACCGGCACCTCGCCGCGGTGGAGGACGTAGTGGGAGACCCCGCCGCGGGCCACCCGCTCCAGGGGGCTGCGGCCCTCCGAGGCCAGCACCAGGAGCCGGTGGCCGAGGGCCTCGCCGGCGACCTCCCGCACCGGGTTGCCGTGGTGCACGATCGCCCGGGCCCCCTCCGGCAAGAGGGCCCGGAGCGACCGCTCGGCGAGCTCGCCGAGGATCCTCGAGGCCGCCTCCAGGGGCTCCCGGTAGCCCTCGTCCCAGACGGCGGAAAACCGCTTGGGGGCGCCCCTCAGGTAGCCGTCCTCGACCACGTGCAGCACCGAGAGCGGCCAGCCGAGCCGCTCGGCCAGGAGCCCGGCGCTTTTTAGCACGCTCTGGCTGGAAGCGGTCAGATCCACTGCGGCCAGAATGCCCTCGCGCATCGCCTTCCCTCCTTTGCCCTTAGCATAGGGGCTGGGCGGGCCTATAATTGTCCCGTGACGCTGGAGCTCAGGGGCCAAAGGCTCGACCTTTCCCGGCCCCGGTTGATGGGCGTCTTGAACCTGACCCCCGACTCCTTCTCGGACGGGGGCCGTTTTCTGAGTCCCGAGGCGGCGCTCGCGCGGGCCCAAGCACTCAAGGAGGAGGGGGCCGACCTCCTCGATCTGGGCGCCGAGTCCACCCGGCCGGGGGCGGCCCCGGTGCCGCTCGCCGAGGAGCGGCGGCGGCTGCTGCCGGCGCTGGAGGCGGTGCTCCCGCTCGGGCTGCCGGTGAGCGTCGACACCCGCAAGCCCGAGCTCGCCGAGGAGGCCCTCCGGATGGGGGCCCACCTGATCAACGACACCAGCGGGCTGGCCGACCCCCGGATGGCGGAGGTGGCCGCCCGCCACCGGGCCCCCCTGGTGGTGATGCACACCCCCGACCCCGATCCCCGGCGGATGATGGACGCCGCCCGTTACCTCGACGTGGTCACCGAAGTGCGGGCCTTCCTCCTCCAGCGGGCCCGCCGGGCCGAGCGGCTGGGGGTCGGCCAGGTGGTCCTCGACCCCGGCCTCGGCTTCGGCAAGACCGCCCGCCAAAACCTCGCCCTGCTCCGGGGCCTGGGGGCCCTCGCCGGCCTCGGCTACCCCCTGCTGGTGGGGGCCAGCCGGAAGCGGACGATCGGGGAGCTCACCGGGGTCGAGAACCCCGCGGCCCGGGTCTGCGGCAGCGTCGGCGCCCACCTGGCGGCGGCCCGGCGGGGGGCGCGGCTTTTGAGGGTGCACGACGTCGCCGCCCACCGGGAGGCGCTGGCGGTGTTCTGGGCGGTGGAGGGCGATGGGCCGGATCGTCCTTAAGGGGTTGGAGTTCTACGGCCGCCACGGAGCCCGCCCCGAGGAGTACCGGCTGGGGGCCCGGTTCGTGGTCGACGTCGAGATGGAGGTCGCCTTCGAGGGCCGGGGCGACCGCCTGGAGGCCACCGTCGACTACGCCCGGGTCTACGCCGAGGTCGCCGAGGCGGTGGAGCGGACCCGCTTCTACCTCATCGAGGCCCTGGCCGACCACCTGGCCGACCGGCTCTGGGCCGCCTTTCCCGCCCTGCGGGCCCTCACCGTGCGGGTCCACAAGCCCCAAGCCCCCATCCCCGGGGTCTTCCGCGACGTCTACGCCGAGGTGGAGCGGCGGCGGTGAGGGCCTACGTCGCCCTGGGCTCGAACCTCGGCGACCGGGCCGGCTACCTGGCCCGGGCCCGGGCGGCGCTCGCCGCCCTGCCCGGAACCCGGGTGCGGGGGGCCTCGAGGCTCTACCAGACCGACCCGGTGGGGCCGCCGGGCCAGGGGCCCTACCTCAACCAGGTCCTCCGGCTGGAGACCGGGCTCCCGCCCGGGGCCCTGCTCCGGGCGATGCTCGCGATCGAGCGGGAAAACGGCCGGGTGCGAACGGTGCGCTTTGGCCCCCGCACCCTCGACCTCGACCTCCTCGACTGGGGGGGGCTTGCGATCCGGGCCCCCGGCCTGGTCCTGCCCCACCCCCGGCTCCACCTCCGGGCCTTCGTGCTGGTGCCGCTCGCCGAGCTCGACCCCGCCTGGCGCCACCCCCGCCTGGGGCGCACCGCCGCCGGGCTGCTCAGGCGGGTGGACCGGCGGGGGGTCCGGCCCTACCCCTGACCCAGGGCCGCACCGCCCCCAGCAGGTAGATGCTCCCGGCCACCACCACCAGGGCGCCGGGGTGGCTCCGGGCGGCGGTTTCCACCGCCGGGAGGGGGTCGGGGACCACCGCCGCCCCGGGGAAGAGGGGGGCGAGCGCGGCGGGGTCGGCGCTCCGCTCGCCGGGGTAGCGGGTGAGGTAGACCGCCCGGAAGCGCCCCCTTAGGGCCTCGGCCATGGCCCGGTGGTCCTTGTCGCGGCTGGCCGCGAAGACCAGCACCCGGGGGCGGCCCGGGAAGTGGTCGTCGAGGGCCCGGGCCAGCGCCCGGGCCCCGTCGGGGTTGTGGGCGGCGTCCAGCAGGAAGGGGGGGAAGGGCTCCAGCCGGCCGGGGTTTTCCAGCCCCGCCAGACCGGCCCGGACCGCCGCCTCGTCGGCCCCGAGGCGGCGGGCGGCGGCCACCGCCAGCGCCAGGTTGGCGGCCTGGTGCCGCCCCAGCCAGGGGGCCCGGTAGGCCCGGCCCAGCACCCCGAAGCCGAGGCCGTCGGGCTCGGGGCGGGCGAACTCCGGCCGCACCACCGAAAGCGGGGTGCCGCGGACCCGGGCGGCCTCGCGGAGGGCGGCCAGCCCCTCGCCGGTGGCGGCGGTCAGGGCCGGCACCCCGGGGCGGAAGATCCCCGCCTTCTCGGCGGCGATCTCGGCCAGGGTCCGGCCCAGGAAGGCGGTGTGGTCGGCGGCGATGCCGGTGACCAGCGAGAGGGCGGGGTCCTTGACGTTGGTGGCGTCGAGCCGGCCGCCGAGGCCGACCTCGAGGACCGCCCACCGCACCCCGGCCTCGGCGAAGTAGAGGAAGGCGAGGGCGGCGGTGATCTCGAAGAAGGTCGCCCCCACCGCCTCGGCGTGGGGGCGGATCCGGGTGAGCAGCCGCTCGGCGGCGTCCGGCTCGATCTCGCGGCCGTCGACCGCGACCCGCTCGGTGTAGCGCTCGAGGTGGGGGCTCAGGAACCGCCCGGTGGGTTCGCCGGCGGCGGTGAGGATGGCGGCGAGGGCCCGGGCGGTGCTGCCCTTGCCGTTGGTCCCGGCCACCAGCACCGCCCGGAAGGCCCCCTCGGGGTGGCCGAGGCGATCCAGGAGCGCCCGGATCCGGCCCAGCCCGGGGCGGATCCCCATCCGGCGGCGGCCGTAGAGCCAGCCGAGGAGGGCGGGGTCCACCTAGGAGGCGAGCGCCCGGGCGCAGTCGGGGCAGAGCCCCTCGAAGGCCAGCCAGGCCCGCTCCACCCGCACCTCGGGGTGGGCGGCCCGGGCCGCCTCGACCAGCCCGTCGAGCGCGAGATCGAGGTCGAGCACCGCCCCGCAGCGCCGGCAGACCAGGTGGGGGTGGGGCTCGGTGAAGGCGTCGTAGCGGGTGGCCCCGCCGGTGTGGAGGGCGATCACCATCCCCTCCCGGGTCAGGGCGTCGAGGGTGCGGTAGACGGTGCCCAGGCTGATCGAGGGCACCCGCTTCTTGACCTCCTGGTAGATCCAGGCGGCGTCGGGGTGGCTCCGGGTGGAGCGGAGCACCTCGAGGACCGCCCGGCGCTGCCGGGTAAACCGCTTAATCGCCACCCTGCACCTCCCTCAGGATCGCCGCCCCGCCCTGCTCCAGGATGTCCTCGGCGAGCTCCTCGCCGAGCTCCCGGGCCTCCTCGACCGGGCCGGCGATCTCGCCCCGGATGAGCTCGCGGCCGTCGGGGGCGGCCACCACCCCCTCGAGGCGGAGCTCGTCGCCCTCGAGGTAGGCGATCGCCCCCACCGGGGCCAGGCAGCCGGCCCCGAGCCGGGCCAAAAACGCCCGCTCGGCGGTCACCCGGGCCTGGGTCTCGCGGTGGTTGAGCGAGTAGGCGAGCTCGTCGGCCAGGTCGTCGCCGCGGCGCACCTCCAAGGCCAGCGCCCCCTGCCCGGGGGCCGGGGTCAGCACCTCGGGATCGAGGAACTCGTCGATCCGGTTCCTCAGGTCGAGCCGCAGCAGACCGGCGGCGGCGATCACGATCGCGTCGAACTCGCCGGCCCCCAGCCGTTTGAGCCGGGTGTCGACGTTGCCCCGGAGGGGCTCGATCACCAGGTCGGGGCGGTAGGCGAGCAGCTGGGCCCGCCGGCGGATCGAGCTGGTGCCCACCCGGGCCCCCCGGGGCAGCTGATCGAGCCGTTTCACCGCGTTCCGCCCCACCAGGGCGTCGCGGGGGTCGACGCGGCGCGGCACCGAGGCGATGTAGAGGCCCTCGGGCTGGCGGGTGGGGAGGTCCTTGAGCGAGTGGACGGCGATGTCGATGGCGCCCTCGAGGAGGGCCTGCTCCAGCTCCTTGACGAAGATCCCCCGCTCCCGGGGGTCGGCCCCGCGGTCGCCCGAGGTGGCGACGGTGCGAACGGTGAACTCGGTCTCGGGCCACTGCTCCTTGAGCCGCTCCATCACCCAGCGGGTCTGGGCGAGGGCCAGCTGGCTTCCGCGGGTGCCTAGGACGACCGCGCGCATACGGCCTCCATGATACCGACCCGCGGGCTAACGGCCAGGGGGCAGGAAGGTCACCCGGTCGCCGGTCTTTAAGGGGGTCGCGAGCCCCTTCAGGTACCGGGCGTCGCGGCCGTTCACCAAAACCGTCCAGCGGGGCTTGAAGGCGAAGACGAAGCCCTCCTCCATCCAAAGCCCCTCCTCCACCGCCACCGGGCGCCGCTCCAGGGCCTGGTCGACCAGCCCGGGCTCGAAGGCGAAGGTCTTCTCCAGGGCCTCGAGCAGGGTGCCGCCGGCCAGGCGCACCTCCAGCGGCTCGGGCAGGGCCGGCCGGGCCAGCCCCAGGGCCTCGACCCGGACCGCCCGCCGCCCCTGGCCGAGGGCCCGGGCGGCCTCGAAGCCGGCCCGCATCACCTCCTCCTGGGCGGTGAGGTAGCCGGCCCAAAGCCCCACCCGCGCACCCGGCACCACCCCGGCGAAGGCCTCGAGGACGAAGGCGTAGGCCATCGCCACCCACTCCGGCGGCACGTAGCGGCGCTCGGGGCCGTAACCGGCGTGGACCCGACCGGCGTGGTGGAGGTAGCGGGCGAACTCGGCGGAGGTGTCGACCCCGATGGTGCGGGCGATCCAGGCCGAGAAGAAGGTGCGGCGGATGCGGAGCTCGTCCTCGGGAACCCGCGACTCCCAACCCAGCGCCTTGGCGGTGTCGGGAAAGCGGGCGAGGGCGTCGTAGGCCGCCTTCACCCAGTCGGCCGCCCGCTCAAGGAGCGCCTCGGCGTCCAGGTGCATCGCCCGCTTGGCCTCGGCGTCGATCCCGGCGAAGGCCAGGTAGCGCCCAAACCGCTCTTCCGGCAGCGGCGGAAGGGCCAAGACCCCCTCCAGCCGCACGTCCTCTCCCCACTTGACGGCCATACCCCTAGCCTAGCAAAAGGGCCCGCCTTTGGCGGGCCCGGGGTCGCCTCGAGGAGGCTAGGCCTTCTCGGCCAGGTGCCCCCACTTCTTCATGAAGGCGTCGTAGTCGAGCTCGTAGTAGTCCTTGTTGACCTCGGTGTAGACCTGCCACTCCTCGGGGAGGTCCTCCTCGGGGAAGATGGCGCTCACGGGGCAGGCGGGCACGCAGGCGCCGCAGTCGATGCACTCTTCGGGCTGGATAAAGAGCATGAACTCGCCCTTATCCTCTTCTTCGGTGGGGTGGATGCACTCGACCGGGCAGACCTCGACGCAGGCGCGGTCCTTGGTGCCGATGCAGGGTTCGGCGATGACGTGAGCCATTCCCAATCACCTCCTTTACTCCCCTAGCTTGCGGGGTAGCCTTCGCATAAGTCAAGGGCGGGCGCGTTCCCCGGTCGACCGGGCGCCCGGGGCGGCCTCGCCGCCCACCGGGACCGGTCCCGCGCGAACCCTAACCGCCCTCCCCCAGATACCGCCGGAGGAGGGGGGCCACCCGTTCCCAGACCTCGGCCGGAAGCTCGGCGACCTCGGGCCAGGGGCGGGCCCCCTCCTCGGGGAGTTTGGTGGTCCCGTCCAGCCCCAGGACCGGGCCGAAGGGCGTCTCCTCCACCCAGGCGTCGCGGGCGGGGTCGAGGTTGGCGAGGAGCAGCCACATCAGCCGCTCGGGGTCGCCGGGGTCCACCCGGTCGTCGGTGAGGAGGAGGAGCCGGGTGCCGCTCGCCCCCTCCTGGGCGAGGACCTCCCGGGCCAGCCGCCGGGCCTGGCGGGGGTGGGTCTTTTCCAGGGTAAGGGCGAGCACCCCCGGCCAGGCGGCCTGGCGGCGGATCCCGGGGTGGGCGACCGGGCCGGGGGTCGCCGGCGGGGGCGGCGGCCCGCCCTCGGCGGGGAGCTTCCGGGTCCCGTCGAGGATCAGCTTGCCGCCGAAGCCCACCTCCCGGGGGGCGTGGTCGAGGACGTCGAGGGGCCCCTTGAGGACCAGGGTGTCGCGGCCCGGGAGCAGGTTCGCCACGGCGGCAAGGAACGCGCCAAAACCGGGCTTCACCGGCACGTCGCCGTCGAGGACCACCAGCATCTTGGCGAACATCATCTGCCCCAGGCCCAAAAGGGCGTAGGCGGATTTCAGCCCCTGGCCGGGGTAGCGCTTTCGTACGCTCAGGTTCACCCAGTTGTGGGCCACCCCCTCGGGGGGCATGTGGTAGTCGACGAGCTCGGGCAGCACGGTCTTCGCCGCCGGGAGGAAGAGCCGCTCGCTGGCCTCGATCAACCAGGCGTCCTCCATCGGGGGCACCCCCACGATCGTCGAGGGGTAGACCGCGCCCCGGCGGTGGGTGAGGGCGGTGACGTGGAAGACCGGGTAGCGCTCCTCCTGGGTGTAGAAGCCGGTGTGGTCGCCGAAGGGGCCCTCGACCTCGAGGGGCTCGGCGGGGTCCACGTAGCCCTCCAGGACGAACTCGGCCTCGGCGGGGACCGGGAGGTCCACCGTCCGCCCCCGCGCGAGCTCCACCGGCCGGCCGCGGAGGAAGCCGGCCAGGTGGTACTCGCTGATCCCCGGCAGCTCGGGGAGGGGGGCGGTGGCGGCGTAGGTGAGCACCGGGTCGCCGCCTAGGGCCACCGCCACCGGAAGCCGCCTCCCGAGCGCCCGCGCCTTCTCGAAGTGGCGGCGGCCGGTCTTGTGGAGCTGCCAGTGCATCAGGGTCCGGTCCCGGCCCACCACCTGCATCCGGTACATCCCGACGTTCAGCTCCCCGGTCTCGGGGTCCCGGGTGATCACCTGGGGCAGGGTGACGAAGGGCCCGCCGTCCTTGGGCCAGCACTTCTGCACCGGGAGGCGCGCGAGGTCCACCGCCTCGCCGGTCCGAACCACCTCCTGGACCGGGGCCCTCTTGACCCGCCGGGGAAAAAGCCCTCTGAGCTCCTTGAGCTTGGGCAAAAGGGCGACCGCGCCCCGGAGCCCGGGCTCGGGGGCCAGGGCCAGGAGGCGCTCGACCCGCTCGGCGAGCTCCTCGAGGCGCCCCACCCCGAGCGCGAAGGCGGTGCGCTCGGGGGTGCCGAAGAGGCCGATCGCGAGCGGGAAGTCCTTCCCGGGCAGGTTCTCAAAGAGGAGCGCCGGCCCCCCGGTCTTGAAGGCCCGGTCGGCCAGGGCGGTGACCTCGAGCTCGGCGGAGACCGGCTCGCTGACCCGGGCGAGCTCGCCCCGGGCCCTCAGGGCCTCGAGGTAGGCGCCGAGGTTCCGAAACACGCCCCAGCTTAACCCTCGCCGAAACCCGGCCCATCCCGGGGCCCGCCGGGAGGGGCGGGGCCTCCCCCTAACCCTGCGGCCGGCGGCCCGCCTCGACCAGGCGGTCGAGCAACCGGGCCGGCGCCCCCTCCTTGAGGAGCGCCCTCGCCCGTTCCACCCCCGCCCCTAGGCTTTCCGCCCGCCCGGCGGCGTACAGGGCGGCCCCGGCGTTCAGGGCCACCGCGTCGGCCCTGGGACCCTCCTCCTCGCCCGCGAGGATCTTTCGAATCCGATCGGCGTTTTCCTCCGGGTCCCCGCCGGCGAGCGCCTCCAGCGGCGCGGGGTTTAGCCCGAGCTCGGCCGCCCGCACCCGGTAGCGCCGGAGTTCGCCGCCGGCAAGCTCCACCACCTCGTTCTCCCCGAGCACCAGCTCGTCGGCCCCCTCGCCGTGGACGACGAGCGCCCTTTTCACCCCCAGCGCGGAAAGCGCCCGGGCCATGGGCTCTAGGAGCGCGGGGTCAAAGACCCCGAGCAGGAAGTAGGCGGGCCGCGCCGGGTTGGTGAGGGGCCCGAGCAGGTTGAAGACGGTGCGCACCCCAAGCTCGGTGCGCACCGGGGCGACGTGCTTCATCGCCGGGTGGTAGAGCCGGG
>Ga0256841_1001242_pt1 | contig 22830 bp, 33 predicted proteins | sample 356308metaG_FD_185971 | JGI IMG/M metagenome (GOLD analysis project Ga0256841, IMG submission 185971) | Hydrothermal vent microbial communities from Mid Atlantic Ridge, Atlantic Ocean - 356-308 | ecosystem: Environmental > Aquatic > Marine > Hydrothermal vents | place: Atlantic Ocean: Mid... | reverse complement strand
AACCGCAGCAGCCGGTCATTGATGCGCCCGGTGGCATCCTGCCCGTCAACCTCGATGCGAAAGTCCGGCGTCATCGGCACCGCCCCTCAATCCCACAGGCGCACCTGCACCACCTCCCGCTCCGGAGCGATGTCCGGCAGATAGATGTGCACGCCGGCGGGCAGCAGCGGGCCGTGCGCGGCCAGCCGCGGGTTGGCGTCCAGCACCTGCTCCACCATGCCACGGCAGGCGCCGTAGTGCCGCTGGCAGATCAGATCCAGCCGGTCGTCCTGTTGCGTGATGATGGTGGTGGCCATCAGAACAGCCCTCCGCCCAGCCGCACGCCATCCGGCCCGTAGGCCGCCAGCTCGCAGGTGAACTCCACCTTGCGCGGCAGGCCGTCGGCGCGCAGGAAGCTCTCGGTGTCGCGCACCGTCTGGATGACCCACAGGCCGAACACGTCGCCCAGCCCGGACACCATCATCAGCGGCGCGCCGGCCTGCGCCTGCGCCCGCATGCCGCGGATCTGCTCCAGCCCGCCGGTGTAGTGCGGATAGATGGTGCCCTCCAGCGTCAGGCGCTCCACGCCGGGGCCGGTGAACTGCAGCGCCGGGCGGCGTCCCACCCGCTCCTGCACCGGCCAGCGCGCCGAGACCTCACGGGTCAGCCGCTGATAGACCGCCCCGGAGACGGAGAAGCGAAAGGCCCCCAGGCCCATCATCACCACCATGCCGGGATCGATGATCATGCCGCGCCTCCGCTGTCGATGTCATGCAGGGCCGAGCGCACGGAGCGGCGCAGCGCCCTGTCCACCTCCCGCGCGATGTCGCGCGCATCCGCCTGCCCCTGCACGTTGATGGTCATGTGCACGGTGATCTGCGGTGTGGCGGGCATGTGGCCGGCTGTCGTGGCGCGTGGTGCGCTGGCGCCGGCAGCCGTGATGGCCGACGGCGGCAAGGACAGCAGCTGCGGCGGCAGGCTGATTAGCGGCGTGGCCACCGCGGCGGCGGCTGCCTGCATCAGGGCCTGCCGGGTGCGCGCGGCGCGCTCCGCCAGGCGGCGCAGGTTGTCGTTGCTGGCTACCCAGGCGCTGCGGCTGGGATACAGCAGCTCCGGCCCCTGTTCGCCCACCAGCGCCAATTGTCCGGCGCGCATCCAGCCGCCGCGCGCAAACATGGGAATGTCCGTTTGCGGCGCTGGCGGCGCACTGCTCCTGGTGCGCATGCCGCGCACCGTCTTGCTCCCCAGGCCGAGCGCCCCTGCAATACGCTGCGCCACGCCGTGCGCCCACTCCAGCAGCCCAGCGGCCACGGACTTCAGCCCGGCCCACAGGCTGTGCATGATCCGCCGCCCCGCTGCTGCCAGGTCAATGCCGGTGAAGGCATGAATAATCCGCGCCACGACGCCGGGCAGGCCGGTGAGCGCCAGCCGCGCCCAGTCGAGCGGCGTCATGCTCCGCACGCTGGCCCAGGCCTGCGCTGCCTTGGCCCTCACCGCCGCCCAGGCACCCTCGAGCGTGGGCAGGATGTATTTGTCCCATTGCAGCGGCTTGATGATGGTGTCCCAGATGTCCCAGGCCATCAGGGCGCCGGCGATCACCGGGCCGATGGCGGGGATGGCCAGCGCCAGCCCGGCGATGACCTTGCGCCCCAGCAGCCGCCCGATGAGCCGCCCAGCCGCCGCCAGCCCGCCGCGCCCCAGCAGCCGCGGCCACGGGATGCGCGGGATCAGCGTGGCCGTCCAGCGCAGCGGGGCGATGAAGGCGCGCCATGCCAGCCGCGGGATGAACGCCGCCCAGCGCAGCGGCGCGATGGCCATGCGCCAGATCAGCCGCGGCAGCCGCCACTTCTTGCGCGCCACGCTGTCCATGGCCGCGCCCACGCTGCTGATTTCCGCCGCCATGCCGCGCAGCCTGGCGGCGCTGAACAGGCGCCACGCGAAAGCGGCCTTGGTGAGCGTGCCGATCAGCGTGGAGAGCGCCATCATCAGTGGCCCCGTAACCGCCAGCAGCGCACCGAAGCCCACCACCACGGTGGCGATGCCGGAGGCCAGCTTCGGGTGCTCTTGCAGCCACACGCTCACCTTGTCGATGATCGTGCCGATGACGGGAATAAGCCGCTCCAGCACCGGCTGGAAGGCCTCGCCGATCTGCTGCTTGAGCAGATCCCACTTCTGCGCCAGCAGCACCAGCCGGTCATCCAGGTTGGCCATGCCGCGCATGGCCATGGTGATGGCCACCTGCCTGCCCGCGCTGGCGGCATCACGCATGGCGCGGACGTTGGCGCGCAGTGCCTTTTCCTGCCCCCACAATGCCGCGACCAGGCGCACCGCTTCCTCGGTGCCGAATGCCTGCTGGATGGTGGCCATCTCCCGTGCATCCAGCACATCGCCGAAAGCACGCCGCAACTCGGCCATGATCTCCGCGATGGGACGCACCATGCCTTTCTTGTCCAGCAGCCGCACGTTCACGCCCAGCTTCTTCCGAAAGCGCGTTTGCGCATCCGCCGCCTTGGCAGCGAACTGCTTCAGCGCCGTGCCGGCCATGCCGGCTTCCATGGTCTGCTGCAACATGCCGAGCACGGCATACTGCTCTGCCATGGAAACGCCCACCTTCGCCGGCGCACCAGAGGCCGACTGCAACGCTTGCCGCATGGCTGCGCCAGTGGTCTTGAACTGACGCACCGCGGCTGCCGTCATGCCGGCCATGAGGTCGCCGAACTGGGCATCCGTCAGCTTCGGAAACTGGCTCTTGAACACGCCGTAGGCACTGGAGAACAAGGTCGTCATGTCGGCCACGCTGGCCTTGGTGGCCTTGGCTGTCCAGGCGGCGGCCAATGTCATCCTGGCCGCTGCCTCATCGGTGAGATTGGACAGCGCGCTCTTGATGTCATAGCCGGCGCGCAGAAAATCCGCCGCCATCATGCCGGAGATGCGCTTCTGCGCCTCGCGTGCGGCATCCACCCATGCCCGCATGTTGCGAATGCCGAGCGTGGCCAGCTCACCCTTGGCCTTTTCCACCTCGCGCAGCGGGTTCACCGCCCCTTCCACCAGCCGCTTCACGCCGTAGGCGCCGGCGCCCGCTGCCGCGCCCGCCGCGGCCAGCTTGCCGGCTGTGGCAAGCCCCTGCTGGCGCAACTGCCGCGCCGCCTGCTCGCGCATGCGCGCCAGCCGCCGCAGGGCCTCCGCCTGCCGCTTGACGGCACGGGTGGCCGCATCAGTGCTGGCGCGCACCTGCCGCTGGGCGCGGGCAAAGCGCTCCGCGCCGCCTCCGGCGCTGGCCATCTGCCGCCCCGTGCGGCGGGCCTCTCGCGCCAGTTGGCCGACCACCCGCCCGGCCCGTTTGACGGGGCCGGACAGGCGGTCGACCGCGCGCAGGATGAGAGCGACGGTGAGGTCGGACATGATGCTACTGCTCCGGCGGCGTCTTCAGGCGGATGGCTTCCTCGATGACCTCGCCCAGGCTCATCAGCTCGGCGGCCTCGAAATCCGCCGGCCCCCAGCCCAGCGCCACGCTCACGAGAGCAAGGACACGGGGTCGAGCAGGGCCAGCTCGTAGGCCGAGAAAAAATCCCGCGTGATCTCCAGGCACTTCAGGTGGTCGCGATGATCCAGCTCCAGGAACACCTCCTCCGGCACCTCGGCCAGCGAGGCCAGCACCGCGTGCATGCGCTCCAGCTTGCCGCCGCCGGCCTGCTCCGCCCGCACCCAGTCGCGCCCGCGCGGGCTGCGGAAGGTGAGCTTGTCCACCTTCTGCCCGTTCACCTCCACCGGCGTCGTCAGGGTGATGGTAACGGGCCATTCGCGCACCGTTTCATCGGACTTCGACGCATCCTTCGAAGCCGCCTCGATGGCCTCTTTCAGCGCTTCTTTCACCGGGCTGGTCATGGCTCACCTCACACGCCCAGGTGCGCCCGCACATCCGCCATCACGTCGGCGCCATTGATGATGCGGATGCCGTTCATGGCGTCGATGTGGTGGATGAGCTGCTCTCCCACCGTCAGCTTGTAGACCTTCAGCGAGATCTTGCCCTTCAGCTCGGCCTTCTCGCCGGTCTTCCAGTTGCCGGGATCCACCTCCGAGAGCAGGCCGAACATGCGCACGATGACACCGCGCCTCGTGCCATCCTCGGAGGCCAGCGAGCCGCGGAAGGTGAACTGCCGGTCGTTGCCGGGGCCGAGGCCGAACAGCGAGAGCACCTGCGCATCGAAGCTGGTCAGCGTGAACTCCGCCTCCATCTTCTCCATGCCCAGATCGATGTCCACCGGCACGTCCATGCCGCCACCGCGATATTCCTCCATCTTCAGGCTCAGTTTCGGCAGGGTAAGCTCCTCCACGTTGCCCATCTTGCCCCAGCCGTCTGCAAACATGGTGAAGTTGCGCAGCACGTTCTCTACAGCAGGCATGTCTCATTCCTCCTTGTCAGGCGGCCATCAGGCGGCGGAGCTGGCGATCTCGCGCGCCACCTCGTCCACCAGCTCGGTGTAGTAGCCAGCGTTGCGGTGCGCCCTGAAGATCAGGTGCTCCATCGGCGCCGGCGGTTCGATGTCAAAATCGATGGTGAGCTTGCCGGCCATCAGCTGATCCTTGGTGTTCAGCTCCGGATCCAGCCACGCCTTGCCGCCGAGAATGGCGCCAACACTCTTCAGGTGCGCCAGATACAGGTTCACGCTTTCGGCGATGTCCTCGATGAGATTGGCCGAGATGGGCCTGTCCATGGCCCAGCGGAAGGCCTGCTCCACGCTCTCGTAGACCATGTCGGCGGTGCGCCGCACGCTCAGGAAGGCCCACATCGGGTCGTTGGTGGTGGAGCGGTTGCCCCAGGTGCGGTAGCCGTCGGCATGGATGACGGTGCTGACCGCGTTCTCGTTCAGCTGGTTGGCCTCGGAGTTGGTATCCGAGATGTTGAAGCTGATGGGCCGCGCCAGGCCGATGACGCCGGCCAGCGGCTGGTTGGAGACGCTCCACCAGAAGCCGCGATCGTTGTCCAGCTGCGCCTGCCGCCCGGCGAACCGGGCGGATGCCGGGCGCGCCACCGGCGCGTTGGAAGCGGCATCCCACACCAGCACGTGCGGGTCGATGACCATGATGCGGTCAGAGCCGACATCCTGCCGGTAGGCCACGGCATCGGCAAAGGTGGTGGAGGGCCCATCGACAAAGGCCACGGCGCGCAGCCGCGGCAGGATGCCCGCCAGCTCCGCCACCACCGGGTTGGCCTGGCCGTTCGGGCGCTGGCTGGTCAGCCCCGGCGCCACGATGATGCGCGGGGTTACCTTCACCCTGGTCTCGGCGGCCAGGAAGGCGTGCACGCCGCTCATCTGCACCGCATCGCCTACCGCGTTGGTGAGCGTGGCATTGATGTCCGCGCCCTCCTCGATGCGCACCACCACCACCAGCGCGCCGCCCTGGTCATAGATGTCATCCATCGCCGCTGGCAGGGTGCCGGTGCTGCCAAGCGCCTGCGCCTGCCGCGGGCCGAACACCAGCACCGGCTCGTTCAGCGGAAAAGCCGCGGCATCGGCATCAGGGGCGGTGCCGATGACGCCGATGATGGAGCTTTTCACCGTGCGAATGGGACGGATGCCGTCATCCACCTCGACGACCTCAACGCCGTGCAGAAACTGTTCAGGCATGTGCTTTCTCCTTGTTCAGCCAGGTGCGCGGCGCACCCAGCATGCGTTCCACCTCGTGCACCAGGGCCACCGGCAGCGCCGGCAGGCGCTGCGCCCAGTGAAGCCCGGCGCGGGCATAGACCTCGCGCACGTATTCGGCGCACTGCGCGCCGTTGAAGCGCTGCGGCTCCAGCCCCAGCCCGGCGCGGATGGCGTCCAGCCATGAATAGCCGCGGCCAAGTTCGGCCAGCGCGTATTCCTCCGCTGCCATCCAATCCGGCGCGCGCACCGGCAGCCACCAGCAGGGCAGTGCGTGGCTCAGCAGCCGCATCTGCACGCCCACGCCTGGCAGTGCCTCCAGCGTGAACAACCGCCCGCCGGCCCGCCACGCCAGCCCGATGTGGGTGATCTCCGAGCCTGTCCAGTGGCGGATCAGCCGCGCGCCCACGCTGCGCCCGCTCCAGGCGAGCAGGTCGCCGGAGCGGATGTCTGCGCGGATGTCGGCATAGGCTGGCATCGGCCACTACCTCATCACTGCTGCAATGCCTGCGCGGCCTGCTGCACCTCGGCGACGATGGCGGCGGCGGTGGCCTGCTTGGCGGCCTCATCGGCAGCGGCGGGCACGTCCACCTTGAGCTGCGCGCGCTTGGCCTCGGCCAGTGCGGCGAAGTCACGATAGCGGGCGGCGGCTTGCAGGATGGCGTCCGCCATCTGCTTCATGCTGATGCCGCGCGCTGCGCTTTCCGCCGCCAGCATGGGATATTCAGCCTTCGCGGCCTTGGTGGTGGGGTTGCCTGCCTCGTGGTATTGCAGCGCCTCGCGCAGCTTGCCCTCGTAGCGCGCCGCGCGGCTGGCGGAGGCGGTGAAAATGCGATCAGCCACCGCATCGATCTGCTGCTCCGCCTGGTGGATGATCTGCGCATCCAGCGCCTGCTGGATGACCTCCGCCGGCACGCCGGCCTCGGTCAGCTGCTCCGGCGTCATGGCCACATAGGTGCGGCCTTCGTGGGTGATGGTCAGGGTGGTATCCATGCTCATCTCCATCAATTTTGGGTGATGTTGGTGGTGATCCAGCGGTCTGCGTTGGGGTCTGTTCCCGCCGGCACATTCTTGAATTTCAGGCCGTCCATGCCGGCAAATTGCACATTGCTGAAAAATGCGGATGCCGGGCCAAACCGCCGTTGAATCAAGTATGATCCGCCAGACGATATCGATGCCTCCGCGACGACGATGTGGCCAGCGCGCCAGCCGTCGAAATACGACGTCTCCACGATGCTTGGCTGTATTGCCGGCAGCGAGATGTCAACATCCCTCAGCCAATATATACCACCACCGTGCGACCACACGGCGGCAATGGAGTCCGAGCGATTGTCAGCCACGGACGCAGGGGTGAGTGTGCGGCGCGCATACGTTTTTGCCACCGCATCCCACCCTATGGTGCGGACGAGCTGCGCTGTGAGCGGCTGCCGCTCGGCCTGGCCGACGTCCGTCAGCAGGCGGACTTCCAATAGGCCTCCGGGCGGCTGCCGGCGCAGCGCCTCATCATACGTGGCCAGCGCCGTGGCAGCTGTCAGGCCGTCATTATTATCGCTGCCCTGAGCACCATCCACGTAGAGCAGGCGTGCTGTATTTGGCACCATCGCCGCCAGCTGTGCGATTTTGTCGCGCACCAGGTCGTCCTGGGCGGCGACCGTGTTGACCAGCTGTCGCACCTCGCTGGTCAGGCCGGTGATCTCGGTAGTCAGGCTCATGATCTCGTCTCCTCTGATCAGTGCTCGGTGATCTCATGCTGCAGCAGCTGCGTGGCGGTGCTGGTGGCCAGCGCGTCGGTGGCCACGATCAGCCCCAGCTGCTCGGTCAGCGCGGTGGTGAGGGCGGCGATGTCGCGGCGCATCTGTGCCCGCTCGTCGGCGGCGCGCGCCAGCGCTGCCTGCTGGGCGGCCACCTGCCGCTCCAGATCGGCAATGCGCTGGCGGTGCTGCAGCAGCAGCCGCATGGCGGTCATGTCCGTCGCCGCCAGCGCGGCGATCTCTTCGCCGAAGAAAAGCGCCAGCTCCGGCTCGGCCACGGTGATTTGCACCTGGGTGAGATCCCAGGCATCGATGATCCAGTCGTAGGCCAGCAGGCGCGGCACCTGCTGGGATTTCCAGCCCAGGTTGATCTGCGGGGCGGCGAAGATGGCCAGCAGCGTGCCGTCATCGGCCAAAAGGCCGACCTCGGTGATCTCGTGCTGCGCCTGCGGGTCGTCGTAGAGCGCGGTGATGTGCAGGATGTTGATCGCCGGCGTCTTGAAGCCGGCGATGCCGATCCGCGCGCGCTCATGGCGCAGCGCCGTCTGGGTGGCGCTTGCACGATAGGGCGATGCATCGCCCACGGCGATGTGGCTGATCACCGGGCGATTGTCGCTGTGCATGCGATCGCGCATGTATTGCAGGCCTGATCTGGTGATCACGGCATTCAGGGCTGTCATCTCATCTCACCTCCGTCATTAGCGTGCGGCGATCCACCTCGATGCCGCGCAGCAGCGCCGCCACGCCCATCCGCCCGGTGGTGGCTGGCACCTCCGCCGCCACCGCCTGCCGCTCCATCTCGATCTGCCGGCTGATGGCCACCGTGCCCATGTGCTCCACCACCGGCGGCACGCTGGTCGCCACCAGCCGCCGCTCGCACTCCACCGCCCGCTGCACGGCGGCGGCGCCAGCGCGCAGACCGAAGAGCACGCCCACCATCAGGTCATAGGCACGGCTCACCGGCTTGGTGCAGCGGATAACGGTATCAATCTGCCGCTGCACCTTGTCCGTCAGCACCGCGCCACCGGCGGCGAGCTGCTCGTTGACCCAGGCCGTGACCGAAAATGTGCCAGGCACGCCCGCGGGCTGGCGCTGCCACCACTCCACGATGTCGGCCACCACGCCGATGGCCCGCAATGCCTGCTCCACCGCCGCGCGCGTCCCTTTGCGCCGGTGCACCTCCGGTGCGGCGGCGATCACCCGCCGCTTGACCTCCTCCGGCCATTCCGGATCCCACTCATCCACTGACCAAGCCCAGGCCAGCCACGGCAGCAGCTCGGCAGGGCAGCGCCAGGGATCCCAGAGCTGATCCACCGGCACCGGCACGTTGCCCAGCCGCGCCTGCGCGGCCTCGAGGGCGCGCTCCAGTGCCGTGGCATTGGCCGGCAGCAGGGATTTCACGGTGCTGCTCATGCCGCCTGCTCCAGCGTGATATTGATGGCCGTGCAATACGCCGCCTGCACAGGGCTGATCTCGATGTCCGCCGCTGGCGCGCGCAGGCTCACCCGCTCCACCCCCGGCTGCGCCAGGGCCGCATGCACAAAGCTCGTGTCCACGGAGAGGCCAATCCGATGCCGCTCCTCTGCGTAGCGCTGCAGCGCTGCTCGTGCCGCGGCCTCCACCACCGCCGGGTCGGCGCCCGGCAGCACGGTCAGCGTCGCCGTGATCTCGTAAGTGATGATCTCCGCCGCCTGCACCATCACCTGGTCGGCCAGTGGCCTGCGCTCGTCCGCACTGATGTAGTCGCGCACCGCCGCCACTAGGTCTGCCGGGGCGCTGCCATCACCCTCGCGCGAGAGCACCACCACCAGCACCTGCGCCGGCGTCAGCCCCAGCCCGTCATCCGGGCCATAGGCCTGCGCGTCGCGCACCCGTGGATCGGCGGCCAATGCATGATAGATGTATGCGCCCTGCGGCCCGCAGGTCGAAAATGCCTCCACCGCCAGCTGGATGCGGCGGCGATATTCGTCGTCCGGCTCGTGGGTGGGCGGCACCGGCGGCGTGGCATCCGGGTCGCCCTCATCCAGCACCTGGCGCGCCACGCCGTAAATTGCGCCGAGGTGATCCAGGTCAGCCCCCGTGGAGCGCGCCAGCATCACCGCCTGCGCCGCGTCATTGACGCGCTGGCGCAGCAACATCTCGCGGATGGCGGCGGCCTCGATGAGCTTCACCGCCGGATCGCTTTCCAGCGCCGCATAGTCTTCCTGTCCGGCCTCGCGAATGCGGGCCAGGAAATCATCCAGCATGTCGTTGCGGATGGCGCGCCAGTCGATCTCCTCCACCACGGCGGGCGGCGGCAGGCGGCTCAAGTCTATGGCGTCAAAGCGGCTCATTATTGTATGTGCACCTCGATCTGCACCGCGTCATCCGGCAACACCCGGCCCCGCAGCAGGAAGGCGGCGCGCCCGCCGGGCGCGGCCTCGGTCATCTCGATTTTCTCCAGCCTGAAGCGCGGCTCCCACGCATCAAGCGCCTCGGCCACCGCCATGAAGGCATCCACCGCCGCGGCGGAGTTCATCGGCGCATCGATCACGTCAGGCAGGGCCGAGCCATATTCCGGCAGCATCACCCGCTCGCCAGGGCGGGTGGAGAGAATGTCGCCGATGGACTGGCGGATGTGCTCCAGCCCACCCAGCGGCGCACCCGTCTGCCGATGCATGCCCTGCATGTCAGGCTCCCTTGCGCTTCGCTCTCGTCTTCTGCGCAGTCTCGGCCAGCTGCTGGCTCGCTGCCTCTTCCAGCGGGCGCACGCGCCCGCTCAGCAGCTCCCAGGTCGCCTGCGCGTCCGTCAGCGCCACGCGCGCGCCGGCCTCATGCCAGCGCCCCAGCAGCCAGCCGTCCTGCACCACCACGTATTCCCGCGTCTCGCGCATCTCCTCAGCTCCTCTCGCCACATCAATCCACCGCGAAAACAGTGCCGGAGCCGGCAGCGATGGCAGCACCATCGGTGGTCGGATCTCCCACCCTCGCCACCGGCTGGCCGCCGCGGCCACCCAGATGCACCGCATCCGCCTGCACCACCACTTCTTCCGCCTGCACCTTGCATTGTGTGGCGGCCACCTTCAGCTGATCTCCATCCGAGAAAACGGAGACGGCGCCGTGCGTCATCTTCATCTCGCCCGGCTGATCATGCGGCTGGGCGAACTGATTGGAAAAGCCCGCCGGCACCGCCCAGCCCTGGCCCGGCTCGCCGGAGGGCGAGACAAGCATCATCTGCTGGCCCACGCTGGGCGGGATGAAAACGTTGATCTCCCCGGCCTGCGTCGTCCACGGCAGCCAGTCCGTGGTCAGCCCGGCCACCTGCAGCCGCACCAGCCCGCGCCCGGCATCCACCTCCACCACGCGACCCATGCGCGCCACGTTGGCGAGGCGGCGCTCCAGCTCCTCGATGCGATGGATGATCTCGTCCAGCATCACCCGCCTCCCTGCGTGCCGGTGGCCACCAGCCGCGGCTGCGGATCCTCGCGCTCGAAGCGCACGTAAAGCTCTGCCGGCAGCGCCTCGCCCGGCGCAAAGGCGCTCTCGCCCAGGATCAGTTCCTGCCGCCAGTGGATGCCCCACAGCGCCACGCCACGCTTGTCCACCTCGCCGGAGTAGAGGTTCTCCGTCTGCACCTCGCGTGGCAGCATCAGCCCGAAGCCGGCATCGGGCGTGATCTGCCACTGGTTGAGGCTGATGAGGCGGATCAGCGCCTCGGTGATGTTTAGCGCCGCCTCATCACGCGACAGCCCCGGCGCATCGCGGGTGATGACGAACAGCGCGCAAGCGAGATCCACCCGCAGCCGCTCATCCGACTGCTCGGCAATACGCGGCCCGCCCAGGATAGCCATGCGCACCGCCGGCGCGCGCATGGCAATGCGTTTCAGCTCCCCCAGGTCGAAGCGTCCGGGGTGCGCCGCCACCTCCTTCAGTTCCGGCATGGCGGCATGGATGCCATCCAGCACCATCTGCCGATATGTGGTCAGCGCCGTCATTGCAGCGCCTCCGCAATGAATGCCTCCACCACCGCGCGCACCTCGTCGCGGTTGTCATCGGACAGGCCCAGGTAGGGCCGCGCCGGGATCTCCGCCGCATGCCCGCGGCCCGCGCGCCCGCCGAACTGGTGGATGGCGGCATAGATCATGTCGGAACCCACCCGCACCTCGTTACCCGTCACCACGTGATGAATGCTGTCTCTCAGGTGCCCTTCCTGCACCAGCAGCGACTGGCCGGCATGCCGCCGTACCGCCGTGCGCTCCGCCCAGGGCTGCCAGGCTGTGCCATCAGGCCCGCGCTTCTCGCTGGCGATGCGCTCCTGCGTCTGGCTCGCCACCAGCGCCCCCACGCCGTCCAGCAGTTCGTGCAGCAGCCGCGGGTGGCCGAAGTCGCAAATGCGCCGCGCCACCTCTTCCAGCCCCTCGATGCCGTCAATGATCAGCGCCACGGAACTCATGGCCACCTCCGCCAGTCGATGGCCGGGCGCGAGGCAATGAGCGCCTCGTCCGGGTTGCCTCCCTCGCCGGCGGCGGAGGCGCCGGCATCCGTCGTGCCCAGGCTGGCGCGCCCGGCGGCGATGTCCTTCAGCCAGCCGATGGCGTCCTCGTAACGCTGGCGGATCTGCTCGGTCATGCGATCCGCCGTTGCCGCAAGGTGATGCACCGCCATGTTGATGACATGGATCTGCAGCGCCTGCGGCGCCGGCGCTACCGGCACCGGATAGCGCGCGCCGATGTAGCTGTCGGCCTCCGAACTGGCCTGCGCGCAGGCATCCGCAATGGCCGCCGCCGTCGCCGGCCCGGCCAGATCTCCCTCGCCGCCGCGTTCCGCCACCAGCAGCAGAAAGTCCTCGCCATAGAGGTCTGCAATGTCCTGCGCGCTCACGTAGCTCATGGCTTCAGGTCTCGATCCTCACCTCGCGCACGCTCAAGGCCGGGTCGGCCTCAATCGCCGCACGCGCCTCGTCCGTCAGCTCCGCCAGCGGGATCACCACCGGCACCGCGCCGAAGCGCCGCCCTGCGCGCCAGCGCCCGCGCGCCGGCCCGCGCACCTGCAACGCCAGCGCCGGCACGGCCTTCTCCTGGCCACCCTTGCCGCCCGCCTTCTTCTCGCCAGCCGGCGGCTGTGCATCGGCCTGCTGCTCCTGCTGCTCCTGCGGCTGTGCCGCATCGGTCTGCCGTTTCTGCTTGCTCATGCGCTCATCCTCCGTCAGCGGATCCAGTCGGCCACCAGGATCTTCACCGCGCCCTTCAGCGGATTGTCGCTGCCGTTGGCGCGGCGGGAGACCTCGAACAGCTCGTGCGCGGCATCCTCGTTGCCGGGGCCGACCACGATCAGGTCGGGGCGAATGCCCAGCGGCACACCCTCGTCGCTGGTCAGCTTGCGCATGGCGGTGCGCGCGGCCTTGAAATTGCTCTCGTTCAGCGCCGCCTTGCTGCCGAAGGCCATCTGCCAGAAGCCGTAGCCGGCGTTGTAGCGCCCGCGCACACCGTAGAGGTATTCGTCGCGCTCGAACACGTTCGGATCATCCTCGCGATCCATGCGGATGAGCTTGTCTGCCCGCACCCGCTCCTGGAAGATCAGCGGCTTCAGTGCCCGGGAGGTATCCAGCAAAAACCACGGCTCGCCCGTGCCGGCCTGCATGTTGCTCACCGTGCCGCCGGCCACCGGATGATCGGTGTCGAAGAAGTTCTGCCCGTCGTAGCACTCCCGCTCGAAGCCCTGCATGAGCGTCTCGAACACCAGCTCGTCCGGGTGAATGGCCGCAGCGCGTCCCATCTCGGCGAACATCGGCGCATAGATGCCCACCTGATCATCCTCGATCTTGTCGCGCTGCACCCGCACGGTGTTCTCGAACTTGCGGTTGCGGATGGTGTAGCCGTGCGCTTCCAGTTCGTGCACCACGCGCTCGCCGATCCATTCGCGCATGCGCGGGAAGTCGCCCAGCCAGCCGTAGGTTTCCGCCGCGGTCTGCGACGGCACCACGGTGGCCACCGCCTTGTATTGCGGCTGCACGCCCTTGAAGGCGTCCTGGAAGTGCTTCTTGAAGCCCGTGTAAAGGGCGCTCAGCGTCTCGCGATTGATGTCCATGGTTCAGTTCCTTCAGCCGATCCGCACCCAGACGCCATCCTCGTTGACGTCCACGATCTGCCCGGCGGCGCTGCGCCCGCCGTTGTTGTCGCTGGCGGAAACCGTCTGGTCATCCACCGCAAAGGCCTGCTGGCCGATGTGCGCGCGGGTAATGTCGCCGGCATTCTCGAAGGCAAAGACACCCGTCTCTACCTCCACCATCTCCGCGCCTGCCGCGCCGCCCGTGTTGTCCACGCCGCCCAGCGCGATGCCGGCGCTCACCAGCCCGCTTGCCTCGCGCGCCGGGGCAGCGTAGCCGTCCTGAAGCATCACCAGCGCACCGGCGTGGATGCGCGCCCCCGCCGCCACCGGGTGCGCAAAGCGACGGCCATCACGGCGCTTCACGCGCCGCCTCTCGGTCAGTGCAACCATCACGCAGCCTCCTCGTTGCCGCCATCCGCCTCGTCGCGGGCAGCGATGAACTCTTCATCCGTCAGCCCCAGCACTGCCGCCACCTGCTTTTCCGCCGCCGTCAGCGCCTTCTTCGGCGGGCAGGCATCATCGCTGCCGGCCTGCTCGTTCACCGGCACGATCTGCGGCGCCGAGGCCAGGAACTGCTCCACGCGCCGCAGGCCCTCCTTGTTCTCGCTGGCCACGCCCAGCCAGAAGTCGCGGCTGGCCGGGGCGATCTTGCCGGCCTTGATGCCTTCCTCCACCAGCGCCTCGGCGGCCTCGGCCAGGGCGCGGCGCTCGCGCTCCGCCAGCTCCTTGCGCGCAGCAGCCAGCTCCGCCTGCACCCGGTCGTAATCGGCCCGCGGCACGAACTTGTCCGGGGTGAAGTCCTTGTCGAAGTTCTTGTCCTGGCTGGCGGTGGCCTTCTTCAGCGCGTCGATGGCGGCCAGCACCGCCGCGTCATCGGCGTCCTCGGGCAGGCCGAGGCGCTGGCACAGGGCTTTCCTGTCCATGATCTGCTCCTTGCTGATGGTCTGGTGAGATGGCTCGCGCGCCGCCAGTGCCGGCATGCGAAAGGCCGGCTGCGTTACCAGGGCGGCGGAGAGCAGCTCCAGGATGCGCCCCTGCTCGTCATGCAGGAACGCCGGGGAGATGTAGCGATATTCACGGTTGCGCAGGGCCTCTTCGCCGCGCGGTGTCCACTCCACCCGCGCCCAGATGGCGCCATCGCGCACATCCAGCGCGGCAATCCAGCCCATTGCCGGCGCCTCCTCGCCAGCCGGCATCAGCTCCATGCGGTGGTTGATGTCGATGGGCAGCTCCAGCCCCTGGCGCTGAAAGGCCGCCACCACGGCCTGTGGCGCATCATTGACGAAGCTGCGCCCGTCCACCGCCTCGATGCGCCCGGCGGGGATCAGCATGATCCACTCCGGCGGCACGAAGTCCCGCCCGCTGCCAGCCAGCGCCAGCTTCACCGTGAGTGTTGATTTCCGCCTGCTCATGCGGGCACAATGCCCGCAACCGGTGCGGCATCAGAACGGGGACGGCTGTCCCCGGGGAGGAGAGAGATGGATTACGAATTCGCAGCACGAATGATGACGCCAGAGGGGTGCACACCGGGGAGCTTCATCTATTTGACCTCCGAACGCATATTTGGTGTCAAGCTCACCAAGGGAGAAAACGAGAAGCCACACAAAACTTTCCTGCTGTTCAGCAATGAGCAGGCGCGCGTTCGCGCTGCCATCGCCAGCGACCTTGTCCTGCAGTTTGATGATGCCCGGCTGATCCCCGATTATGCCAGCGCCATCCACACCAGCTGTATCAAGGCCCACTTGCCTTTTGGCTCTCTCCTCCTGCCGCAGCCGCTACCGGATCGCCCGGATAAGATGGTATGGATAGCTGATAGGGAACATCATATGGCATTCATCCAGGTCGAGGATGGAGCATTTGCTCCAGATACGACACTTCACGGCATTTACATCGTGAAATGGAAAGTCGTGTTGCCATCCCGCGAAGACGAGGTGTTGTTCGAGTTCACGGCTGATCTGCCTGATGGAGCCGGCGCCTGATCTCATTGAAGATGTCCGCAGCCATCGGCCCACCATCACGAACGAACCGCTGCCTCATCCTGAAACCCGGCGCATCCGGGAGGCCATGGTGTTCCTTGGCGGAGCTCATGATGTCGTGCGTCGTTCCGTTGACCGGATACAGTGCGCCGTCCTTCAGCCGGAAGATGATGTCCAGCCCTTGCCCGGCGTTCTTTTCATACGGCGCTGACACGCAGTGGATGTAGTGCCTTTCACGCCAGTCAAACGCCATGCATTCCGCGTTCGCGATGTATGTTTTTGCCCAGTTCTCCACCATCGGCAGCATATCCTTCGCCCATTCCGGCGTCGGCAGCGCGCGCGCCGCGGCGGTGGATGGTGCGCCCGCCTGCCGGTGATCACCGCCGGGATGCAGCAACGCGCCCACCATCATGGCGATGATGCCGCCCATCACCGGCGTGATCAGCGCCAGGAAGAAGGCACGGATGCGATGCGGGCCGGTGAACACCTGGATGAGATGGCCGATGGCGGCCAGCACGAACAGGCCGAAGATGCCCAGCGCCAGCCAGTCAGACCAGTGGTTCAGCTCCTCCCACATGAGCCCCTCCCTTCTGCTGCATCTCACCTGCGGTTGTAGCGCGCCGCCCCGCTGCGCGCAATCCGCCCCACTCCAGCACGATTTTCGGTGCCCGATCTCCGGCAGCCCTCCACCCCCGTTCAAAACGTCGCCGTTAAAGGGGTATCGAATAGGACAGCATGCGCGCAAACGATTTTCTGGTGGGGTGGGTGCGGCCAGCGCGCAACGGCGCTCCTGCGGCTTCTGAGGGATTCGTGCCGGATGACTGCCTCACCGCTGCTGGACAGGGGCGTGCGGACACATTATATATACGAGCGCAGCGGCAGCGCAGATTGGGCCAGCCCCACGCATGGGCTGCGGGGTGTTCCCGTCCCCCGGCTGTTGCTGCTATTTCTTCTTTTTCAGCCAGCCATGCAGATGCTTGCGGTCGGTAGGGTGCAACGTCTGCACATGCATGTAGCCGTTGCGGCTCTTGCGCACCACGATGCGCCACAGCAGCCCGTCAGCCTCTACAATGATCCACACTGCGCCCGGCTGTAAATCCTTCAGCACCTGCCCCCTTGCCATCAGCCGCGGCCAGTCCCGCAGCAGTGCTTGCAGCGACCTGTAGACATGTTCACGCCGCTGCTGTTCTCGCTCCCGGCGGCGTATGGCATCCGGATCATTCTCATCCACCGCAGGCAGCGCTTTCTTCGGGTCAACGTGCTTCCTGACCTTGGCAGCCAAGGTGTCATTGGAAATGGACACCATCGGCGAGGAGGATTGCAGCGCTTCCGCCGCCACCGGTAGCAGCGCCACGGGCATGTGCACGCGCGAGCGCTCCATCATCACCCAGGCCCGCCAGATGTCGGAGCGCCAGAAGTCGCGCATGGCAGCTTCGGCGGCCTTCCCACCTTCCTTCTCCAGCCGTTCGAAAAACCTGCCCATTGCCTTGCGCGCCCGCGCCTTGCCGGGGTTGCTGTGCCAGCCGGGGTCGATGCCCACGGGGATCTTCTCCATCCTGCCCGTGCGGCGGTTGATCCAGTTGCGATACTGGATCTGCGGGCTCTCCGTCGGCCCGCCCAGGCGCTGCGCCTCGCGCCGGCTGATCTGCCGCAGCCAGCACTTGCAGCCCCAGCCATTGGGCGGGTAGTGCGTATCCCAGAACGGGTCATCCACCGGCAGGATGGTCGGCGCGCTGGCCCAGGCAACATGCTGCGCCCGGTGCTGGCGGGAAGGCCCCAGCCGGTAGGCGAAGTAGGGCAGCATGCGCTTCGTGCGCTGCGCCCGCTCCCACTGCCCGGCGGCGCGCGCCGAGCGCATGTTGGCCTCGTAGATCACCTTCAGCCGCCGGCGCGAGCCAAGCTGTGCCGTTACCACCTCGCCGCTCGCCGGGTCGATCACCTCCTGCCGCCCCCACCAGCCCTTCGCCCGCAGCCGCGGCTCCAGCCGCTTGCGAAACTCGGCAAACGGCAGCCCCTCCTCGATGGCCCGGCTCAGCTCCTCGTGAATGTCCTCAAGCACGTCGAAGCCCGCGCTCTTGGCCACGGTGAAGGCAATGGCATGCTCCTCCGCCCACACGTCGCGCCAGTCAAAGCTGGGGGTGAGCTGCTTCTCCTTGAAGTAGCGGATGACCTCCGGCGCCGGGCCGTCGCCGAATGTCCAGCGCACATGATCAGCCATCGCACCGCCTCCTCATGGCGCATCGCGCACATCGCCCAGCCCGCGGGCGATGCAGCTCAGCACTGCCAGCCGCTCGCACAGCGGTGCATCATCCATCTTCGCCACTGCTGCCGCCAGCCGCCGTTGCAGGTCGTCGTAATCGGCAGCCTCGGCAATGGCGCGGCGCAGTGGCTCCACCAGGGAGCCGAGCGGATCATCCTCTTCCATCTCCGGCAGCGCCGCCGCCACCAGCCGGTCGATCTCGTCCATCTCGCCGTCTGCCGGTGCATCACCCGCCGTGGCCAGCGCCCGGCTGCCACCACAGCACGGGCAGCCCGGCTCGTGCCGATGCGCCGTGGCGCTGGCCGCCGCCCCCTGGGTGCCTGCGGGCGCCATCACGCGCAGCGCATCGTCGTCGTCCCGCGGGTCATCCAGGCCCAGCTTCTCGCGCACCTGCCGGCGGCTCACCGGCAGGCCGCGATCCATGAAGGCGGTAACGTTCTCCGTCCACTGCCGCATGTCCTCCGGCTCCAGCACCGGCAGCGAGACCACCGGCCAGCGTTCCTGCGGGCCGAAGTTCAGCATGATGGCGGGGCGGATGAGCTGCTCGTTGATGGTGGCCATCAGTTGCCGGGCATCGGCCCGCATGATGTCTGCGCGCACCTCCTCGTGCACCTGCGCCTGCGCCAGCGAGCTGCCGTCATCCGTGGTCATGGTCTGGCCCAGCACCGCCTTGCTCACCTGCCGGTCGATGTATTCGGCCATGGCGCCAAACACCGGGCCGGAGCTGCTCATGGCGCTGGAAGCGGTAACGAACTCGATCTGCGCGCTGGCCGGCACCACGGCGGCGGCGTCCGAGCCCAGGGCATAGAGCGCCCGCAACAGCTTGCGCTTGTCCTCCTCCGTCGCCGTGGCGCTGTATTTGCCCAGGCGCAGCGGCAGGCCATACACGTCCAGGAAGCGCATCCAGTCCTTCAGCGTGTAATTCTTGTAAAGCAGGCTCCAGGCGCACACGCGCGCCAGCGCGCCCCGCACCGGCTCGCCACTCTTCAGCCGCGGCACATGCACGATGGCGCGCAGCGGCGCGATGTCCCGCAGCCCGCCATCCTCCGTCCGTTGCATGATGCGCCGCTGCTGCCGGCACCAGCCGAACAGCTGCGGGCGCTCCCACACATAGGCTGCCGGCAGCCAGCGCGTGCCGCTGGTATCCCACACGATACGCACCACCGCATAGCCCTTGCCCAGCCCGTCCAGCAGGTCGTGCAACAGGCCGCTGAAGGCCGGTGCCTCCACTATCTCGCGCACGTAGTCGGCCACCTCGCGCGCAGCCGCGTCCTCCGCCGCCGGCTCCACGTCCGGCTGCAGCCCGGCCACCGCCAGCTTGCGGGTGGAAAGCACGGCGCGGTAGTGCGGATCGATCTCCTCCAGCTCCTCCGCCAGCGTCAGGAAGTCCTCCGCCGCGCCTTCCGCGGCATCGCGCAGCACCGCCGCCATGCGCCCCGGCGTCATGCCGGCAATCACCGTCTCGCCCCAGTCCGGCTGCGCCCGGCCCGCAATCAGCGCTTTGCCCGCCGGGTCGCGGCCAATGGCCCGGCGCGCCCGCTCGATGATGTCCTGCCACAGGCTCATGCCACCGCTCCCCGCCATTGACCGATGCTCTCCGCCGCGCCCGCCAGGCCATCACCGGCATCCTCTCCGGTATTCAGCCGGTTCGGGTGCGGCAGCAGGTGGTAGTCGCCGCCCACCTCCTCCTGCCGGCTGGCGTGGAAGGCCAGGGCGCAGGCAATGGCCGCGTCGCCATGCCGCTGCAGGCCGTTTGCGCCCTTCGTGCGCCAGCCCTCCGGCACCCGGTAGATGCCGTTCACCATCTGGATGGCCTGATGGTCGCGCAACACGTCCATATCACGGGCAATCATCACCGTGCCGTCGCGGAAGGCCTCGATGTAGGGCGGCATCTCCGCCGCATACCAGGCCTGGCTGAACATCACTTCCGTAACAATGGAGCCCCAGCGCTGGCGCGCCTTCTCGGCCAGATACTGGCCGTTGCCGCGGGCATCCAGCGCTGCACCGAAGAGCCGTGGCAGACGGTCGCCAACGAAGAACAGGATCTCCCGCTGCGCATCGAACGGCGCGTTGAACAGCTCCAGGTGCAGCACCTGCCGGCGCACCAGGTCGAGCCCCAGCTCGAACACGGCCAGCGCCGTAACGTCGCCGGAGCGGGCGAAATCGAGGCCGAACACGTGCGGGCGGTCGGCATGCAGCGCATTCAGCAGCGGCTGCAGCCGGCGGCTGCAGAACAGCCCCACCACCTTCCGCATCTGCTCCTCCGGCAGGTCGCGGAAGCTGTCCGGAAACACCTTGCGGATCACGGGGCAGTCGATCATCCGGCGCTCTATCTCCACCCGCGTCAGCGCCGCGCCCTCGCTCTCTGCCGGTATGCAGTCCAGCTCCTGGCGCATGGCCGCGGTGCGCGCGCCATAGGCGGCACGGATGCGCCGCTCCCATTCCACCTCCGCTTCGCGGCTGTAGCGCCGCCCGCGGATGGCACACACGCGCCTGTAGAGGCCGTTTTCAATGGCCGTTCGAAACGGGATGAAATGGTGGCTGAAGGGCAGCTTGCCGGCCTTCACTTCCCGCACCAGCTCGTTGAACGGGTTCAGCACGCCGTTGTGCGTGCTGATCACCCGCACCTTGCCGCCCCAGATCAGCAGGGCGTTCACCGCGTCCAGCACCGCCCGCACATCGCGATGAAAGGCCGCCTCGTCAATCACCACCACGCCCTGCAGGCCGCGGATGTTCTCCGGCCTGCTGGACAGCGCCTCCACCCGAAAGCCCGAGGCAAACCGCACCCGGTAGGCGGTAATGAAGCGCGAGCTGCCATCCTCGGCCTGATCCTCGAACACCACCTCCTCGATGCGCCCCAGCTCCTTCGCCACCACCCGGGCGAAATGCGCCACATAGCCGATGAACTCCCGGCCCTTCTCGCGCGTATCGCCAATGTAGAACACGTTCTGCCCGCCGGCGGAACGCGCCGCGGCGGCGGTCAGCGTGGCGTCCAGCGCCTCGGCGAAGGTAATGCCGGTGCGCCGTCCCTTCTCGGCCAGCTTCAGGTCGCTCTTGTCGGCCAGCCATGCCTTCTGGTGCGCCATCAGGATGCCGTCGGCAAAGGGGTCGAGGTCATCCGGGATGTCGCCGCCGCGCGGCAGGTCGTCCGGCAGCGCTTCCGCCTGGCGCGGCAGCACCGGCTGTTCCGGCGCCCGGTCATGCTGTTCGCCACTGCCGCGCTGCTCAGCCATCGGCCTTCTCCACCACGCCCAGCACCTCGCGGCGGATCTGCGCCACTGCCTCCGCTGACAGCCCCGCCTCGCGGCCCGCCCGCTCCACCGCCTCCTCGGCCTGCCGGGCAAAGGCCCGCATGGCCAGCCGCCGCGTCTCCGCATTGGTCTTGCGTGCCCGCTCCAGCCGCATCACGGCATCCGCCGCGCGCGAGAGCATCTTCAGCCCCTCGCGCCCGTCCTGCTCGCGCAGCGCCTCGTCCATCACCACGTCATAGACCAGCGTCTTGATGGCCTCTATCAGCAGCAGGCCGATGTCGCCTTCCGGCAGATCATCCAGCTTTTCGGCCATCACCGCCGCCACCTCGCGCGCCTGCTGCAGCTGCTTGCCCACCGCCGCCATGCGCAGGGCATGGCGGTTGAAGGCAGAACGCGAGATCGGCCCCAGCCCCAGCCGGGCCAGGCAGTCGTTCAGCTCCGCGCGGATGTCCTCCTGCGTGCGCTTGCGCGCCGCCAGCGCGTCCAGGGCAGCGCGCACGCAGGGCGCGGCCTCCTCCGGCAGCAGGTCTATGGAGCTCAGCCGCCCGCGGCCCATGGTGTGCTCCTTTCGGCTCAACCCTCCGGCGAGGGCCGGTTGATGCCGTCTATCACGCTGCGCCCCTCAACATGATCCAGCCCACGCTGCTTCAGCGTGGCCACCAGCACGCCGGCCACCTCCTGCAGCCGCACGGCTTCCACGTCCGCCAGCCAGCGCAGCTGTGCGCGGATGTGGTCACGCGAGCGATGGTGGCCAAACACCTCCGCCACCCGGTGCAGCACCGCCTCGTTGGCGGTGTAGTCCGGCTGCCCGGCCAGCTCGCGCAACAGCACCAGGCGCAGATCGCGGGTGGCGAACTCCGAATAGCTGGTCATTTGCCGCTCTTCTCCCTCAGCAGATAGTCCTCGATGCGCCGGGTGGAGCGGGCGATGGGCTCCAGCGTGGCGGAGAGCTTCTTGATGTCGCCTTCCAGTGCCCCCACCGCAATCTCGATCTTGTGCACGGCATCCGCGCCGGGCAGCTGATCCACCCGTGTCTCCAGCCGCGCCACCCGTTCGGAGATGCCGTGCTGCTCGCCCTTCATCTCCTCGATCTCGCCCTTGGTGGCGGCCTGCGCCGCCACGTAGCGCGTCCACAGCGTCAGCGCCACGCCCCACAGCAGCCCGGCAACGCTCAGCAGCAGTTTCCAGTCCATGCCACTCACCGCGCCCCCTCCGTCTGCCGCCGGCGGCAGAAGCGCCGCACCTTCTCGTTGTGCGCCAGCACCTGCCGCAGCGTGGCGTCCGTGTCCGCCGGGCTTGGGCGAATGATGCGCGCCACGGCGCAGAAGCTGTCCGGAGGGGACACGGCAGCCTCTTGCGCCGTGGCGCAGCCGGCCAGCGGCAGCAGCAACGCCGGGAGCATCAGCCCCGGGATGCGGGAGAAACATCCCACCGGGAGGGAGAAGCGGGGTGTCATGGCCTGAAGTCTCCCTGCTCGCGCAGCCGCTGGCGCACCTCGTCATCCGTCATGCCTGCCACCTGCTCCTCGATGCGCCGTGCCGCCCCGGCCCGCGCGGCAATCTTCAGCGCCTGCTCGGCCACCGCCGCGCGTTCGGCGGCGGAGATGGCCGCCCGGCGCTCCAGAAAGCCGAAGAGCCGGGCAGCCAGTCGCAACAGGCCAAGCAACAGGGGAAACAGACGCATGGCACGCTCACGCACATTCAGGAGTTGGCGCCGCGCTGCGCGCTCTTGGCAATGCCGTGGCGCACCGCCGCCAGCCCGGCAGCCCCCAGCAGCCATTGCAGCCAGTCGTTCTGCGCCGCCATGCCGGGAATGTCCCAGCCCAGGAAGTGCTCCGCCGCCACCAGCAGCGCCAGCACGCCGGCCACGATGTAGGTC
>Ga0256841_1001241_pt1 | contig 22831 bp, 20 predicted proteins | sample 356308metaG_FD_185971 | JGI IMG/M metagenome (GOLD analysis project Ga0256841, IMG submission 185971) | Hydrothermal vent microbial communities from Mid Atlantic Ridge, Atlantic Ocean - 356-308 | ecosystem: Environmental > Aquatic > Marine > Hydrothermal vents | place: Atlantic Ocean: Mid... | reverse complement strand
TGGGGGGTGCGGGGCTCTTTACCCGCACCCTTATCGGAGCACGAAATAAAGGAAAAAATCAAAAGCGCCCTGAAGGGCGCAAAAGACCTTGATCTTTCGAGTGACGCGGAAATCGATAGGTATGTCGAAAACCTAAGGTTCCATGAACGAACAACTGTCGGAGGCAATACATCCTGCGTAGAAGTCTGGGGGAAAAAAACGCTAATTATTCTTGATGCGGGATCCGGGTTGAGGAACCTTGGGGCATCACTTATGAGCAGGAACTTGGCCACTCACGGCTCTGACATCCACATCCTGATCAGCCATACACACTGGGATCACATAATGGGATTTCCCTTCTTTTCACCGGCCTTCATCCCATCAAACAGGATTTTTATTTACGGATCCCACAGCAACATGAAAGACAGGTTTTTAAATCTCTTTCATCACCACCATTTCCCTATAAACCTTGAGGCCCTTAGAGCCGAGATCAATTTTACATACTTTTCAGAGCACGAAACAATTGAAATTGGTGAATTCGAAATATCGAGTATGCCCCTTCATCACCCGGGAATATCATACGCATATCGGGTAAGCGACGGTAGTACATCCCTGGTATATGCCACGGATGGAGAATACCGAGATTTAACCGATGAGGCCCTGCACAACTACCTTGAATTCTTTAGCAACACCCAGTTGCTTATTTTTGATTCCCAGTTTACCTTGGAAGAAACCATGAGAAAAGAAGGCTGGGGGCACAGTTCGTCTCTTGTAGGGGTTGACTTCGCTCTCAAGGCAAACATAAAAAACCTCGCTCTTTACCACCATGAACCTTCGTATGATGATCGCAAATTGAACGAAATATCTGAAAAAACAAGGCGCTACCTGAACTTAATAGGAAACGGAAAAGAACTAAATGTTCTTCTTGCCAGAGAGGGATTGCAAATAGAGATCTAATGATTCTACGCGAGACGTCCGGAATTAAGTTTTACGAATTTCCTGGTTTGAATAGGTACCCATCTGTTTTCCACGGTTTTTTTACCCGCCATGGAGGCTTTTCAAAGCCCCCGTATCACACCCTGAACGTTGCTTTCAAGGTAGGAGACAATCCCGCGGATGTTGCAAAAAACGTCAAAAAAATACGTAAAATGCTCCAGGGCCGGCTTATCTGGGTTAACCAGGATCATGGCTGCAAAATTATCATAATTGATAAACATTACCTGGAAACATGCAACCAAAATATTCCCCCCGAAGCCGATGCAATCATCACATCTGAGCCAGGAGTTGCCTTGATGATTAAGGTGGCCGATTGCCAGGCTATTTTTCTGTTTGACCGGGTAAAAAACGTTATTGCCAATATCCATTGTGGATGGCGAGGAAACGTGAACGAAATAATCAAAAAAACGGTTGATACCATGAAAAAGACTTTTAAATCCGATCCTCGTGATGTTATAGCTACCATATCGCCATCTCTCGGACCATGTTGTGGAGAATTTAAAGGTTACCGCGAGCTTCTCCCAGCTCATTTCCACGGCTACCGGGTTGGAGTTAATCACTTTGACTTTTGGAAAATCAGTAGAGAGCAACTTATCAAAGCTGGGATTTCAGAAAAGAACATAGAAATTGCCGGAATGTGCACGGTCTGCGGCAATAATCACTTTTTTTCCTATAGAAAAGAAAAAATTACGGGGAGATGTGCCGCAGTGATCATGTTAAAAGAAAAGGAATAATTCTATGCCTGTATTCCAGGTAAAGGCAATAATTATTGAAAACTCGCAGATGGCACGCGACATCTGGAGAATGAAGATATATTCTCCCGAAATAACTAAAGCAGCCTACCCCGGCCAGTTCTTGATGCTAAGGGTTAGAGACGAACTCTTGCCTTTACTCAGACGTCCCTTTTCTTTTAGCACCATTAACGTTTCGGAGGGAATATTCAGCATTTTATACAAGGTTGTGGGACATGGAACGAGGCTGATGACAAAAATGCTTGCGGGAGAAAGCGTTGGTGTACTTGCACCTCTCGGAAGAGGATTCAGCAAACCGCCGGATGGTACAAAGAGGGTATGGCTCCTGGCAGGGGGAATCGGTATAGCACCGTTTTTTGCCCTGTTGGAAATGCTCAAAAGGGACAGCTCAAAACTGGAAATCAGCCTTTTTTACGGTGCGGCTACAGGAGAAGAATTGGTAGATTGCAGGTTCTTCGAGAATAACAACTGCAAGGTGAACCTTTGTACCGATGACGGAACATGCGGCCTTCATGGGCTTATTACTGATTCCGTTGAAAGAGCCTGTTCTTTAACTATTCTGCCAGATTTTTTTTATTCATGCGGTCCTACGCCCATGCAGAGCAAGGTAATTGAGTGGGCAAAATGTAACGGTATTCGGGGACAAGTATCCATGGAAACCTACATGGCCTGCGGTATGGGAGTCTGTCTCGGGTGCAGCATTTCAAAAAAGTTTTTCACCGGAAATAAAAACGAGGAGACAAATTACCTCAGGGTCTGCAGAGAAGGACCGGTATTCTCGATTGGAGAAGAAAATTGAATCAGGAAAACTCTGTGATAAACCTTGAAGTTACTCTCGGGCCGCTTAAGTTGCCTAATCCCGTCATGGTCGCTTCAGGCACTTTCGGGTACGGACTGGAATATTCCAGCCTTTTAGATATAAGCAAGCTCGGCGGCATTGTAGTAAAAGGTCTCTCCTTAAAACCACGTCCAGGGAATCCTCCTCCCAGAATCGTTGAAACGTGTGCCGGATTAATCAATTCCATTGGCCTCGAAAACGTCGGCGTAGAAGATTTTATCAATAAAAAGTTACCTCTCCTCTTAAAGCGTGATGTACCGGTAATCGTGAATATACTTGGTAATACTGTCGAAGAATACGCTGAAGTGGGAAACATACTAAGCGATGCAGAAGGGATAAGCGCACTGGAAATTAACATTTCATGTCCGAACGTAAAGTCTGGGGGGATAATATTCGGAACCGATCCTAAGCAGGCTTACAACGTAGTTTCGGCGGTTCGCAAAAATACTTCGTTGCCCCTCATAACAAAACTTACTCCTAACGTAACAGACATAGGTATGATGGCAAAAGTGGTGGTTGAAGCCGGTACCGATATAATCTCAGCCATAAATACTGTCTCTGCCATGGCAGTGGACATAAATACTCGGAAACCAAAACTGGCTAATGTATTTGGAGGATTATCGGGGCCTGCAATAAAACCGATAGCATTAAAAAAAGTATGGGACGTAGTTAACACGGTTGATGTTCCCGTGATAGGAATAGGAGGCATTTCAAGTTACGAGGACGCACTGGAGTTTTTGCTCATAGGAGCACAAGCAATCCAAGTTGGTACTGCAAACTTCATAAACCCGGGAACCTCAATAGAGATAATCGAAGGTATTCGATCTTTCCTGGAGAGAAACAATATAGATGACATAAATAAGTTTATAGGTTCCTTGGAACTGGATACAGCCAAGTAAAATAGCCCTTCTACATTTTTTTCAGAAACTCTTCGACCTTATCCGCCAAAATATTCAACTGTTTTTCAAGCTCCTTTCTTGCCATTTCAATATCCTTCCTAGAAGCCTTTGCATCAACAAAGATGGCATTCCCAAACGCAGTAACCATGGTTCCAAAAGGGAGACACAAGTGCGTTCTATCCCAGCTCGGAAACGTTATCCTAGGCTTTCCGGTCATTATCACGGGCATTATTGGTGCCCCGGTATATTTGGCCACCAGAATTATTCCCTTTTGTGCCTTCCTCGCCGGCCCCTTTGAGCCATCTGCCATAAGCCCCGTATGGTAACCACGCTTGACCATCTTGATCATCCTGGACAAGGCCTCAACACCCTTCCTGTGGCTGGAGCCACGAATAACTTCAAATCCGAATATTTTTAGCACTCTTGCCACGAGCTCACCGTCCTGGCTGGCACTTACCATGACTGTCCCACGAAGGGTCTTATCTCTTTCTAGGTAACATCCAAACAGGTAAGCAATGGCTGGAAAATCAAAATGCCAGGTTGCATACAGAATTGGTTTCCCGGTTGCCAAAAGTTCTTTTTCCTGTTCATCATTAAGTGTATAGTGACAGCAAGAATTATAGATCGCTTTGAGGAGCTTTGCACCCACGGGAGGAACAACGTAAGGGTATACTGTTTCCTTTAAATAACTTCTGAGTTTATCTCGAGAGTTCATGACGGGCATTTTAATGGAGAATCAAAATCGGTCAAGGATAAAACACCGGAGAATTGCCCTCGTTGGTTACAGAGCAACGGGGAAAACGGTGGTGGGGAAAGAATTGGCGAGAGAACTGAACTGGGATTTCATCGACATGGATGAAGTTATATCATCAAAGGCGAAGTTGAGCATTGAAGAAATGGTAAAAAAACACGGGTGGAACTATTTCAGGAAGCTTGAAAGTTCGCTCCTCGTCAATATCGCAAAAAAAGAAAACATAGTCGTTGCAACCGGGGGCGGAATCGTTATAAACACAGAAAATAGGGCCACTCTAAAAAACCACTTTATTACTATCTGGTTAAAGGCATCCCCGGCAGAAATAGAGAAGAGACTACAAAAGGACACGGAGAAACACACTCAGCGTCCTTCTCTTACCGGAAAGGATATATTAAGCGAGGTGGAAGAAGTTCTTAGACAACGCTTAAGATACTACGAGGAAGTTTCCGATTTTAATATTTCAACAGAAAATATCTCTGTAAACGAAACAATCTTTCAAATTAGAAAATTAATAATGGAAAGGAATTAACATGCTTAGTGGAAATACCTTCGGACAGTTTTTCAGGGTAACAACATGGGGAGAATCCCACGGGCCAGCCCTAGGGGTTGTCATTGATGGGTGCCCAGCAGGACTTCCTTTAACCGAATCAGACATTCAGGATGAACTGGAAAAGAGGCGTCCGGGTAAAAAAGGTCTCACCACTGGCAGAAAAGAACCCGATAAGGTACAGATACTATCCGGAACCTTTCAGGGCCGCACAACGGGAACTCCTATATCCATGATCGTTTGGAACAAAGACCCCGATAGTAGTGCCTATGAAAAGATAAGAAATCTCTTCAGGCCAGGACATGCAGATTACACCTATTACAAGAAATACGGGATAAGAGATTGGAGAGGGGGAGGGAGAGCATCCGGGCGCGAAACCGTGGCAAGGGTAGCAGCTGGCGCGGTAGCCCAAAAACTTCTTGACACACGGGATGTAAGGGTAATCGCTTATACCGTGGCAATTGGTCCCATAAAGATATCCAGGTTAGATCTTTCAACCGTAGATGAAAACCCTCTTTTTTGCCCGGACGAAGCCGCAACAAAGAAAATGCTGGCAAAGCTTGCCGAGGCAAAAAGGGCCGGTGATTCCATGGGTGGCATAGTTGAAATCGTGGTCAAAAGATGCCCACCAGGACTCGGAGAACCAGTTTTTGGCAAGCTCGATGCTGCTCTGGCAGGTGCTCTTATGTCTATTGGAGCCGTAAAAGGGGTTGAAATCGGTTCCGGTTTCCGGGCTGCAGAACTACTCGGTTCTGAGAATAACGATCAGATAACTCCGGAAGGCTTTAAAACAAACAATGCCGGGGGAATTCTTGGGGGCATATCAACGGGGCAGGATATTGTTGCAAGAGTGGCCGTAAAACCTATCCCTAGCATTGAAATAGAACAGGAAACCATAGATATCGAGGGAAAACCCGCAAAAATCAGCACCAAGGGGCGTCACGACGTCTCCGCAATCCCCCGGATAGTACCCGTCTGTGTTGCCATGGCAAGGCTTACGATTGCGGATTTTATGCTGGCACAAATTGCCAGATCAAGGCTATCCCCCAATATTTCACAATAAGCTGAAAAATCGTGGCTTAAAAGCCCTTAAAATCGTGGTGAACCCTTGATTTTCGCCTACTCTTCCCTTAATCAATCATGATCTTATCCCGAGTTTCTCAAAAATGCCCTCCGCCAACTCAATAATGTAGTCACGCTGGGTTTTGTTGGCGTATTGAATACACTTACAGTGTAGCTTCTGGCGACTCCTAATCAGCCACTCGAAACTTATAGACTTGAAACTGAGGTTAACGGCAATGTAGAAGGGCTGGCACTCTTTGTGCTCCCGCTGAGTTTCACTGTAGAGTTCCTCCGGTAGGTCTATCCAATAAACTTCCTGCATTGGGCTGTGATCCGCATTTTCCCGAAGGTAGTTCAATAACTTGTAATAATCTTCTTCCCGGAGTTCATCTATCCTGTATTGTTTCACCTTATCCCCCCGATTAATGGAATATTGGGTTCCATTCTGGTAGATTTTTTAAACATATTAGACTACAATCGAATCATATATTTTTCTAGCTTTAAAAGTTCTTCAGAAATCACGTAATTGTACCGTAGGGACATTTGCTATGAAAGAAAGAAGAGAGCAGTACACCGATCTACTTTCCAGGATTCAGATAAACATCCCCTTTAGGCAACTCCAGGAGCAGTATCTCGATTTATTCCTAAAATACAACGCAAATCCGGAAATCGGCATCGATGCAGATGCGCTTGATACTACCCCGCTTATCGATTTCAGACGAATAACCGAAATCCTGAAAAAACACAACCGCAAAATTACGCTTCATGGTCCCTTTATGGATCTAGTTCCTGGGGCACTAGATCGAATGCTGTTAAAAGCAACCAGGGAAAGATTGGAACGATTCTTCGAAATAGTTCCCGTTTTTGAACCTGAAAGCGTCGTGTGCCATACTGGGTACGACAGGCGACATTACCGAGAGCACTGGGAAGAATGGTTATCCAGGAGTATTGAAACTTGGAAACCTTTCGTCGAAACCGCAGAAAGGCTAAACTTCAGACTGCTTCTGGAAAATGTCTACGAGGAAACACCTGAGGTTCACAGGGCCCTGTTTGAAGCGATAGACTCAGAAAAATTTGGTTTTTGCCTCGATGTGGGGCATCATAATGTATTTAGTAAAACAGATCTTAAAACCTGGCTTGAGACTCTCGGTGACAGAATCGGTGAAGTTCACTTACACGACAACGATGGCGATGAAGATACCCATCTGGCCATAGGGAAAGGCAAGGTGGATTTCGTTGGACTTTTCAACTATCTTAACAACAATGACATCAAACCCACTATTACCCTGGAGCCTCACCAGGAAGAAACCCTATGGCAGAGTTTGGCGTCATTGCATCTTTTGTGGCCACTGGAGAATTCGTGGGAGAAAACAAGTGAGTAAAAATACCAATATTTACGTCCTGTTAAAGTTTCAGCTTGATTATGCCTGATATTTTTGTAAAAAGTCTAGATCTGCCTTTTTGTCCATTGGATAAATTTGCAGGTGTTTTTTCAGAGTTTTGCAGTAATAACTTTATCAACAAATTTTTAAGGAGGAACAGATAATGGCAAAACCCCTTTCCGAGGTACCGGTTGACCAGTTGAGAGCTCGAATAGATATCGAAAACTTACCCTTCAACACGACCAAGGAACTACGCCCTCCGGAAGAAGGAGTAATAGGGCAACAGCGAGCCATCGAAGCAATAAAATTCGGAATGGGAATGAAAGACCTCGGATATAACATTTTTGTGGCCGGACCGCCTCAAACGGGTCTAACTTACATTGCCAAAACGTTCTTGGAAAGAGTGGCAAAAACCGAACCGACTCCCCCCGATTGGTGTTACGTGTATAATTTTAAGGAACCCGACAAGCCCAAAAGCCTGAAACTCTCGGCCGGCAAGGGGAAACTCCTCAAAAAAGACATGGCGGAGCTAGTTCGATCGCTACAAAACCGCATACCGGAAGTTTTTGACAGCGACGATTATCATAATCAGGAAAAAGAATTAAAACAGGAATTTGAAGCAAAACGGCGAAAAATCGTACAGGAATTATCCGACGAAGCAAAAAGTGAAGGCTTTATTCTCCAGTTTTCACAGGTTGGAATGGTAATCGTTCCGGCAAAGGGCGATGAACCAATGAGCCAGGAAGAGATCGCCCAGTTAAGTGAAGAAGAAAAAAAGGAACTCAAGGAACGTAGTGAGAAATTCCACAAAAAAATGAGCGAGGCGATAAAGGAAATAAGAAAAGCAGAAAATGAATACAAGGAAAAACAGACGAAACTCGACAACGATACCGCACTTTATGTTGTGGGGCATTTAATCGAAAGCTACAAGGAGAAATACAAAGACGAGGACCAGGTTCTCACTTACCTCGACAGCGTCCAGGAAGATATCCTTGAAAACATAGACGATTTTAAGAAAAAACAGGATCAGCAGCAGGCGCTTCCCATCCCGCTACCACCAAAAGAAAGTTCCTTTAGGCGTTACGACGTAAATGTTTTGATAGATAACTCGGAACGCGAGGGTGCCCCGGTAATAATCGAATCCAATCCAGTCTACCCCAATCTCTTTGGGTCAATAGAACGCCAGGCCTGGTTTGGGGCACTTGTTACAGACTTTACCATGATAAAAGCAGGCGCTCTCCACAGGGCAAACGGCGGATACCTCGTAATAAAAGCTCTCGACCTGCTCAAATGGTACCTCTCCTGGGAAGCCCTCAAAAGGGCGATAAAAAACAAGGAGATTAAGATAGAAGACCTGGGCGAGCTGTACGGACTTTTTAGCACCAGAACAATTCAGCCCGAACCAATCCCGCTAGATGTAAAACTCGTTTTAACCGGTGATCATTACCTGTACCAGCTACTCTACATATACGATGACCAGTTTCCGAAGATGTTCAAGGTTAAGGCTCACCTCGATGACCAAATAACTCGCGATGAAAGTATGATACTTCAGTGTGCATGCTGTATAGCAAAATTTTGTGAGGAAGAAAAAATCAAGCACCTGGACAAGACAGGAGTGGCCCGGGTTCTTGAATACAGCATGGAACTTACTGAAGACTGGGAAAAATTAACCCTCAAGCTTGGACAGATCAGCGATGTGATCAAAGAAGCAAATTACTGGGCCAGTCAGGACGAATCAGAATTTATCACGGAAGAACACGTTGAAAAAGCAATCAACAAGAAAATCTACCGGGCTAACTTGATCGAAGAAAGAGTAAAAGAGCTCGTTACCCGCGATATTTTCTGGGTTGAAACCGACAAAAACATCGTTGGCCAGGTCAACGGCATTTCAATACTTATGCTGGGGGACCACGAATTCGGCAAACCGAACAGGATAACCGTAACAGTGGCTGTGGGCAAAGAAGGCGTAATTGCAATTGACAGGGAATCCAAGCTAAGTGGTAATATATACAACAAGGCAATCCTTATCCTTAGCAGCTTTTTAAAAGAAAGGTTTGCCCATAATAAACCAGTGAGCCTGACGGCCAGTATCTGTTTTGAGCAGAGCTACAGTAAGGTTGAAGGTGACAGTGCATCTAGTGCGGAGCTGTTTGCCCTTTTGAGTGCCATCGCTAATGTGCCAATTTACCAGGGTATAGCGGTCACAGGTTCAGTAAGCCAGAAAGGCGAAATTCAGCCTGTGGGCGGGGTCACAAAAAAAATAGAAGGATTCTTTGACATATGCAAGGCTAAAGGATTGACCGGAAAACAAGGCGTGATAATCCCCGAGAAAAACGTAAAGAACCTCATGCTTAAAAAAGAAGTAATCGAAGCAGCCAAAGAAGGCAAATTTCATATTTACCCGATCAGGAGAATTGAAGAAGGAGTACCGATACTCATGGGGATGGATGCGGGAGAACTCCAGGAAGACGGAACCTACCCGGAAAATACCCTTTTTGCCAGGGTGGACGAGCGTTTGAGAGAGCTAACAGAGATAGCCAGAGAGTACGGCAAATCAAAGGATGAAACCGATAAAGAAAACAACAACAAATAGCAATTCTGTTACCTTAAGAAAGGACGAACCATGCCTGAAAACCAGTACCTTATCGATACATTTAGTGTGCAAGAATCCTGGAGGCTTTTCAGAATACTCTCCGAGTTTGTCGATGGTATAGAAGCACTGTCAGAAATTCAACCTGCCGTTTCCATTTTTGGTTCCGCGAGAGTCAAAGAAGACGAAAAAATATACCAGCAAACCTATGACCTTGCGTACAAGCTCGCTCAAGATGGCTTCAATGTCATAACCGGCGGTGGTGGCGGATTAATGGAAGCTGCGAACAAGGGCGCCACCGACGGTGGTGCAAAGTCCGTGGGCTTAAATATTCAGCTTCCCATGGAACAGGTACCAAACCCGTATGCAAACATCAAACTGAGCTTCAGATACTTTTTCGTTAGAAAAGTCATGTTTATACGATATGCCATGGCATACATAGTTATGCCAGGAGGCTTCGGGACACTTGACGAATTGTCTGAAGCGTTAACGCTGATACAAACACATAGGATTCGACCCTTCCCCGTCATCCTTTTTGACTCGAATTATTGGAGCGGGCTGGTAGACTGGATTAAAGATAAACTATTAAGCCAGAAAATGATCTCCAAAGAAGACCTCGACCTGTTTGAGATCATGGATGACCCTGATGAGGTAGCAAAACACATCAAGAAAATGATCATATTGTAAAAAGATAGTAACAATTCGAAAACTACGCGGAAAATATTTTAAATTCGGGACTATTGGAAAGAAAGTCTTGAACCGGCTTCTGAATGGCAGAAATGCTATCGTGCTTTTTTCGTTTTCCGTTTTTAAGAGCCTTTATCAACTGGTTGTTTAGCGTGTGCCCTGATTTATAGACCACAAAATGCCCCCTTACGGGCATCCCGTAGAGATAGAGATCACCAAGAAAGTCTAAAATTTTATGTCGGACAAATTCATTTGGGTACCTTAAACCTTCAGGGTTTAGAACACCATCTTCATCGATAACCACGGCATTCTCAAGAGATCCCCCCCGGGCATACCCACACTTTTTCATCGCTTCAACATCTTTTAAAAAACCAAAGGTTCGTGCACGGCTTATCTCCTCGACAAATCCATCTTCGGAAAACCTGAAGGTATACTCCTGCTTTCGTAAAAGCGGATGATCAAAGTCTATCGTAAAAGAAACAATCAGCTCCTTGTTGGGATAGTATGTAATTTTCTTCTCCTCCTGAGAGACACTAAACCTCTCATCAAGAGAAAACACTTCGGTGGACGCCCTTTGTTTCTTCAAACCTGCTTTTTCAATCAATTCAACAAAATGCTGGGCACTACCATCAAAAATGGGAATCTCAGGTGCATCTACTTCCACCAGGATATTGTGTATGCCCAGACCTGCAAAGGCAGACATTAGGTGTTCTACCGTGGATACACCGCTGCCATTGTTACCCAAGGTGGTACATAGTGATGTTTGAGTCACATTTTCTGCGGCTGCCTTGATGTAGGGTTTATGTGGGAGGTCAACCCTGCGGAACCAGATACCGCTATCGGGAGGCAAAGGATTCAAAGAAAGGAATACTTCCTTTCCCGTGTGAAGGCCTATCCCGCTACACTCAATTCGCGATTCTATAGTTTTTTGCACACTGCGCATTCCCATCCCCTTTCCAAGGTACTAGCAAGGACCGTTCCAAAGTTTTAACACAAAAGATTTAAAGCTGTTTTTTCATTATGCTTAACAACTTGTTATTTCATAACTTTTTTTACAGCATCTCAATTGAAGATACTTTCAACCCTTCGAGAACGTTTCAGTGATGAAATTGTGTTGTATTTTTGCAACAGGCACCATTTTGTTGTGGTTTTTTAGCAACATAATGCTAAGAACTCTGGCAAAAAAAAACCGATAAGCCTTGCTTATCGGATATGATTTATGGCGGGGTCGACCGGATTTGAACCGGCGGCCTCCGGCGTGACAGGCCGGCGTTATAACCAGCTTAACTACGACCCCGCTTTATTTAATGATGGGCGGAACAGGGCTTGAACCTGTGACCCCCGGCTTGTAAGGCCGATGCTCTCCCAACTGAGCTATCCGCCCGCTTTTCTAGCCATCAGTGAGCATTGATTTCTAACAATCTCGCTTCATAATGTCAAGGGTTTTTCTAAACCCCGAGGACTCTTTTATATGAAAGTCTATTTTATGTTTGGCTCCAGATAGTCCCTAGTAGAGACTCCCATCCCTCGTCATGGCCGACCTAATGGTCCAGCCATTCCGATTAGTGAGCATGTACCTCCTCTGAAGGTGTATCCTCGCTTTTGAAAAACACCTCATCCCCACCGGCTGTTTCAGCCGTGGGCTTCCTTACAAGCGCCTTTTCAAGTACATCGTCCATGTGTTCTACAGGTTCAATTTCAATTTCACTGAGCACCTTTTCGGGTATTTCCTTAAGGTCCTTCACATTATCTTTAGGTATAAGGACCTTCTTGATTAGACCTCTATGGGCGGCAAGGATTTTTTCCTTGAGCCCCCCGATCTGAAGCACTCGTCCTCTCAACGTAATTTCTCCCGTCATGGCAATGTCGCTCCTGACAGGAATCTTGGTCAACGCCGATACCATAGAAGTTGCAATGGTAATCCCGGCAGAGGGTCCGTCCTTCGGGATGGCTCCTTCAGGTACGTGAACGTGAATATCAACCTTTCTGTAGAAATATTTGTCAATTCCAAGCTCTTCGTGTCTAGATCTCACGTAACTCAACGCGGCCTGGGCCGATTCTTGCATCACTTCACCGAGCTTACCGGTAATCAGCACCTTGCCACGTCCCGGCATCACCAGCGTTTCGATTCCTAGCAGGTCTCCACCGGCTTCAGTCCACGCAAGACCTATTGCAAGCCCGATCTCGTCCCTTTCTTCGGCACGCCCGTAGTGGTACTTCGGCACTCCTAGGTACTCCTGGATAAGATCTTCCGTCACGGTAATCTTCGTCTCAGGGCCGTGACGCAACACTTCCTTTGCAACCTTCCTGCAAATGGAAGCAATCTCTCTCTCCAGGTTCCTAACACCAGCTTCACGCGTATACCGTCTGATGATAAACAGTATCGACTCATCGGGCAATTCAAGATTGTCCATGCTTATGCCGTTGGCTTCACACTGTTTCTTTAAAAGGAACTGTTTTGCAATGTTTAGCTTATCAAACTCTGTATATCCGGCCAAACGGATAATTTCCATCCTATCCTGCAGAGGAGCAGGGATAGAGTGTAAAGTATTGGCCGTTGTTATGAAAAAGATCTCGGAGAGATCATAGTCCACATCGAGATAATGATCATTAAAAGCGTAGTTTTGCTCCGGATCCAGCACTTCAAGAAGAGCCGCAGAAGGATCACCCCTGAAGTCCACACTCATCTTGTCCACTTCGTCCAGACAGAATACCGGATTATTCGTTTTGGCCTTCCTTAACATCTGGATGATCTTACCTGGCAGAGCACCGATGTAAGTTCGCCTGTGCCCTCTAATCTCCGCTTCATCTCTTACACCGCCCAAAGATAGCCTGATAAAGTTCCTGTTTGTGGCTCGAGCTATAGATCTTGCCAAAGACGTTTTACCGACTCCCGGAGGTCCAACAAAGCAGAGGATTGGGCCCTTAATCTTTTTAACAAGAGCCTGGACGGCAAGGTATTCGAGTATTCTTTCCTTTGGCTTTTCAAGCCCGTAGTGATCCTCGTCAAGTATCTTCGCCGCCTCATCAATGTCGATTTTGCTCTTGCTTCTCTCGTACCAGGGCAGAGACAACAGCCAGTCGATGTAGTTACGTACCACCGTCGCTTCCGCACTCATTGGCGACATCAGCTTCAACTTCTTAAGCTCATTTCGCGCCTTGGCATTAGCTTCTCTGCTCATCCTCTTCCGCTTTATTCTCCGTTCCAGATCCTGCAGGTCGCGCTTGAAATCATCCTTTTCCCCCATCTCCTTCTGAATGGCTCGCATCTGTTCATTTAGGTAGTACTCGCGCTGGTTTTTCTCCATCTGCTTTTTAACCCTGTTTTTGATGCGCTGTTCTACCTGGATGATTTCAATCTCGGCATTAATGTAACCGAGAAGTTTTTCCAGCCTCTTGAGAGGAGACAGGGTTTCAAGTAGCTTTTGTTTGTCCTCCAGCTTAAGAGCAAGGTGCGAAGCCACGGTGTCGGCAAGCTGAGAAGGATCTTCAATGTTGGTGATAGCTACAACCATGTCATTGGTAATCTTCTTATTAAGCTTCGCGTAAGATTCAAAGGAACTGTAGATACTCCTTCTCAACGCTTCCACTTCAGGCCCGGACACTTCGGGCTCAATTAGCTGCTGGACTTCCACCTGGAAGAAATCGGGATGGGGCAAATAATGATCTATTACTCCTCTTGCCTTGCCCTCTACCAGCGCCTTCACAGTTCCGTCCGGCAGTCTCAGGAGCTGGAGAATCGTCGCAATACTACCCCATCTGTAGATGTCATTTTCCTTGGGGTTATCCTGGTTCGCCTGCTTTTGGGCTGCAAGAAATATCTGTTTGTTAACCCCCATGGCACGCTCAAGCGCCCTTATCGAACGCTTCCTGCCAACGAAAAGAGGTGCCACCATGTGGGGCATAACCACTATGTCTCTCAATGGTAACAAAGGAAGCACAATGCTGGCGCATGATTTAATGTCGCTTTGTTGTTTGTTATCCTTATTCCTATTTATACCAAACATATTTTCGTTACCTATCCTCTCCCTTCAATGGAATTAGGCACTTTCTGCCGTTTTTTGATAGAGCATCAAAGGTCGCTCTTTTCTCAGGATCACATCCTCGCTTATGACGCATTCCTGGATATCAGTTTGCGAGGGGATTTCATACATAATATCAAGCATTATGTTTTCCAAAATTGATCTCAGGCCCCTGGCCCCTGATTTCCTTCTCATGGCCTCCTGGGCAATGGCTCGAAGAGCACCATCGGTGAACCTGAGGTTGATATTCTCCATCTCGAAAAGTTTCTTGTATTGCTTAACAAGAGCATTCTTCGGCTCTGTTAATATAGTAACGAGTTCTTCCTCCGTCAACTCGCCCAAGGTAGCAATTACGGGTAACCTTCCGACAAACTCCGGAATGAGACCATACTTGATAAGGTCTTCAGGCTGTACGTGCACAAGAATATCACCAACCTGTTCTTCTTTTTCGCTCTTGATATCAGCACTGAAGCCCATAGCTTTGACACCGATCCTTGACTTGATTATTTTACTCAAGCCGTTAAATGCACCTCCGCAGATGAACAGAATGTTGGTGGTATCGATGCGTAGGAAATCCTGCTGGGGATGCTTTCTTCCACCTTTCGGAGGAATATTTGCCACCGTTCCTTCTAGGATTTTCAAGAGCGCTTGCTGTACACCTTCACCGGAGACATCCCTGGTGATGGACGGACTGTCGGATTTCTTGGCAATTTTATCAATCTCGTCGATGTAAACGATACCGCGGGATGCTTTTTCAATATCGTAATCGGCAGCCTGCAGAAGGTTCACTATGATATTTTCAACGTCCTCACCCACGTAGCCGGCTTCTGTTAAGGTTGTTGCATCGGCTATGGTGAACGGAACTTTCAGTAGGCGTGCCAGGGTTTGAGCAAGCAAGGTTTTCCCTGAACCAGTCGGACCGATCATGAGAATATTACTTTTTTGAATCTCAACATCATCGGTCTCGATATGGGTTTCTATTCTCTTGTAGTGGTTGTATACAGCTACAGAAAGGACCTTCTTTGCCTGTTCCTGACCAACCACGTATTCATCTATCATGGCCTTAATTTCAGAGGGCTTAGGAATTGCTTTACTTCTTTCGGCATCTTCCCTTTCGTACTCTTCAGCAATGATGTCGTTACATAGCTCAATGCATTCATCACAGATGTATACGGACGGTCCCGCGATAAGCTTTTTGACTTCATCTTGATTCTTGCCACAGAACGAGCACTTTAACTCTCCGTTCCGATCATTTCGTTTCTTCGACATTCAAAAACCTCCTTGGATATTTGTAAAGCAGGGTTTCCTCCTATACCCTAACTCATATATAACCACTTTTTGGCGTCTTTGCCAACTTAAAGTTGAAATCAGCACCCGAAATGTAGGCGCTGATTCTGGTAACTTGCTTACTTTGTTGGCCATATTATAACATAACGTGTTTCCAGTTCAAGGTTACTAGATTACTAATCGATATGCATTTCTTCGTTAACAGGTGATGGGGTGTCATCAACAATGATGTATGATATTTCAACCACGTCCTTTTCCCCGGGAGCAAGGTCAATGGAAGCCGGAACAAGGACAAGCTTGGCTGTGACCGTGCCCGATTTAACCAGATCGTTAAGCCGGATCGGAGACGTGTAAATAGTTTGAATTTTTTTAAGAACCGCCTTCCCACCTACGATCTTTACAGAAGGAGGCATAATCAAAGCCGATACCAACCGTTTCCCCGGGGGTAATTTCCCCACCCACTGCGCCTGGATGGGGACATCTTTGGTTATTACAATGTCCAGGATCACTGTCACGGAACCAGGCCTAACCTTAACCAGGGTCAACCCTGGAGGGATTGAAATGTTTTCTTTGGTTATGGGAAAGGTATTCGTTCCTTCAGCGGCAGTTGAAAGGTCAACCCTAACCACCACTTGCTCGGGTCTGAGTCCTCTGACGATCCTACTTGGCCCCGTTATTTCGAGTTTAACCTCGTTGGTGGATGTATCCAATATTTCATATTTCTGAGGACGATTTATGTATTCCACAGGCACACTAATGGCAATAAGGGTATCCCGGGATCTGGTAAAACCGTACCATACTCCTACCGTGATAGTTAAAAAGACGCTGAAAATGAGAATTTGTGAAAATATCTTGCGCCACGGCCTTCTGGACGGAGCCTCAAGGCCAAGATGATCCATCAAAACCTTTTTGAAATCCTGTGGCCTATTAATCCACTTGATATTGCCATTCTTAGCAACTGATACCTCACCCCTTTCTTCCGACACCACCACAACAAGGGCATCAGAACGTTCCACAAGGCCAAGGGCTGCTCGATGACGGGTGCCGTAAAACGTCGGAATGTCCTGGCGCTGGGTTAAAGGAAGAATGGTCGCTACCTTTTTTATCTTGTTCCCTTCAATGACGATGGCACCGTCATGAACAGGGCTGGATGTCATAAAAATGCTGACTATCATCTCCTGACTTACTCTTCCGTCCCATTCCAGGCCACCACTTAACAACTCCGATATATCTTCATTCCCCGGGAAAACAATCAGAGCCCCTATGCCATTTCTTGCAAGGTAATAGACGGTGTCGGTTATGATGTCGGGGGGAGTAGCTTTTTTCTTGTGTCTAGGAGAACCCCAGAAAAAATTTGAAATGTTGGTAACAAGGAGAGCACTCCTAATTTCATTTCTGAACACAACGATAATAATAATTGCAGCGGCAGCGGTAATACCTTGAAGTGCCCAGCTTGTGAGTATAATGCCAACGGAAGCGGCAAGGTATTGAAGTAACCACAAAATGGATAGACCAACAAGGATCCTCCAAATGTTTGTCCCCTGGAAGACCATGTAAAAACGGAAAAGGACAAAACTGACTATCCCTATGTCCAACACATCCTTTGGGCGTATAGTTCTTAGTACTTGTAAGACTTTTGGTATTACCTCCACTTTTGCCTCACTTTAATTTAGTGAATCTGAAGCATTCATCCCGGGAACCAAACACCTGTCCGGAAACGACACTCCCACCGGCGATGAATACCTTGGGTTTATCTTCATCTATTCCTCAAAGCACAACTTCTATGAAGTGTATTACTAGAAATCAAAATAACCCGGAAGCCACAAACTCTGTGGAGATATACACAGCTCTCGCCCCCTTTCGAGGGGCATGCATGATCGTCGATTTATTACAGTACCGAAGTATTATGGAACCTAGTCAGTCACACTAAAACGCAAAACCTTAAGAACATTTCCGTTAGCGTCCAGTATTTCTACTCTCCACGGCCCCTTGTCTGTCTCTCTCAGTTGTATCTTGCTGTACGTTCTCCAGTAAGGCGGCCTAACCTTAAGTCTCATGGTAGTTGTAACTTCGTCCTTGTGTACCCACCTGTGTACCAGATACGTCTTGTACCTGACATTCTTCACCGCGGTAAAACAAATAATGTGTCCGTTTTCTACAGAAAAAACTATTGCTTCCTTAACTGGTTCCATGTCCCGGATATCTTCACACATCACCGCCCTTTCAATGACAAAGGGTGGTTCATTTGAGGTAGGCTTTTTAGCATTGGTATCTTTTACCTTCGGACTCTTGGTCACTTCTACCTTGTCTTGGGATGCATGAGAAAACGTCGTGCCCAGAATAACCAATACAATCGCCCCAAAGACTAGGAACTTCCACGTGGAATCTCTCATAAATTAACCCCCGCTCGCTAACAACGCTTGGTTTGACTCTTAACCTTTACATTGCTAGTATAACTTATAACTTAAGTAAACAGAAAATTTAACTTAATTTTTCATAGGAGGTTGTAATGGCAAAAGTCTTGGTGACGTACTATTCTAGGAGCGGCAACACGAGAAAAATGGCTGAAGCAGTATTTGCGGGTGCGCAGATAGATGGGGTGGTAGCAGAACTAAAAAAAGTAAAAGACACCACCATAGATGACATGTTCGCTGCTGACGCCATCATAATGGGAAGTCCCACCTATTTTGGAGTAATGGCTGCACCGTGCAAGGATTTGATAGATGAAAGCGTCAAATACTTCAAGAAGATGAAGGGGAAAGTCGGTGGGGCCTTTACATCATCAGGAATGATAGGAGGGGGGAACGAAACCACCATTATGAGTATCCTGGAAGCATGGTTAATTCATGGCATGGTGATTCCCGGAGTATGCACCGGTAACCACTATGGCCCCGTTGCCATCGGAGAACCATCAGAAAAAGACCTTGAAGAGTGCAAAGAATACGGAAAACTGGTTGCCGAGCTGGCTAAAAAAATTCATGGATAGAAATACCAGATGAATCTCACAAAATACCTTGTCCTCGGATTCCTTGTGTGCATTATAGGGTATCTTTGTGCCACTTTTCAGGGCTGTGTTAAAAAATCTTCATCAGAAACTATACAAATAGGCGAAATTGATCCCCTTTCAGGCAAACTGGCCAAGCATGGCCTTGAAATCCACGAAGGGATCGTGCTTGCGGTTGAAGAGATTAATGCAGCTGGAGGAATCCAGGGAAGAGAAATAAAACTGATTGCAAGAGATGACCAGAGTTTGCCAGAAGTAGCGTTTGCTAATGCACAAGAATTAATCCAGAGAGAAAAAGTTGTTGCTTTAACAGGAGGATACGTAGATACCCTGGTAGGGACAATAAGTGAAGCAGCACGAAAAAACAAAACTCCTTACGTTGCCTCCGCCAGCCTCCAGGAGGAACTAACAAAAACTAACAATCCATACTTCTTCCGAGTATCAAAGCTGAGTGGCTTTGTAAATCCCATAGTCGGATTTCTTACTCACGAAATTAAACCCAGCAGGATAGGTATATTATACGCATCAACACCCGGATCTACCGAATTTGCCAAGAAGGTACGTGCATTACTCAAAGTGAACGGAATTGCTGTCCCGTTTCTGGAAAAATTTAAGCCAGGGATTTCTGATTTCTCACCCCTTATTTTCAAGATGAGCAACTATGACCTGGATTTTATAATCTCTGGAGGCTTTCTCCCGGATCACATCCTATTTATAAGGCAGGTTAAAGAAAACAATTACAGGCTCAAAGGGTACTTGGGACCATGGGGTATTGCATACCAGTCCTTCATCTCACAGATGAAAGAAGATGCCGAGTTACTTTTCTCAACTTGTGCCTGGAACCCTGGAATAACCTTACCCGGAACAGAAAAGAAATCGAGGGAATTTGTGGAGCATTTCAGAAAACGTTTCAACAAGATACCAAATACCACAAACATGCACGGTTATACTTCCGCTCTAGTCATTCTGGACGCCTTAAAACGGATCGATCTAAACAACAAAGATTTGAGAGAAAACCTGAGAAAGGCTATTGCTTCTACTGACCTGGTTCTCCCGATGGAACACGTGATTTTTGATGATAACGGAGACCCCATTGACTATAATCATGTCATAATTCAAATTCAAAAAGGTAGAGTTGTGCCTGTATATCCACCAGAGCGGGCCACCGGAAAACCAATTTACCCAATGGTAGACTCAAAACTGTAAATGCAATAATTACACATAACAATGAATGTAGCCATATACGTGAAACTGGTTATAAGCGGACTCGCCCTTGGTTCATTCTACGCGATTATTGCCCTTGGTTTTTCCATGATTTTTGGAGTCACAAGGGTATTTAACCTCGCTCATGGAGAACTCCTTCTCATTGCTGGTTACTCCGCCTACGCAGCATGGAAAACCTGGGGAATAAATTTCTGGCTAACAATCCCCATCGCCATTCTTGTACTGCTAGCCGTAGGAATTGTTCTTTACAAAGTACTCAGTTCAATCGATGAACCCCTGGAACTGAACACCATTGTATTCACCTTTGGTCTTGCTCTTTTCTTCCAGAACCTTATGCTCATTCTTTTCTCCGCCAACTATCGTATCCTTTCGTCACCTCAATGGACCAAGACATTGCAAGTTTTCGGCGCCACCATTACTAGCGGTAGCCTTACACTTTTAACTACCTCTCTCTTAGCAGTTCTCATACTTTATTTTATCTTCAGACATACCTTCTGGGGTAAAATACTCAGGGCAACAATCCAAGACAGGGAGGCAGCAAGGCTTCTTGGCATCAACGTCAATAATACTGTTATCCTTGCATTTTTGAGCGGAATGGCCCTGGTTGGTCTTGCAGGACCTTTTTTTGCGTCATTCCACTACATCTATCCGGCCGGTGGGATGGAAGCCACACTCATCGCAATAATAATAACCATAGTTGCCGGCGTAGGGCATGTTAGAGCCATCATATGGGCAGGGTGGGGTATAGGAATAGTTGAAAACCTAGTTACGGGTATTCTGGGAGCAGCATATAGAGAAGGGATTACCGCCATAATACTTATAATGATTTTACTTTACAAACCATACGCCTTGTCAAATAGCCAATGATAGTAGTTACCCTAACAGCCCGAATGCAGCGACATCTCTATATTAAGACAGGCATTATTTCTATTGCAGGGATTTTTTTGCTGTTCTTACCCCAGATTATACCAGGCAGTAATTATTTTTTACAAATCCTCACTACATGTTTTCTCTATGCTACCCTTGCTCTCTCATGGAATCTCCTGGCCTACAGCGGCAAAATATCTCTCGGACATGCAGCTTTCTTCGGCGTAGGAGCCTACGGCTCATCTCTGGTGGCCCTCAATTTTGACATCAACCCTCTGTTGAGTATATGGTGTGGTGGATGTTTCGCTGCCATACTAGCATGTACCGGAGGTTTTTTATTCTCCAGGTTGAAAGGAGCATACTTTGCCCTCACAACCCTAGCCCTTGTTGAAATTCCCAAGATGATTATCGAAAACTGGGAAACCTTGACAAGGGGTTCACTCGGTCTCTTGAACATTCCTCCTCTCAGGATAGCTTCCACAATTGCCCAGTCTTACCTACCTACCTATTTCATAAATCTTGGGGTTTTGATGCTGGTATTCTTGTTCCTTACACTGATATTCAGTAGCAGATGGGGCTGGGCAATAAATGCATTGAGGCAGGATGAGAAAGTTTCCTTCTCTTTGGGGATAAATGCAACCTTTTACCATGTCACTACAATGACAGTAAGCGGTTTCATAGCTGGCGTTTGTGGTGCCATTTATGCTCATTCAGTCGGTATCATAGAACCATCGATGGTCTTTAGCATCCACTACTCAGCCTTACCGATGGTGATGTCACTATTTGGCGGAAGATCCACTATTGTCGGGCCTATAGTGGGAGCTTTTATATTGTTTTCCATAGACCAGTTGGCATTTCAGGCCATCTTGCCGATTGGGCACCAGATACTTTATGGTTTGGCAATTATGGTAACAATCCTGTACATGCCTGATGGCATCATGGGATTAGCGAACAGGGAACATTTATGGCATTACTCAAGGCAGAAAAAATAACATGCATATTGGAAGAGAGAGCTGTTCTCAATTCAGTTTCCTTCACCTTGGATGAAGGAGAAATCCTCGGAATAATAGGCCCGAACGGTGCGGGAAAAACAATGCTGCTTAACGTGATTTCCGGCTTTGTGAGGGTATCCGAGGGAAGCATTCATTTTAATAGAATGGAAATCACTCATAAACCCCCTTACAGGCTTTCAAGGTTGGGAATTAAAAGGACATTCCAGATACCAAGACCACTGAAGGAACAAACGGTAATTGAGAATGTCCTCCTTGCGTACGTGATGGCAGGGAGAAAATTGGGCAAATTAAATGCTGTCGTTGAAAAGGTTAACTCGATCCTTGAACAAGTTATGCTGATTGATAAAAGAGATATACTAGCAGCCGACTTGACTCTATCAGAACAGAGAAGACTCGAACTTGCCCGAACTTTAGCCGGAAATCCAAGACTTCTCTTGCTAGACGAAGTGGGAGCAGGATTAAGCCCCGCCATGATAACCTATATTCAAGATCTGTTGGAGAAGTTAAACAAAAGCGGAGTAACCATAATACTCGTAGATCATTTTCTTAATCTATCTGTTCAATTAGCACATCGAGTAATAGCCCTTGATAACGGCAAAATCATTGCTGAAGGATTACCACAAAAGGTATTAGATTCTCCCAGGGTTCGTGAAGCTTACCTGGGATAACCGAAGTCAAATTCATATCGCATAACAAAAATGAAAGACGAGATAATACTAGAAGCAAAAAACCTGAAGGTAAAATATAATGATACCATCGTACTAGACAACGTTTCACTCCAGGTCAAAAGGAGTGAGATCCTTGGAATATTGGGGCATAACGGCGCAGGTAAGACAACTTTGCTAAAAGCCATAGTTGGTATTTTACCACTTTCACACGGTTCGATATTGCTATCCAGTGACCATGTGGAAATGCTCACTGTTCATGA
>Ga0256841_1001240_pt1 | contig 22835 bp, 19 predicted proteins | sample 356308metaG_FD_185971 | JGI IMG/M metagenome (GOLD analysis project Ga0256841, IMG submission 185971) | Hydrothermal vent microbial communities from Mid Atlantic Ridge, Atlantic Ocean - 356-308 | ecosystem: Environmental > Aquatic > Marine > Hydrothermal vents | place: Atlantic Ocean: Mid... | reverse complement strand
CGTGCGGAGCGCCTCGGCGATGCTCTTCCGGATGGCCGGGCCGATGACGGGGAAGATGGCCTCGACGAGCGGCTTCGGGTTGCGCGCGACGGAGAGCCTGAGCGTCTCCTCGATGGTGGGGGCGAGTGCTTCGGCGAGGCGGCGGTCCCGGCGGCTCTGCCGCGCCACGGCTTCGGGCAGCGCCTCGGCCACGCGCTCCACCTGCTCCTCGTGTGTTTCGAGCCGCTCGATGTGTTCCCGCACCTCCGACAGGTGCGACTGCTCCGGGGCCAGGAGCAGGCGGCGAAGCTCTTCGAGGTCCGCGTCGTGCGAAGACGCGTCTTCGGACTCGCCGTTGACGGGTTCGGCGGGTTCCTCCGGCGGGCGGGCCGCGTCGGGTTCGGGGCGGGGGGGATCCGGCATACGCCTACCTCCATCCGGGAAAAGCGCGGGCGGGCGGGGCCGGACTATTCATCGAACGGCAGCTTGAAGTCGTCCCGGAGCCGCGTCGAGAACTCCTCGAAGAGGTCGGCCAGCGAATGGCGGTCGGTCTTCTCGTCCTGAAGCGTATCGACGGCGTCGCGGATCATCGCCGAGAGCGTCTGGAACTGTCGCTGCATCTCCTCGGAGAGCTCTTTCGACCGGCTCAGAAGCCGCTCGCGCAGGGCCCGCTCGGCCTCGTTGTGCCGGGCGTCGACTTCGGCCAACTCGGTGCGGGACGTCTCGGCGAGGGCCTGTCGTTCGCGGGCCGCCTCCTCTTCCGCCTTCTTCCGCAATTGCAGCTCGTTCGCCAGGCGTTTGTTCAGCGCGTCGTTCTCCTCCTTGACGTACGCCTCCAGCTCGTCGAAGCGCCGGCGCACGTTCTCGCGGATGGCTTCGAGCTCACGCTCGAGCCGGCTTTCGAGGCGGGAAAACTTCTTTTCGAACTCCCGGATCTGCGTGCCGAAGAGAATCGTGCGGATCTTGTCGAGATTGCCGGGGTCGTGCGCGGGCGGCGCGTCGGTCGATTCGGCGACGTCGCCGTTGGCGGAGGAAGTCGCGGGCGTCGCTTTCGTCTTTCGGGTCTTGGATTTTTCGGCCATGAGAATAATGGAGTTCCTGAAGTGGGCGGGTGATGAATGCGGTGCGACGTATTTGCGGAAGATAAGCATTCCCCGGCAGTGACGCAGAATCCCCGGGCGCCTCCGGGGTTTTTCGCCGCGGCGGAGACGTTCGGGCAACGCTGCGTTTGCGGAATAATGATACAGTGGCGTATAATGAGACAGGCCGATCCCGAGCCGGGAGCGGTTTCAGAACAGCGCTTGCCAGGTCGGGCGAATCTCCGTACGTATGCGCCACGCCCGCGCGCCGCAACGATTCACTGACGGAACTTTTCTGCGCAGGGTCAGCCTCTGTCCGCACATTCACGCATGATGAAGAAGATTTGCATGTTGGGCGCTTCCGCCGTGGGGAAGACGAGCCTGGTCAAACGTTTCGTGGAGGGGATCTTTTCCGAAAGATATTTGACCACCGTGGGCGTGAAAATCGACAAAAAAAGCGTCCGGGTGGGGGAGCGTTCGCTCGATCTGGTGTTGTGGGATCTCAACGGCGAGGATCGTTTTCAGAAGCTTTCGATGAGTTACGTGCGGGGCGCGGCGGGTTATCTGCTGGTGGTCGACGGCACGCGGCGGGAGACGCTCGACACGGCGATGGTGCTGCACCACAAGGTGCGCGCCGTGCTGGGCGAGACGCCCTTCGTGATGGTGTTCAACAAGGCGGATCTGGAGGAAGAGTGGGTTTTTTCGGACGAAGACCTCCGCATGCAGGCGGCGCGCGGGTGGACGGTTCTCAAGACGAGCGCGAAAACGGGTACGGGAGTTGATGAAGTTTTCATGCAACTCTCCGCGCGGCTTCTCGAACTTGAGTGATCGGATATGAAACGCACGATGTCTTCCGCCCGCCTGCAGCCTCCCGCCCTTCCTCAAAGCCTCCCGGCGCTTCTCGACGTGGCCGTGCTCGAAGCCGGGAACGGCGCGTTCCGGTTGCTCGGCAAAGCCCCGCGCTGGCTTCGCACGCTCTGGCCCGAGGCCGCCGCCGCGGAAGCCCTCCACCCGGAGTCGGCGTTCTCATATCTCGCTTATTTCATGGAGGAGGCGCGCGCCGTCTGGGCGGGTGAGGACGGGGAGATGCTTCGCTCGGATCCCTGGACGGAGCTGGACCGGGAGGGGCATGAATGGACGCTTCAGGCCACGGCGATGCGCCTCGAAGGACGGCGGCTGCTCCTGATCTCGTTTCCCATGACGGACTTCGAGACCGTCCGGCGGCTCCTGCAGGAAGCGCGCAATCAGGGCCTCCAACACCACCGGCTGCTCAAGGAGATCGACAAGCGCGAGGTGCTCTTGCATTGCATCGTCCACGATCTCTCGACGCCGCTGGCGGGCATCAAGGGCAGCCTGACCCTGCTCCGCGACGACGGGCAGGTGCGTCCCGAGGGCGAGGGGCTGGTCCGCATCGGGCTCAATCAGGTGGAGAAGATGCAGCGCCTGATCCGCGAGATCCTCGCGACGTTCTCCGCCGAGGTGCAGCCCTTGCTGCCGACGCTCGTGAGCCGAGACGACGCCCCGGACCTGTTGCGCGCGCTCCAGGACGTGGCCGCCTCGATGCGGCCCGTGGCGATGCTCAAAGACGTGCGCCTGCGCGTGGCCGCCGACCCGGGGGGCACGTGGAAAGTGGCCGCCGAGACGACGCGCCTGGAACGGGTGCTCTTCAACCTGGTGGAGAATGCGCTTCGCCACACCCGGCCCGGAACGGAGATTCTGCTTCGCCTCGAAGAGGTGGACGGCTGCGTTCGCGTGAGCGTCGAGGACGAAGGCGAAGGCGTGCCGGAAGAACTCGCGCCGTCGCTCTTCGAGAAGTTTGCGACGGGCGGCCCGCGGCCGGGAAAGGCGGGGCTGGGCCTGTATTTTTGCCGGCTCACGGTGGAAGACTGGGGGGGAATGATCGGCTACGAGCCGCGTCCGGAAGGGGGAGCGCGCTTCTGGTTTCGCCTGCCCAGACCCTCGGCGGGCGCCGGGGATGTTTCGTAGACGCGGCGGGTGGGCCTGCTCCGGGCGCGACGGAGTTTCATGAACGACGGAAGAGAGGGACGAGGTGAGTCTATGCGTTTGAACATCTTCGTGATCGACGACGACCCGGACTACGGAGAACTGCTCCGGTATCACCTGAAACGGCGCGCGGACGTGGCCATCCGGCTGTTCCTCACAGGCGAGGAGGCCGTTGCCCGCCTCGGCGAGGGGGTGGATCTCGTCCTGTGCGATGTGGTGATGCCGGGACAGGGCGGGCTGGAGACGCTCCGGCAGATCAAGGCGCAGCGTCCGGAACTGCCGGTGGTGATGGTCTCGGCGCAGGCGGCCGTCAGCGTGGCGCTCGAAGCGATGAAGCTCGGCGCGTACGACTACGTGACGAAAGGGCACGACGACACGGTCAAGCTTCAGACCATCGTCGCGCACGTGGCCGAGCGCCTGCGCCTGGCGCGCGAACTGACGACGCTCCGGGAGCGACTGCCCGCCATGCAGGGCCTGCGCGGCATCATCGGCGAGAGCGCGGCCATGGCGCGGGTCTTCAGCCTCGTGCAAAAAGCCCTTCGCGGCGACCTCACGGTCGCCATACAGGGAGAAAGCGGCTCCGGGAAAGAACTCATCGCGGAGGCCATCCATTATAATTCGAAACGTCGGCAGCGGCCGTTCGTGGTGGTCAACTGCGCCGCCATCCCCCGCGAACTGATGGAAAGTGAGTTTTTCGGCCACGAGAAAGGCTCCTTTACCGGCGCGCACGCCCGGAAGATCGGCAAGTTCGAACAGGCCGACGGCGGGACGATCTTCCTCGACGAGATCGGCGAGCTCGACCTCGGCCTTCAGGCCAAGCTCCTCCGGGTGCTCCAGAATCAGGAAGTGCAACGCGTCGGCGGCAACGAGACGATCCGGGTGGACGTGCGCGTGCTCTCGGCGACGAACCGGAACGTGGCGGAGATGATCCGGGAGGGCAAGTTCCGCGAGGATCTGTATTACCGGCTCTTTCAGTTCCCCATCAAGCTGCCGCCCCTGCGCGAACGCGATCAGGATGCGCTCCTGCTGGCCGACCACTTTCGAAAGGTCTTTCTGGAGAAGCATCCGGACGTGGAGCCCCGGCCGTTCTCGGCGGCCACGCGGCGGCGTCTCCTCCGGTATCCCTGGCCGGGCAACGTGCGCGAGCTCAAGAACGCCGTCGAGCGCGCGTTGCTCATTGCCGACTTCCCCGAGATCACCCCCGCCGACCTGATGCTCGAAGAATCGGCTTCCTTCGCGAGGGAGGCATTGCCGGAACCGCCGCCGGAACCGGCCTCGAATCACCCCGCCGAACGAATCACCCGCATCACCGAGCCGGACGAGATCATCCCGCTCGAGACGCTCAAGGTGATGGCCGTCGCGCACGCCTACGAGGTCTGCGGGGGCAACATCAACAAGACGGCGGCCCGGCTCGGCATCACGCGCTCGACGGTGTATCGCCTTCTGAAGAAGCGCGAGGCGCCGTCGGCGTGAGGCGGCTCAGTCGGCGGCTTCGCCGTGAAGGGTGAGGACGAGGCGCCGCGGCCCCCCGTGGTTGCGGTGCTCGCAGAGGTAGATGCCCTGCCACGTGCCGAGATGGAGCCGCCCGTGCCGGACGGGGAGCGTGAGGCCGGAGCCGATCATCACGGCCTTGATGTGGGCAGGCATGTCGTCCGGCCCCTCGAGGATGTGGCGGAAGTACGGCGCGTTTTCGGGGACGGCGCGGTCGAAGTAGGCTTCCATGTCGCGCCGCACGTCGGGGTCGGCGTTCTCGTTGAGGGCGAGCGAGGCCGAGGTGTGCCGGATGAAAAGATGCGCGAGGCCGACGGCGATGCGGGCGATTTCGGGCGCCTGGTCGAGGACCTCGCCCGTGATGAGGTGGAACCCGCGCGGGCGGGGCGCGAGCACGATGTCACGTTGAAACCACGCCATGACGATCGGGATTACGTGGAGGAAAGGGGTCAGCGCTTCGGCACGAGGAGGTCGAGCCACACGGGGAAGTGGTCGCTCTCGGCGGTGTCGTCCGGGTCCTCGGGGCGGGCGATGCCGCCGCCGGCAATGGCAAGGTTCGTGGAAGGCAGCACGTAATCGACCCGGAGGCCCCATCGGGCGGTGTCGTCGGGGTCGAGGTCGGGGAAGGCGGCGAGGCCGTCGGGGGTGGCCTGCGGCGTGAAGTCGCCCCGGATGCGCGGGTGGGCGAGGAGGAACGTGCCGATGGGGTCGTCGATGGCGGCGCCCTCGTCGGGGTCGGCGTTGAGGTCGCCGAGGATGACGAAGGCGGCGTCTTCGGGCAGGCCGCCGGGCGTCCCGGCATCGTCGACGAGGTAGTCCGCGCCGTCGAGGTAGTCGGCCCAGAAGCGTATCTCGTCGTGGTTGCGACGTTTGTTTCGGCCCTCGGGGCCGTCGAAGGCGGGCGGGGTGGGGTGGGAGGCGAGGACGTGGAGCACGCGTCCGTTGGGCAGGCGCACCGGCACGTCCCAGTGGCTCTTCGAGCTGAGGGGAAAGACGGCCCACACGTCGTCGGCATACCACGGCTCGCCCGTCGCGGGGTCGCGGGGTCGGAGCGCGCCGGGCATGCGGCTCCACGGCAGCGTTCGGAAGGTGCGTACCTCGTCGGCGAGGAGGTCGAGTCCGTCGCGGACGAGGACGGCCATCGCATATTGGCCGGGGAAGGTGCCGAAGCCCCGGCAGTCGTTGCCATAGGCGCGGCCCTCGTCGGTCTGCGGTCCCGGCGCGCCGTCGGGACCGGCGGGCGGCGGTTTGGGGAAGGCGGTGACGACGCGCCCGTCGTGGTCGAGGTCGAAGCCGCTCGGGATGCCGGTGTTGCTCGGGGCCATGAAGGCGCGGTAGCGGATCGGTGCGAGGCCCGGCCCCTGGCTGACGGCGAGGAACGTCTCGGCGAAGCGCTGCCCGTTCCGTCCTTCCGGATCGCCCGCCCGGTATCCGGGCGCGCCGGGCTGGTCGTAGGCGATCTCGTTGATGAGGAGGACGTCCGGGCGCAGGCGCTGTATGCGGGCGGCGATGCGGCGCAGGCGGGGGTGCGCCGGGTTCCTGAGGTCGTCCGTCCGCACGTCTTCGACGTTGAACGTGGCCACCCGGAGCGCGACGGTGTCGCGGGGAGCCTGCGGGGCCGGCGCGTGCGCCGGAAGGTCGCTCGGGGCCATCATCAAAAGCAGGGCGGTGAGGACGATCAGGGAAGGAGCCATGGTGACGGGCAGGGGACTCGTGGAACGATTCGGGGAGAACGAACCGGGGATCCGTCGAAAGGATCCGCCGCGTCCTCCCGAAGCTCCCGGGCGGCGCATACGGGGTGGGGAACGAGGGGTGCGGTTAACAAGCGCGGAAAGCCGTCGATCCCGGTAAGGGGAGCCTGTGCGATGCCGGTTTGGGGGATTGCACGGCCGACGTGTGCGCGCGGGAAATTCTGGGTCATTTGAAAATCATGGATGGTATATTGGCGTCTAAAGTCGTCACCCTCGATCAATCAGAGACCGAAGCGATGCGTCCGGGCAAACCCTATCCGATGGGCGCGCTGTGGGATGGCCTCGGGGTCAACTTTGCGCTGTACAGCCCGCACGCCGAGAAGGTGGAACTGGTCCTTTTCGATCACGCGGACGACCGCGCGCCTTCGCAGACGTACGAGCTGCCCGAGCGGACGGGACCGATCTGGCACGGCTATCTGCCCAATCTGCGCCCCGGGCAACTCTACGGCTATCGCGTCTACGGTCCCTATCGGCCGGAAAAGGGACACCGCTTCAATCCGAACAAGGTGCTCCTCGATCCCTATGCGCGCGCCATCGGGCGGCCCCTTCGCTGGGACGACAGCCTCTACGGTTACCGGCCCACCGATCCCCGCGCCGACCTCTCGTTCAGCGAGGAGGACAGCGCGCCGTATGCGCCGCTCGGGGCGGTCGTCGGCTCCGGTTTCGCGTGGGACAACGACCAGCCGCTTTGCATCCCGTGGGAGGAGACGATCATCTACGAGACGCACGTCAAGGGCATCAGCCGTCTGCATCCCGAGGTGCCGGAGGCGTTGCGGGGCACGTACCTCGGCCTGGCTTCCGAGCCGATCCTCGACCACCTCGGCCGCCTCGGCGTCACCACGGTTCAGCTGCTTCCGATCCATGCCAAGGTGAACGAGCGCCACCTCGTAGAGGCGGGGCTGGCCAACTACTGGGGCTACAGCACCCTCGGCTACTTCGCCCCCGAACCCTCCTATTCGACGAACGGGCCGATCACGGCGGTGCAGGATTTCAAGATGATGGTCCGCGCGCTCCACGCCGCCGGCTTCGAGGTCATCATCGACGTCGTCTACAACCACACCGGCGAGGGCAGCCACCTCGGCCCGACGCTCTCTTTCCGGGGCATCGACAACAAAGCGTATTACAAGGAAAGCGAGACGAACGGACGTTTTCTGGCCGACTTCACGGGCACCGGCAACACGCTCAACGTCGGCAACCCGCACGTGCTTCAGCTCATCATGGACAGCCTGCGCTACTGGGTGCAGGAGATGCACGTGGACGGTTTCCGCTTCGACCTGGCGGCGGCGCTGGCCCGCGACCTCTACGAGATCAACATGCTCTCGGCGTTCTTTCAGGTGATCCAGCAGGATCCGGTGCTCAGCCAGGTCAAGCTCATCGCCGAGCCGTGGGACGTGGGGCACGGCGGCTATCAGGTGGGCGAGTTCCCGTGGCTGTGGGCCGAGTGGAACGGCAAATACCGCGACGCCGTCCGGCGCTTCTGGCGCGGGGATGCCGGCGTCGGCGGGGAGTTCGCCACCCGCATCGCCGGCTCGAGCGATCTCTACGAGCACTCCGGGCGCAAACCCTTCGCGTCGATCAACTTCGTCACGGCGCACGACGGCTTCACGCTCGAAGACCTGGTCAGCTATGAGAAGAAGCACAACGAAGCCAACCTCGAAGAGAACCGGGACGGGACCGACGCCAATTACAGCATCAACTGCGGCGTCGAAGGCCCCACCGATGAGCCGGAGATCATGGCTTGCCGCGAGACGCTCAAGCGGAGCCTCGTGAGCACGCTCCTCCTTTCGCAGGGCGCGCCCATGCTCCTCGGCGGCGACGAACTCTCGCGTACGCAAGGCGGCAACAACAACGCCTATTGTCAGGACAACGAGGTCACCTGGTACGACTGGAACCTCGACGACCGGAAAAAACGCTTCCTCGAGTTCGTGCGCCGGCTCATCGCCTTCCGGAAGGCGCATCCGAACTTCCGTCGCCACCGGTTCCTCACGGGCAAGGCCGACGCGTCGGGCGTCAAGGACGTGACGTGGTGGAGCCCCGAGGGCCGTGAGATGACCGACGCCGACTGGCGCGCGCCCGACCTCCACGCCTTCGGCATGCTCCTTCGCGGCGACCGCATCGCCGACCGGGATGCGCAGGGGCATCCCATCACCGACGACACGTTTCTGCTTCTTTTCAATGCCGGAGACGCCACGGTCTCTTTTACGTTGCCCAATGCGCCCGCGGGCTCGCCCCGTATATGGGAGGTGATGCCGGAGTTTTTTGAGAGCCTGCCGCTTCCGGACTTCGCGCCCGAGGAGGCCGCGCCGCTCAAAGCGCATCGCATGGCCGTGCTTCAGGCGCGGCGGTGAGGCCGGTCAGCTTCGCCGCGCAGCCTTGAGCGTGTTCTGGAGGAGCATCGCGATGGTCATCGGCCCCACGCCGCCGGGCACGGGCGTGATCCAGCCCGCCTTCTCCCGGACGGCGTCGAAGTCCACGTCTCCGGCGAGGCGGTAGCCGCGCGGCCGCGAGGCGTCTTCCACCCGGTTGATGCCCACGTCGATCACCGCCGCGCCCTCGCGCACCATGTCCGCCGTGATGAAATGCGCGCGTCCGATGGCGGCCACGAGGAGGTCCGCCTGCCGCGTGATCGCCGGCAGGTCGCGCGTGCGGCTGTGGCATACGGTGACGGTGGCGTCGACGCCTTTTTGCAGGAGCAGGTTCGCCATGGGCTTGCCGACGATGTTCGAGCGCCCGACGATGACCGCGCGCGCGCCCCGGGTCTCGATGCCGGTGCGCCGGAGCATCTCCATGATGCCGGCGGGCGTGCACGGCAGAAAGCGCGGCTCGCCGATCATGATGCGTCCCACGTTGGCCGGGTGGAAGCAGTCCACGTCCTTGTCGGGGTTGAGCGCATAGATGACCTTTTGCTCGTCGATGTGGGCGGGCAGGGGCAGTTGCACGAGGATGCCGTCGACGCCCGCGTCCCGGTTGAGCCGGTCGATGATGCGGAGGAGTTCGGCTTCGGAGATGTCGCTTTCGTACGTGAGCGTGTCGGCGTCGATGCCGACTTCGAGGGCGGCTTTTTGCTTGCCGCGCACGTAGGAGGCCGAGGCCGGATCGTCGCCTACGAGGAGGACGCGGAGGCACGGCGGGCGATGGCCCAGCGCCGTCCATGCGGACACCGCTTCGCGGATCTCGCCGCGCACCTGTGCCGCGATGGCTTTGCCGTCAATGAGTTGTGCCACGGAGGTATCGGGAAGGCTGGTGAGGGAGGTCGTGCGGAGTGCACCGGGCGCTCCGGAAGCAAGGTACGCACCCCCTCTCAATAGTTTTTTCAATCCCGCACGAAAACAGCACGGCCCTGCCGATCCGGTTCGGTCGACGGGGCCGTGTGGGTTTGGGGTTTGGCTCGGGCGAGCGTCTCGGTTTGAGGACGTGGAGCCGGTTCGGACGCGAGGGGCTATTCGCAGAGCATCCCGCAGCGCGCCCGAAGCTGGGCAATGGTGCGGTGGAGTTCCTTCTTCCGGGCCATCAACGCATGGTGCTCGTCCGCCGAGAGATACTGACACGCCTTGGCGACGTTGAGCCAGTGCGAGAGTTGATAACAGGCATTGAGCGCTGCGTCGAGATCCTGCGTGAACGCGCATGGATCGTGGCGTTGATGCCAGCCCCGCGCGATGGCGTCCGGGATGGCGTGCGCGTGACGACGCATCTGGTCGCTGAGCGTGTTCTGCCCGTCGCGTGGGAAGCGACGGGTGATCCAGAAGATGTCCGAGGCCAGCGCGGCGGCGCGGCGGTAGGCCCGCAGGTTACGGAAGGAACGGAGCGTTAGGGTCTGTGAGGTCATGATCGGCACTCAAGGGTTTCGAAGGTTTCGACACTTGGTGATGTAATAAAAACACACGGACCCGTGCGATTATAACCTCAAGGTGAAAATATTTATTGCGGGGTCTCATATTGAGACAGAGACGGCGGGGGAGCCGGGGTTTAAGGTGGGCGGGGGAAAAGAAAAGGAGGCACGGCTCCGGTGCGGGGGAGGAGGCCCGGGAACGCCGTGGCGAAGGCCGTTTCGACCGTGAAAAAGGGGATGCGAACAGGAGCCGTCTCTGAGGCGTTGCAGGGGCACGCACGTCGGGAACGCCCCGCTGAAGGGATGCCCGGTTGACGTGAGCGAGAAAAGCCGCAATGCCCGGATGAACCCATCAAGCCGTATCATAGCGCTGCTCTTCGGAGGGGTCGCGCTCCTCGCGCTCGGCGCGGGATGTGAACGCCGCGCCGCCTCGCCGGTGGCCGTCGATCAGATCCGCGTCGACCTGCCGGACCACGAAAGCTGGCGGGCGCGCTTTTACGTCAGCGAAGACGGGATCCCCCGCATGGAGATCGCAGCGGCGTACATGGCGGAGTTCGAACGCGAGGACAGCACGTACATGGTGCTCACCGGCCTGCCCGACAGCCTCGGACCCCGCGTGACGGTGTATCTCTTCGACGCCGAAGGCGATTCGTCGGCGACGCTGACGGCGGATCAGGTCTATTACTTCGAGCGGGAACAGCGCTTCGAGGCGCAGGGGAACGTGATCGTGGTGACGCGGGAAGGGCGGCGGCTCGAAAGCGAGGACCTCCACTGGGACGAGCGCGCGCGGAAGGTGCGCACGCCCGGTTTCGTCCGGATCACCACCGAGGCGGAGCGCATTCAGGGCTATAACCTGGAGGCCGACGAAGACCTGGCCACGTACCGCCTCGAACGGGTGACGGGTCGCCGGCTGGTGGAGGACGAGGAGTGAGCGCGCGGCAGACGATACGAACGCTCGGTGTCGTGACGGGGCTGATCGCTGCGCTCACGCCCGGTCCCCGCGCAGCGCAGGCGCAGGCCGTTGCCGACACGACGGCGCACGCCGCAGCCGACACCACGAACGCCGAGCCGAAAGAGGTCGAACTCCTGCATGCCGGAGAACTGCTCAAGGAAACCGCCGACGCGCTCGAACTCATCGGAGACGTGCGGCTGCGGCAGGGCGATACGGGCCTGCGCGCCAACCGCGCCACCGAGTACGCCGACCGGGACGAGTACCTCTTCCTCGGAGACGTGCTCATCATCGAGCGGGGGGATACGCTCCGCGCCGAGCAGGTGCGGTACGACAAGCGCACGAAGATCGGATACGCCACCGGCAAGGTGCGCCTCTCCGACGGCGACGTGGTCGTGTATGCGCCCTCGGGCCGGTATCACACCGAAGAAAAACGAGCCGTCTTCGAGGACGGCGTCACCCTCGTCGACAGCGCCACGGTGCTCACGAGCCGCGCAGGGGCGTACTGGTCCGATGAAAAACGCGCCGAGTTTTACGACGACGTGCACCTCTCCGGCGACCGGACGTACCTCGAAGCCGACTCCGTCACGTATTTCCGTGAGACGGAGGTCTCCGTGGCCCGCGGGAATGTGTTCATCGAACGCCTCGGCGGCGACGAAGACGAGACGGCGGCCTCCGATTCGACCACGCGGACGTTCCTCTTCGGCCAAAGCGCCTTCAACGACAACCGCGCCGCCGTCAGCCGCATCCGGGGGCGACCGCTGCTCATCCAACTCCGCGCCGACTCCACGGGCGCGCCGTCGGACACGCTCCTCATTCGCGCCGGACGCCTCGACGTCTTCCGACGGGATTCCCTTCAGCGTCTGGTGGCCCTCGATTCGGTGAAAATCTGGCAGCGTGATTTCGCCGCCGTGGCGGACTCCGTGGTGTACGAGCGGTTGCGACGGAAGGACCGGCCCGTCCGGGAAGAGAGCCGGCTCTTCCGCGAACCGACGGCCTGGTTTCAGCGGGCGCAGGCCCACGGCGACACCCTCCGCGTGACGGCCCGCGAGAGCGCCGTCGATTCGCTCTTCATCGTCGGGAACGCCTTCGTGGCGCAGCAGGACACCTCGCTCGATCGCATCTCGCAACTGCGCGGCCGGACGATGCTCGGCCTCTTCGAGCGCGATACGCTCCGCACCCTCTTCGTCCGCCCGAACGCCGAGGCGATCTATTTTCTCCAGGACGACGAGACCCGCGCGCTCAAGGGCGCCGTCCGCGCCTCCGCCGACCGCGTCGTGTTCGACGTGCAGGGAACAGGCGAACTCAAAGACATCCGCTTTTATCGCGGCGTGGAAGGCGCATATTACGATGTGGGCCTGATCCCGGAGCCGTTCCGGCTCGAAGGCTTCCGGTGGGAGCCCGAACGTCGCCCTGAGAAGCTGCGCCTTTTGCCCGCCGACGTGCTCGAACGTCTCACCGCGTGGACCGACCGTTTTCGAGCGGCGGCGTCCCGCGTCCCGGACCCCGGCGTCACCGGAGGCGAAGAACAAGAGCGCCGGCCGGATCATTGAACGTCCCGGCGCTTTCATGGGAGAAAGCAACGGATTCGGCCGGACGCCCTCGCGCCGCTTTCCCCTCCACCGAAAGATTTCGACCCCCGTTCGTCATGCCGATTTCAGAGATCGAACAGGCCCTCGCCCATTTCAAGAGCGGCGACCCGGCGAAGGCGATTCCGATCCTCGAAGAGTTGGTGCGCATGGTGCCGACGTACGTGATGGCGTATGTGCTTCTGGCGCAGGCGTACGAGGCGATTCAGCAGGAGGATATGGCGATGGCGGCGTGGCATCGCGCGCACAGCGTCATCCCCGACAGTCCGGTTCGCTCCTCTTCCGCGTTCGAATGGCCCGACCTCCCGGAGAGCGATTTTGCGCCGGGCGCGGGGGCTCGAGAGGCCGAGCATGGCGACGGCTTCGCAGAACCCCCGCCTGCCGACGTGCTCATGCTTCGGGCGGAGGCCCTCATCAAGCGGTACAAGAAACGCACGGTCGTCAAGGCGGTGAGCCTGAACGTGGGGCAGGGGGAGATCGTCGGGCTGCTCGGGCCGAACGGCGCCGGCAAAACGACGACGTTCCACATGATCGTCGGCCTCGAACGCCCGGACAAGGGCAAGGTCTTCATCGGTGAGAACGACATCACGACGCTGCCCATGTATGCGCGCGCCCGGCGGGGCATCGGGTATCTGGCGCAGGAGGCGTCGATCTTCTCCCACCTCACGGTCGAAGACAACCTCCACGCCGTGCTCGAGTACCAGCCCATGAGCCGCGAGGAACGCCGGCTGCGGGTGGAGGAACTCATCGCCGAGTTCGGGCTGGAGACGGTGCGGCGCTCGCGTGGATACATGCTCTCCGGCGGCGAGCGGCGGCGCACCGAGATCGCCCGCGCGCTGGCCACGCGCCCGGCCTTCTTCCTCCTCGACGAACCTTTCGCCGGCGTCGATCCCATCGCCGTGGAGGACATCCAGTCCATCGTGGCGGGCCTGAAGAGGCGCGGCATCGGCGTGCTCATCACCGACCACAACGTGCACGAGACGCTCGCCATCACCGACCGGGCGTATCTCCTCTTCGAGGGCAAGATCCTCAAGCAGGGCACCGCCGAGGCGCTCGCCTCCGATCCGGAGGTGCGCAAACGGTATCTCGGCGAGAAGTTCACCCTCGAGCGGTATCAGTGACGACGCTTGCGGGGACGGCACGCGTCGCGCTCACACTCGCAAATAACCCGTGAATCATGGGCGCGGGCGGTTTTTCGGCCTTTCAATCGATCCCAATTAATCGTTTTATCCGGATCCGCTGCCTGCCGGGTGAATAGAAAGGCAACGGCGCGCCGGGGCGACGCCCCCGGACCGTGACCCCTCAACCCAAGCGCGATTCGAGTCCATGTCTACGATCTCTTCCGAAAGCACCGAAGCCGAAACGACCACGGCCCTGAGCCTCTACGACGAGTACGCCTGGCGCGAGATGGTCTATCACGTCACGCCGGAGACGGCGGAAGCGCTCGCCACGGAGAAGGTCACCGCCTACATCGGCTTCGACCCGACGGCGGCGAGCCTGCACGTCGGCTCGTTGCTGCCCATCATGGCGCTGGCCCGGCTTCAGCGCTTCGGCCACACCCCCATCGCCCTCGTGGGCGGAGGCACCGGCCTCATCGGCGATCCGAGCGGGAAAAGCAAGGAACGCCCGCTTCTCACCCGGGAGAAAATGGAGGAGAACCTCGCGGGCATCGAAGGACAACTTCGGCGGTTTCTTGACTTCGAGACGGCGGCGAACCCGGCTCGCATGGTCAACAACCTCGAATGGCTCGGCTCGATCTCGCTCCTCGATTTCCTCCGCGACGTGGGCAAATACTTCACGGTGAACTATATGCTCTCCAAGGAGTCGGTCAAGCGCCGGATCGAGTCGGAGGACGGCATCTCGTATACCGAGTTCACGTACATGCTGCTTCAGGCGTACGACTACCTCGTGTTGCATGATCGGTACGGATGCACGCTTCAGATGGGGGGCAGCGATCAGTGGGGGAATATTCTGGCGGGGGCCGACCTCATCCGCCGGATGCGTTCCGAGAAAGCCCACGGCCTGGTTTTCCCGCTCGTGACGAACGCCGCCGGCACGAAGTTCGGAAAGACCGAGTCCGGCACGGTGTGGCTCGACCCCGGGCTCACGTCGCCGTATCGGTTCTATCAGTTCTGGCTGAACACCGACGATCGCGACGTGGTTCGGTACCTGAAATTCTTCACGTGGCTCACGCGGCCCGAGATCGAGGAGCTGGCGGCGGTCACCGAAGCGGCTCCGGAGCGGCGAGAGGCGCAACGGCGGCTGGCGCGGGAGGTGACGCGGATGGTCCACGGCGAGGCGGAACTGGCGCGCGCCGAACAGGCGTCGGAGGTGCTCTTCGGCGGGGCGATGGACGCCCTCTCACCGGCCGACATTCTCGACATCTTCGAGGACGTGCCGTCGGCGGAGCTGTCCCGCGCCCGCTTCGAGGGCGAAGGCATCGGCGTGATCGACCTCCTGGTCGAAAGCGGCGCGACGGCGTCGAAGGGAGAGGCGCGACGGCTCGTGCGGAGCGGCGGCGCGTACGTCAACAACCGCCGCGTGGCCGACGAGCGCGCCCGCATCACGCTCGAAGACACCATCGAAGGCAAGGCAGTCGTCGTTCGCAAGGGGCGAAAAAATTATCGCCTCGTCCTGATCCGGTGATCCGGAGGGATTGCGGCATCTTTTCGGGAGTCGTATACTGCCGGGTCCAGGGAGGAAACGGCTCATACGCGAAAAAAAACAAGGTGATAGGTATGGTAGTGGTGATGAACGTGGGCGCGCCCGAGCCGCAGATTCAGGCCGTCATCGAGCGGCTCAACCGGTACGGGTTCGACGTGCACCGTTCAAGCGGGGTGCAGCAGACCGTTCTCGGCGCCATCGGCGTCAAGCCCGACTTCGACGTGCGGCACATCAAGGTGCTCGAAGGCGTGGCGGACGTGTATCGCGTCACGGAGCCGTACAAGTTTGCGAGCCGTTCGTGGAAGCAGGAGAACACGGTCGTCGACGTGCGCGGCGTGGGTGTGGGCGGCGAGGAGGTGGTGGTGATGGCGGGGCCGTGCTCGGTCGAGAGCGAGGAGCAGATGGAGGCTTCGGCGGCGCACGTGGCGGCGCACGGCGCGACGTTCCTCCGGGGCGGGGCCTTCAAGCCGCGTTCGTCGCCGTACTCGTTTCAGGGCCTCGGCGAAGAGGGGTTGCGCATCCTCCGCGCCGCCGCCGACCGGCACGACCTCCGTGTGATCACCGAGGTCATGGAGCCGGCGCAGATCGACGTCATCTACCCGTACACCGACGTCTTTCAGATCGGCGCGCGGAACATGCAGAACTTCTCCCTGCTCAAGGAGATCGGCAAGACCGACAAGCCGGTGTTCCTCAAGCGCGGCCTCTCGGCGACGGTCGACGAATGGCTCATGAGCGCCGAGTACGTGATGGCGCAGGGCAACCCGCATGTGATCCTGTGTGAGCGCGGCATCCGCACCTTCGAGACGTACACGCGCAACACGCTCGACCTCTCGGCCGTGCCGGTGGTCAAGGCCAAGAGCCACCTGCCCATCGTCGTCGACCCGAGCCACGGGACGGGTCTCCGGAACAAGGTCATCCCGATGGCGCGCGCCGCCGTCGCCGCCGGAGCCGACGGGCTGATGGTGGAGGTGCACCCGGACCCGGCCAACGCCCGGAGCGACGGCCCGCAGTCGCTCTTCTTCGAGCAGTTCGTCGAGATGATGCGGCAGATCCGGCTCATCGCCGACGCCATCGGACGCACCGTGCGCGCCCCGCAACGCGTCTCGGTTTGAGACACCTTCTCCGGAGGCACGATGCGAGTGGGACATGTGGTCTTTTGACGTCAAGTGATCTTTTTGCCCGAAACGGCTGAATGTCTTCGGGCGCATGGCTTATTTTTCTCCTCATCCGGGAAGATCTTCTGAGCGCCGGGGCCGAGAACCGTCCGTTTGAGGCAGGGTTGGAAAAGGAGTACGGGGCGGACCGGAAGTCTTCACGAGAACGGATCCTGATTTTCGATTTCCGGTCCGGCTTTTGCGCCTCTTCCCCCCGTCGTGCCGAAATTGCGGGACGTTTCGGGATGGCCTATCTCTCGAACCATAAAAAAATAAAAGTCTTATGTGCGGAATCGTTGGGTATATCGGAGATCGTCCTGCCGCGGACGTATTGCTTCGCGGGCTGCAACGGCTGGAATATCGCGGATATGATTCGGCAGGCATTGCCGTGGTGAACGGCAACCTGAGTGTGCACAAGCGGCAGGGTAAGGTAAACGACCTGAAGGCTGCGCTCTCGAACGTGGCGGTCGAGGGCACGCTCGGCATCGGGCATACGCGATGGGCCACGCACGGCTTCCCGAGCGACCGGAACGCGCACCCGCACACCAGCTCTTCCGGCGATTTCGCCATCGTCCACAACGGCATCATCGAGAACTACGGCGCGCTCCGGGAGAGGCTCACCGAGGAAGGCTATACGTTCACGAGCCAGACGGACACCGAGGTGCTCGTGCACCTGATCGACAAGCTGCGCAAGGACAACGGGCTCTCGCTCGAAGAGGCGATCCGGCAGGCGCTCCGGGTGGTGGTGGGCACCTACGGGATCGCCGTCGTGTCGAGCGAAGATCCGGATCTGCTCATCGCGGCGCGGAAAGGCAGCCCGCTCATCCTCGGCGTCGGGGAAGGCGAATTCTTCCTCGGCTCCGATGCCGCCCCGCTGGTCGAATACACGCGGCAGGTGGTGTACCTCAACGACGGCGAGATGGTCGTCATCCGGCGCGGCGGCTTCGAGGTGCGCACCATCGACAACGTGCCGCTCGAAAAGGAGGTGCACGAGCTCGAATGGGACCTCGAACAGATCGAGAAGGGGGGCTACGAGCACTTCATGCTCAAGGAGATCATGGAGCAGCCGACGTCGCTCGAGAACTGTATGCGCGGGCGCATCCGGCTCTCCGAGAACGCGCTCAGGCTCGGGGGGCTCATCGACGTGATGGACCAACTCCGGAGCGCGCGGCGCATCATCATCGCCGCCTGCGGGACATCCTGGCACGCGGCGCTGGTGGGCGAATACCTGATCGAAGCCTTTGCGCGCATCCCCGTCGAGGTCGAGTACGCGAGCGAGTTCCGGTATCGCAATCCCGTGCTGGTTGAAGGAGACGTGGTGCTGGTGATTTCGCAGAGCGGCGAGACTGCCGACACGCTGGCGGCCATTCGCGCGGCCAAGCGGCGCGGCATCCCCGTCTATGGCGTGTGCAACACCGTCGGGTCGACGATCGCGCGGGACACGGACGCGGGCGTCTACCTCCACGCCGGCCCCGAGATCGGGGTGGCCTCGACGAAGGCGTTCACGGCGCAGGTGACCGTGCTCGCGATGATCGCACTCAAGCTCGCCGAAGGACGCACCATCACCGAAGCCGAGATGGCGCATTATCTCCGCGCCATGGCCGAAATCCCGGAGAAGGTGCGGCAGGTGCTCGAACTCGACGATCAGATCAAGCAGATCGCGCAGGTCTACCGGTATGCTTCCAACTTCCTCTACCTCGGACGCGGGTACAATTTCCCCGTGGCCCTCGAAGGCGCGCTCAAGCTCAAGGAGATCTCGTACATCCACGCCGAAGGGTATCCGGCCGCCGAGATGAAGCACGGCCCGATCGCGCTCATCGATCAGTTCATGCCGGTCGTCTTCATCGCGATGAAGGACAGCACGTACGACAAGGTGATCACGAACATCGAGGAGGTGGCGGCGCGCAAGGGGTCGGTCATCGCCATCACGGATCACGGCAACGGCGAGCTGGACCGGCTGTGCGAGTACGTGATCCGCATCCCGGCTACGGAGGAGTTCCTGTCCCCGCTTCTGACGGTGGTGCCGCTGCAACTGCTCTCGTATCACATCGCCGTCATGCGCGGCTGCAACGTGGACCAGCCCCGCAACCTCGCCAAAAGCGTGACGGTCGAATAAACACGGCATGCCTCGTCCGCCGCGCGCCGTTTGCGAGACCACGGCGCGCTCCGGGAAGACGCGCTTCCATGCTTCGGCTCAGCCGCGCTTCTTTCTCCGGTCGCTTTTCCCCCCCCGGTCCAACGTCGCGGCGGCCATTGCGCCGTCGCCGGAGACGCCGTAGCGGGCGGCCATGCGGCGAAGGAGGTCCTCGATCTGGTCGGAAGAGAGCCGCTCGAGCGCATCGACGCCGCAATAATGTCGGGCGGCGATGAGCAGGTCGGCGCGCGAGAGTCCGTAGGCCTCCGCCTGCTCGACGAGTGTCTCCGGCGTCGGTCCCGGCTCGGCTTCCGGTTCCGGCGTCTCGATCACCTCGGGCACGACCTCGCCGTTTTCGGGCTTCGGCCCCTCGCCCAGGCGCGCCAGGAAATCGGCGAACGTCGCGTTCTTGAGTTCCAGCCCGATCGGGAACGCCGGGCTGTTCGACTTCACCACGCGCGCCACGCGGACCTGCTCGAAGTCCTCCACGCGCACGCTCAGTTCCACCATCACGTCGACGAAGTACTCGAGGCCGCCGGTCGTCATCGGCAGGACGCGGCCCATCTCGTTCTCTTCCTGCTCCTCTTTGCCTCGCGCGCCGATCTGGTCGGTGATCACCACGCAGGCTCCGCTGTCGATGCACAGGCGGCGGAGCACTTCCTGAAAGAGCATCTGGTCGTTGGCCAGCGCTTCGGCGGACGGCCGGGCGAGGGGGTCGCCGGTGCGTTCGCGGACGGCGCGGAGGGTCTCCCGATGCTTTCGGCCGAAATACATGGCCCACGAGTCGAGCGCGAAGCAGCCGTACCCGCGCGCCTTGCCCTCCCCGTCGAGCGCCCAGTCGATGAACGCCGGCAGTTCGTCCGGGTGTTGGATCTCGAGCGCGTCGAAGCGGGAGCCGTCGCTGCCGGGGAGGAGGCGCGCCTTGCGCTCGGTGTCGAAGAAACAGAGCCGTCCCAGCCCGGCGTCGGCGAGCGTGGCGGCGAAGACGCTCTTGCCCGTCCCCGCCGCGCCGCGCACCGCCACCACGAGGCGGCGCGTCTTCGGGCGACGGCTCAGCGGATTGATGCGTTGGGTCGTCATGGCTTTTCGATGGTTTGATGGCGTCGGTCCGTATCCCGCGCATCCCCGCCCCCGTATGCGGGACCCGGGCGCGCGCATACGGAGAATAATGCGCCGCCGTGACATCCTTGTGTCACAAACGCAAGACGAAAAATTTCATGGACCTGTGAGAATGTTCGTCCGTGTGCGAAGGGGCCGCTCGCGACGATGGGCGACGGGACGCGCTAACTTTTTCCCTTTCCGGAGTCTCTATATAAAGGGGAGCAGCGATGAAGCTTGCGAACCGGTTGATCGAAACGACGCCGCCGGGCGGCGGAAGCCGGAAAGGCCTATGAGCAAGGCAGGCGATACGCCTCCGGACGAGGTGCTCGTCGTGGCGGCCATCCTCGGCGATCTCGGCGCGTTCAACGAGCTGTCGTTGCGCTATCGCGCCGCCGTGGTGCGCACTGCCGCCGCCGTCACCGGGCGAGAAGATGCCGAGGACGTGGCGCAAGATGCGCTCTTGCTGGCCTTCAAGGCGCTCCCGTCCATCGAGGACCCCGCGCGCTTCGCGGCCTGGCTGATGGCGATCACGCGCCACCGGGCGCTGCGCTTCGACCGGCAGAAGCGAAGGCGCTCGCGCGGGCGCGTCGAGATGGACGCCGTGCTGCTCGAACACATGACGGCCCTCGCGCAGCCGATGCTTGCCGCCCCCGACACGAACGACGTGCTCCATCGCGCCCTCGAACGCCTTCCCGACGATTATGCCCTGGCCCTCCGCCTCCGCTTTCTCGACGAGATGCCGCTCAAACGCATCGCCGCTTTCCTCGGCGTCCCGCTCTCGACGGTCAAATGGCGCATTCACCGCGGCAAACAATTGATGCGGGACGCCGTGGAACGCCTCGAACAGACCCGGATCCCATGGAAAGAGAACTGAACCGTCTCGCGCGTCTGCTTCGTGAGATCGCGGCGGACGCCGGATATGCGATGGTGTATGGCCCCGCACCGGAGTCCGTCGCGTTTTGCCGGCGGCAATACGAGCGCATCGCGCGGCGGCTCCGGATGCTCGACCCGAGCTTCGACCGCCTGCCCGACCTTCCCGAAGACGCCTCGCCCGGCGCCGTCCGCGTCATCGCGCGGGAAGCGGCGTTCTGCGTCGAACGCACGCTGCGCCGGATGCGTCGCCGGAGCCGGGCCGACGGCGACTGCCTCCTCACCTTTTTCCACCGGCTGTTCGAACCCGGATGAACGGCTCCGGCGTCAAAGCCGGAAGCCTCCGGGAACCTGGCCGTCAACCTTCAATGAGAGCCGTCTTATGGAACGCAAAAAGGAAATCGCAAAGCTGATCAACGTGCTGCGTCGCACGGCCCGGACGGCCATGCAGGCGCAGTGGACCGGCGGCGACCGGGATGCGGCCGCCTTCTGCACCCGGCAATACAACCGGGTGCTGTCTCGGCTCTCCGAACTCGACCCGAATGTGGGTTCGGTCTTCGAACCGCTTGCCGAGGACAGCACCCTCATGGTCGCGGCGATGGCGAGCCGGCAGCTGGCCGCCTATTACGAGGACGAGGTGGGCCGATCCCGCCCCTGGGGGGGCGTGTACGGGGCGGCTTTCGATACCGAGTCGTTCAAGCATTTCTGGCAACGGTGCGCCACCGACATCGAAGACCTCGGGGAATACATTCGGGAAAGTGTCGAGGCGTGGGCGCGGGAGCAACGCGCCGCCCGTGCCCCGTCGGACGAGGATGCTCGCGAGGACGCCGCGTCCGAAGACGCCGGGGCGTGATTCCACCTCCCTTTTTTCCTTTGACGGGAGCGAAGGCGCGCCCGATGGGGCGGATGGTAGGGGGGGATGCGTGAGTTTGACGGGGAGCGCAGGCGCGTTCGGTGACGGCGAACCCGGAGCGCCTCCGCCGCGTTTCACGCGGAGAACGATTGCCGGGCGGCTGAGCGCCGGTGTATGACCGGAACGCCGGGTGTCCTATATTACGGCCCGGGCGCGCGTCCTCGATCTCTCCGGCGGCTGTGCGATCCGATCCCCACGATTTCCCCAGAACCGCTTCTTTTTATGGCCGGACTCTATCTCCACATTCCGTTTTGCACCCAGCGATGCGTGTATTGCGACTTCTATTTCGTCACCACCAAACGGTCGCACGCGTCGTTCGTACGGGCGCTGTGTATGGAATTGGAGCATTACGCCCTCGAATACGGTTCACGGGAACCCATCGAGACGATCTACTTCGGCGGCGGCACGCCCTCGCTCCTCAAAACCGCCGACCTGGCCCGCATTCTCGACACGATCCACACGCACTATGACACCACGCAGGTGCGCGAGACCACCCTCGAACTCAATCCCGAGGACGGCGACCCCGAATACCTCCGCGACCTCCGCGACCTCGGCTTCGATCGTCTGAGCATTGGCGTTCAGTCTTTTTACGAGGATGACCTCTCCTTCATGAACCGCTGTCACGACGCCGGGGAGGCCGAGGCCATCATTCCGAGAGCGCGGAAGGCCGGCTTCGACAATTTCTCGGTGGATCTGATCTTCGGCGTGCCCGATCAGCCGCCCGAATACTGGGCCGCGAACCTGGAGAAGGTCGTTCGTCTCGACGTTCCGCACCTCTCCACGTACATGCTCACCGTCGAGGAACGCACGCCGCTCTACGCACAGGTCCGGCGCGGGCTCGTGATTCCGCCGGACGACGAGGACCTGGCCTCGCTCTACCGCTTCACCATCCGATACCTTCAGGAGCGGGGCTATGAGCATTATGAGATCTCGAGCTTTTCCCGTCCCGGCTTTCAGGCCCGGCACAACCGGCTGTACTGGACGCACCGGAACTACCTCGGCTTTGGTCCTTCGGCGCACTCGTTCTGGTGGAAAGGGCTCCCGGCGCACCGGTGGGCCAACGTGCGCAGCCTCCGGCAGTACGAAGCGCTCGTGGGTCAGGGCTACGCGCCCATCGACTTCAAGGAGCCGCTCGATCTCGACACGCTGGCCAACGAATACATCATGCTTCGCCTCCGCACCGCCGAAGGGCTCGACCTCGACCACCTCGAGGAACGGTACGGCGTCGAACTGCTCGGGGACAAGGTGGAAGAGATGGCCTGGCTCGAAACGGAAGGCTACATCGCGCCCATTCGGAACAGCCGCATCCGCCTCACCGAACTCGGCAA
>Ga0256841_1001239_pt1 | contig 22850 bp, 21 predicted proteins | sample 356308metaG_FD_185971 | JGI IMG/M metagenome (GOLD analysis project Ga0256841, IMG submission 185971) | Hydrothermal vent microbial communities from Mid Atlantic Ridge, Atlantic Ocean - 356-308 | ecosystem: Environmental > Aquatic > Marine > Hydrothermal vents | place: Atlantic Ocean: Mid... | reverse complement strand
CCAACAACAATTAATAGAATTGGGAAGCACGCAAAAAGTACCTTCAAAATTTGCTGCGAATGGCAGCGGCATTATCAAACTGGAAGCCAAAGAAACCAACACCTTGTCAAAAATTATATTTGGGTTTACCGTATTGGGAGTATACCAACGGAGCGCATAACAATCTTCATTACAGCTTACTAACTCATATTGCTGCATTTAATTTTCAAACTTCATCAACGGGTGCGATTACAAATCCGCCGGGTTGGCCATGGACAGATGTTATCAACGCTGCCCATAGTAACGGCGTAAAAATTATTATGGTAGTCAATAATTTTACGGCATCAGAAATCAAAACCTTATTAACTAATAACGTTTCAAAAACCAACTTGTTCAATGCTATAAAAAACACTATTGCCACCTATCAGATAGATGGTGTATACATAGATTTTGAAGGATTAAATACGAGTGATAGAGGAGCCCTACTCAATACTTTTATGACCGACCTTACCAGTTTTATTCATACCAATATCCCCGGTAAAGAAGTCTCATTTGACAGTCCTGCCGTAAATTGGAGTGGTTGGGATTTAAACGGATTGGCACAAAGTGTTGACTATCTTTTTATAATGGCGTACGATTATAACGTCTCTTGGAGTACCATCACCGGAGCCGTAGCGCCATTAACGCACCCGTCAGGTGGGATTAGTGTTACCAATTCATTAAATATTATAGCGCACCCATTGCCAATGCGCCCGAAAAGTTAATTTTGGGTGTTCCGTATTATGGAAAACATTGGAAAACCTCCTCCTCCTCTGCTGGAGCATCCATCACCTCGTATGTGGGCTCTACATTTTATAGAAATACAGCTATTGAAGCCGCTACACATGGCGGGAATATTTGGGATAACAACTCTCAAACTCCTTTTTACAGTTGGTTAGCCGGCGGATGGAATCAGGTATGGGCAGACAATGAACAAAGTATTGCCTTAAAATACGATTTAGCCATAAATAAAAACTTGGGAGGTATTGGTATTTGGGCGTTAAACTACGATGGTAACAGAAGTGAGTAGTGGAATTTAATAAACGCTAAATTTAACAATACCTTGGCCGTTGATGATTTTGTATTACAACAACAAATCAGTATCTATCCAAATCCTACAGAAAACTTTTTAAACATTGCAACTACAAAAAACCTAGAAATAGCCACGATAGAGATATTCAATATCTATGGCCAACAATTAAAAAGCTATCCGCCCAATAGTAGACGCATCAATATTGGCCACTATAAAAATGGAGTCTATTTTCTTAAAATCAAAGATGTAAACAGACGCCGAGCTACTTTTAAGATTATTAAATCACCATAACTTTCGCCGTAAAACAGTATAGCCAATAGTACTTATTTCCAATTGTTCCCTTTTTGCTCTAAAGCGGCAATTAAAATATCCTTTTGGCTAATTTGCCCAACTAATTTTCCGTTTTCAACAATAGGGAAACGGCGTCTTTTTGAATGTAAAAACTGTTTTGCTGCCTCAAAAATATCTAAATCGCCGTTGATGGTTTCAACGTTTTTGACCATGTGTTTTTCAACGTTATCGGTACTGATAGGCATATTGTAATAGCGGCTTTCAGAGATGTGTTTGATACAATCGCCTTCAGAAATAATCCCTAATAATTCATTTTTATCATTGACTACGGGTCCTCCTGATATTTTATTATTAATCAATACTTCCATCACCTCAGCAACCGGCTGATCGGGTTTAAACGTAATTAACTTCGTTGTCATATAATCTGAAACCAATGACGGTTTTAATCCTTCCTTTTTTGGGGCATTTCTGCGCCCTTGAAAACTTTTTACTGGCATAACTATCAAATTTTGGTTTTGATAAATATAATAATAATTTTTTAAAACGAAAATCCTTATCTTAGTAATCCCAAAAAAGAGAATTATTTCAACCACCAGACCATGTCAGCAAAAAAGTATACTACGGCCCTTTCTTTTCTCATCATCATCGCTACTATTTTTTTATCTTTTTCGTCATTAATGCCATCAAAAATTAGCGATGCCTCAACGCCACTAAACAATTTTTCAACCGAAAGAGCCTTATCGCACCTCAAAGAAATTACCAAAGCTCCGCATTACACAGGTGCTGCCGAACATAAAAATGTACGCGACTATCTTGTACATCAATTACAAAACCTAGGTTTAGAAACCCAAATTCAAGAGCAAGTTGCCGTTACCAAAAAATGGCGTGCAGGGGTCAAGGTGCAAAATATTCTAGCCCGAATTAAAGGGACTGACAATTCAAAAGCACTGTTACTGCTTTCGCATTACGACTCGTCGCCACATTCATCATTAGGTGCCAGTGATGACGGAAGCGGCGTTGTTACCATTTTAGAAGGAATACGTGCCTTTTTAGCATCCGGCAAACAACCTAAAAACGATATCATCATCCTTATCACTGATGCTGAAGAACAGGGTTTAATAGGAGCCAATGCCTTTGTAAATTATCACCTTTGGGCAAAAGATGTAGGCTTAGTACTCAATTTTGAAGCCCGTGGCAGTGGCGGCCCCAGCTATATGTTATTAGAAACCAATGGTGGCAATAAAAAACTGATACAACAATTTAGCAAGGCTAAACCACAATATCCGGTAGCTTCTTCCTTAATGTACAGCATCTATAAAATGTTGCCCAATGATACCGACTTAACTATTTTTAGGGAAGATGGCAACATAAACGGGTTAAATTTTGCTTTTATTGACGACCATTTTGATTACCACACCGCCCAAGATAGTTATGACAGGTTAGACAAAAAAACTTTAGAACATCAGGGTTCATATCTTATGCCTCTATTAAATTATTTTGCCAATGCCGATTTGACCAATTTGAACTCAGATACCGACAATGTGTATTTTAACTTTCCGATAATTGGAATGGTATCTTATCCTTTTTCATGGATATGGCCTCTGCTCATAATAACAATTCTCTTATTCATCGGATTTATTATTTACGGATTCGTACAACACAAACTCAGTTTCCTTGAAATCTTAAAAGGGTTTATTCCATTATTACTGTCTTTAATCATCACAGGATTGATTTCGTATTACGGATGGAAATTATTAAAAATAATACATCCCCAATACAATGATATCCTTCACGGATTTACGTATAACGGGCATCTCTATATCATCGCCTTTGCAACCTTGGCCATTGCCATCTTATTTTATATCTATCATAAATATTTCATTAAAATAACCGTATCAAATTTGAGCATTGCCCCGATATTTCTCTGGATACTCATTAATATCGCTATCGCTATGACACTCAAAGGAGCTGGATATTTTATCATTGCAGCCTTATATGGTGTTATTATATTAGGCATCTTGTTATCTTCTAAAACTAACAAAAACAAAACCCTTTTATACACACTTCTCTTTATTCCGGTATTACTCATTTTTGCCCCTATGATTCAAATGTTTCCTGTAGGCTTAGGCTTACAAATACTTGCCGTGAGTACTACCATTATTACATTGCTTTTCGGATTGTTGATTCCGGTTTTTGCTACCTATAAAAATAGAAAATCATTACAGTGGTTATTTTTAGTATTAGCAATTATCAGTTTTATTACGGCCTCTTTCAAAGCAGGATATAACGAAAATAGGAAACAACCCAACAGTATCATTTATGTGTTAGATACTGATAAAAACGAAGCCTATTGGGCAACATACAATAAAAATGTCGATGCATTTACCAAACAATTTTTAGGCGATAATCCGGTAAAAGGAAGTTATGATACCACTGCTAATGTCAGTAAATACAATACCGGCATACAGCTTCATAAAAAAACCAAGGTAAAAAACATACCACAACCTGAAATTAAAATTTATTACGATACCATTATCGGCGATTACAGAAATATTAATTTTTCTATTATCCCGAAAAGAAAAGTCAACCGTATCGAGCTCTCTACAAAGAATAAAGTTACTTTTCATGCCTTAAAAGTAAATGATATCGATGTGCCTAAAAACGAAAATGCTGATTTTGTGTTCACTACAGACAAAAACCATAAGCATATCCTAAGCTATTATATAACAAGCCCTGAAGAGGTTTTAAACATCCGATTTTCTATCCCTAAAGAAGAAGACCCCTCAATGGTACTCAAAGAAGTGTCTTTTGATTTGATTAAAAGCCCGTTCTTTAACGTAGAACCCCTATATCATATCACGCCAAGAAATGAAATTATGATACCCACACCTTTTGTGATTAATGATGCCATAATTGTAAAAAAACAACTTCATTTTTAATTTTATGGGAGTTTCACTTTAAGAGGCTTCTGATATATAGGTTAAATTTTTATTGGTAATATTCAAATCTAATTAATGAAGAAACTATATCTTTGAGATTTTATAATTTTAGGCAAATGATAACCATTGACGATTTTAATTTTTTAGATAAAAAAGCACTTATTCGTGTTGATTTTAATGTTCCGTTAAACGATGCTTTGCAAGTAACCGATACTTCACGAATTGAAGCGGCAAAACCCACCATCATAAAAATTTTAGAAGATGGGGGTAGCTGTATTTTAATGTCGCATTTAGGAAGGCCTAAAGGCGTAGACGATACTTTTTCGTTAAAACACATCATCAATGACGTAAGTGAAATTATTGGCGTTCAAGTAAGGTTTGCCCCTGATTGTGTGGGTGAAGTTGCCGAAAAAGCAGCAGCTGAATTAGAATCGGGCGAAATTTTACTGCTCGAAAATTTACGTTTTCATAAAGAAGAAAAAGAAGGAGATATCACATTTGCAAAACAACTCTCTAAATTAGGGGATATCTATGTAAATGATGCTTTTGGCACTGCCCACCGGGCACATGCTTCAACAGCTGTTATTGCACAATTTTTTCCTGAGCACAAATGCTTTGGTTATTTAATGGCCAAAGAAATTGAAAGTATTCAAAAAGTACTATACGAAAGTAAAAAACCGGTAACAGCTGTTATTGGAGGTGCAAAAGTATCGTCAAAAATTGAAGTGATAGAAAATATCTTAGACAAAGTTGACAACATTATTATTGGTGGCGGAATGGCCTTTACCTTTATCAAAGTAAAAGGTGGCAACGTGGGCGACTCACTCATTGAAAATGATAAATTATCGGTAGCACAAGATATTTTAAATTTAGCCAAACAAAAAAATACACGCATCCATTTGCCCATAGATGTCATCGCTGCCGATGCTTTTAGCGAAGCTGCCAATACACAAATTTCTGCAGCCAACGACATTCCTGACGGATGGATGGGCTTAGACGTAGGCCCTAAAACCAATGTAGGTTTCTCTTTTGTAATTGCCGAATCAAAAACCATTTTATGGAATGGCCCTCTCGGTGTTTTTGAAATGCCAAAATTTGCCCATGGCACCATAGAATTGGGCAATGCCATTGCCGATGCTACTGCTGATGGTGCCTTTTCATTGGTGGGCGGAGGCGATTCTGTAGCTGCAGTAAAACAATTCGGATTTACCGATAAAGTAAGCTATGTATCTACCGGCGGCGGTGCTATGCTCGAAATGTTAGAAGGAAAAACCTTACCGGGAATTGAAGCCATTTTAAAGTAAGGTTATATTATCATTCCTGCGAAAGCAGGAATCTATAAACTATATTTAAATTTAATTGGATTCCTGCCTTCGCAGGAATAACAAATTAATGATTAAACATCAATATGAAATATACCACACTCCCACATACCAATATTAAAGTCAGTAAAATTTGCTTAGGCACCATGACCTTTGGCGAGCAAAATACCGAAGCAGAAGGCCATGAACAAATGGACTACGCCTTAGAGCAAGGCATTAATTTTTTTGATACTGCCGAAATGTATTCGGTACCCGCCAGGGCTGAAACTTGCGGTTCAACAGAAAAAATTATTGGTACATGGCTCAAAAAAACCGGCTATCGAGAAAAGGTTGTCTTGGCGAGTAAAATTGCCGGCCCCGGGCCTTATACGGCACATATCAGAAGTACCGGTTTCTCAAAAGAAGCTATTGCTCAAGCTATCGAAGGAAGTTTGAAACGACTACAAACCGATTATATCGACTTATATCAATTGCATTGGCCTGAACGTGGCGTAAATTGTTTCGGAATTAGAGATTACCCTTTTGAAACATCAAAAAAAGAAGCCGAAAATCATTTAGAAATTCTAGAAACCTTAAATGATTTTATCAAACAAGGAAAAATTAAACATATCGGGCTTTCTAACGAAACACCTTGGGGAACGATGAAATACCTACAAACCGCTAACGAATATAATTTACCTAGAATGATTACCATTCAAAACTCATATTCATTAATTCACAGGGCTTACGAATACGGAATGTCAGAAGTTTCATTACGTGAAAATATAGGCTTACTGGCTTATTCACCATTAGCATTTGGTGTGCTTTCGGGTAAATATTTAGACAACCATAAGCCAAAAGGCGCCCGCGTAACTTTATTTCCAAATTTTAGTAGGTATAGCAGCGAACAATCAGCAACAGCAGTACGAGAATATCTCAAGATTGCTAAAAAACACAGACTCACCTTAGCACAACTATCATTGGCTTTTGTAAATCAACTACCCTTTGTTACGTCCAACATAATCGGAGCCACTAAAATGAGTCAGTTAAAAGAAAATATTGATAGTATTAACATTGACCTGTCTCAAGAAATTATTGATGAAATCAATGCGGTGCATGCTTTGATACCGAATCCGGCAGCCTGATTGATTACAATCGGCATTTGAAAGTCTACAGTGGGGCGGCAAAAACTTTTAATATCCCAACTTTTTTCGAACCCTGCCTAAGACTTGTTGTGCTACAACCCTCGCCTTTTTGGCACCAATAGCCAAGGCCTCGTCAATTTCATGCAAGTTGTTCATATAGTGATTGTACAAGGCGCGCTCATTGGCAAATTTAGCAATGAGTAATTCAAAAAATGCCTGTTTGGCATGGCCGTACCCATAATTTCCACCCAAATAATTAGCTCTCATTTCGGCAATTTGCATTTCATCGGCCACCAATTTATACAAGGCGAATAAATTACAGGTATCCGGATTTTTAGGCGCTTCTAAAGGAGTGCTATCGGTTTTTATTTTCATAATTTGCTTCCGCAATTTTTTATCATCTAAAAATAAATTGATATCATTATTACGTGATTTGCTCATTTTTTCACCATCGGTTCCCGGTACTAACATCGTATGTTCTTGTACTTTTGTTGCCGGCGGAACGAGAATTTTTCCCACTTGATGGTTTATTCTATTCGCCACATCGCGTGTCATTTCTAAATGTTGTGCTTGGTCTTTTCCTACCGGAACGATATCAGCATCATACAACAAAATATCAGCAGCCATCAACATCGGATAGGTAAACAAACCGGCATTTACATCTTCTAACCTATCGGCTTTATCTTTAAAACTATGTGCCAAGGTCAACCGTTGATAAGGATAAAAACAACTCAAATACCAAGTAAGTTCGGTAACCTCAGGAATATCACTCTGACGGTAAAAAACCGTTTTAGAAATGTCTAAGCCAAATGCCAACCATGTTGCTGCTGTACTATAAGTGTTTTGTTTGATTAGCCCACCATCTTTTATTTGAGTAAGCGTGTGCATATTGGCAATAAACAAAAACGATTCATTACCGGGATTATTTGCCATTTTGATTGCCGGAATAATGGCTCCCAGTAAATTTCCTAGGTGCGGAGTTCCGGTGCTTTGTACACCTGTGAGTATTCTTGACATTTGTTTTTTTAAGGCTCAAAAATACAAAATCAGAAGTGATAAATAATAAAAAAAAAGTGCCAAATTCTAAGCCGATATCTTTAAATTTCTATTTTTATCTTTCGAATTTGTTATTTGAAATTTGTTATTTGTATTTTTATTCCCTATGAATTTCTTCAAAAATAGCTTCCGCTTCTTTTGGCGGATATGGTTTTACAGCTGGGTGTTTTTTTCTATTTTAGTAGTATTGCCGGTGTTGTTTATCATTATTTCTAACGAAAAATACTACAAAACATTCTATAAAATTGCTAGGGTTTGGGGAAAAACTATCTTATTTGTGATGGGCTTTACGCCCGAAATTACTGCCGAAGAAGAGATCGAACCCGATAAAAGTTATATGTTTATTGCCAATCATGCATCTTTAGTTGATATAATGTTAATGTTGGTTGCTGCCAAAAACCCTGCTGTTTTTGTGGGTAAAAAAGAGCTGGTAAAATTACCCGTTTTCGGATATGTATTTAGAAAAACAAGTATTTGGGTTGACAGAAGCAGCCTCAAAAGCAGGAAAGAAGTATATGAAAGGGCGCAACATAAATTAAATCGGGGTCTGAGTATTATTATTTTTCCTGAAGGCCTGGTACCCGAAGAAGATATTATTTTAAGCGAATTTAAAAATGGGGCATTTAGGCTGGCTATTGAACATCAAATTCCGATTGTACCCATGACCTTCTTAGATGTTAAAAAACGATTTCCATGGCCTTTTTTTAGCGGATGGCCCGGAAAACTTAGAGTGAAAATCCATCCCTTTATACAAACAAAAGGGCTTACATTAAATGACCTTGAAAGCATCAAAAGACAATCTTATGATATCATTTACAATGAACTGGTAAATGATATGAAAAATCAAGATATAGATGTGTTAAAAAAATAGAACCTCATTTAATATTTTAATGAAAAATAAACACAACACTTATTACGAACCCACCGAAGAAAAATTAAATATAATAACACATGCATTCGGATTGTTACTAAGTATTATTGCGTTGGTTTTACTGATAGTGCATGCCAGTCATAACGGTACTACTCGGCATATTGTCAGCTTTGTTATTTTTGGCGCCAGTTTAATTGTATTATACGCTGCATCAACATTTTATCACTATTCTCAACATCCCGATATCCGCCGAAAACTAAATATTTTTGACCATGCCTCTATCTATGTATTGATTGCAGGTACGTATACCCCTTTTACTTTGGTAACTTTAAAAGGCCCTTTGGGTTGGACTATTTTCGGAATTACTTGGGGCATCGCTTTGGTGGGTATTTTTTTAAAGTTATTTTATACCGGTAAATATGATAAAATTTCAACCATTGCCTATGTAGCTATGGGGTGGATTATTATTTTTGCCATCAAACCTCTGATGCAAAACTTACCATTGACAGGGTTGTATTGGCTATTAGCCGGAGGTATTAGTTATACGGTAGGTGCTGTTTTATACAGTATCAAAAAGATAAAATATAACCATGCCATCTTTCATGTGTTTGTACTGTTTGGCAGTTTTTCGCATTTTATGGCGGTTTATTACTATGTGCTTATCACATAATTTTTTAAACCCTTCCAGCATTTTGAACGCTGGAAGGGTTTTTTACTCTTTCTTATGCAAAAACCGCGTCAGTTTTATCGATAAATCTAATAATATAATCTTAGCATTTCCATTTCTTTCAATATGATAAATGGCTTCATTTATTTCTTTATGAATGCCTAAAATATTAGCACTATGTACAAAAGGAGCAAATTTTTCCAAGTCAAAATTTGGCGTAGCAGGTTCTAAAAACACCAACGAATCGGCAGCATAATTTTTTAACATGGCTTGCCTAAAAAATTGCAAACAATAGTGTAAAAAACTTTTTTGTACTTCTCTACCGGTGGCGGCAATAGTTTCACTCCAACTCACCAACTCTTGAATGATGGCTGCATTCCCTTTGGCTCTAAAGGCAGCCCGAATCCAAGTAATAAACCATTGTTCAAACTGGGTGTCATTTGTAGCATTGTGTGTTAACTGTAAGGCTTTGTTCCAATTTCCATGGGCTTGGTGTGCAATTTTAACAGCCTCATTTTCCGCAAGCCCTTCATTTTCTAGCAATGCTTTGACAATATGATTTTCGCTCAACGGAATCAATTTTATCAATTGGCAACGCGATAAAATGGTCTTGAGAATTTGGCCTTCACTTTCGGCAATTAATAATAAGACCGTTTTTTCAGGAGGTTCTTCAATGAGTTTTAACAATTTATTAGAAGCTGCTATATTCATTTTTTCGGCCATCCATATTATCAAAACCTTATAAGAACCTTCATACGATTTTAAGGATAATTTTTTAACAATGGCTTCCGCTTCGTCAACGCCAATTTGGCCTTGCTTGTTTTCAATACCCAATTGCCCATACCAATCGAGTAAACTCCCGTAAGGGTTCTCTGTAATAAAATCGCGCCATTCTGCTAAAAACAAGTCGCTAACAGGATGCCTTTTAACTTTTGCCGTGGTTGCCACCGGAAAGGCAAAATGCAAATCAGGATGGGTTAGTTTTTCAAATTTTACATTACAAGAAGCTTCTCCGGTGTTATTTTCGCCTCCGGTGTTGCCGCATAAAATATATTGTGCATACGCAATAGCTAAGGGCAAAGCACCCGTCCCCTCAGGGGCGACAAATAATTGTGCATGTGCAATTCTGTTACTTTCAACAGCATGTATAAGTTGTTTTTTTACGGTAATTTGATTGATGATATCGTTAAAAAGCATATGGCAAAGATAAGAATATTGCAAAGCCAATTTGTAAAATAATTATGAATCTCTCAAAGGATAATTTTACTTTTATTAATATTGATTATCTTTACAAATTATAAAAATTATTTATGAATTTACAATCGGTTATTTTTAAAAGACCCGATTTCAAAATATAAACATACTATGAGCTGTAATAATTGCTCTACAGATACTGCCGGTATCCCAAAAGGTTGCAAAAGTAACGGGAGTTGTGGTACCGGAAGTTGTGATAAATTAACCGTTTTTGATTGGCTGTCAAACATGTCACTACCTACCGGGCAAGCACCCTTTGACATTGTGGAAGTCCGTTTTAAAAACGGAAGAAAACACTTTTATAAAAATGCCAAAAAATTACCGATATGCATTGGAGATATAGTAGCGGTAGAAGCTTCGCCGGGGCATGATATCGGTACGGTTTCTTTGACAGGAGAATTGGTAAAAGTACAACTCAGAAAAAAGAATATTGCCGTTGACAGCGAAGAAATCAAACAAATTTATCGAAAGGCTTCTCAAAGAGATATTGATATTTGGACTGCTTCGCGCGAAAAAGAATTAGACGTTCAGCGAAAATCGCGATTGATTATCGGCCGGTTAGGACTTCAAATGAAGCTCTCTGATGTTGAGTATCAAGGCGATGGCAACAAAGCTACATTTTATTATACGGCAGATGACCGGGTAGATTTCAGGCAACTCATCAAAGAACTAGCCTCTACTTTTAGAATTAGGATTGAGATGAAACAAGTAGGCCTTCGGCAAGAAGCAGCTCGTTTAGGAGGTATTGGTTCTTGCGGCAGAGAACTGTGCTGTTCTACTTGGCTGACCGATTTTAGGTCGGTAAGTACCTCTTCAGCTCGATACCAACAACTGTCTTTAAACCCACAAAAATTAGCAGGCCAGTGTGGTAAATTAAAATGTTGCTTAAATTATGAACTCGATTCATATTTAGATGCCTTAAAAAGATTTCCTAAAACCGATACTTGGCTCAAAACAGAAAAAGGTATTGGTGTTTTTCAAAAAATGGATATTTTTAAAGGCTTATTTTGGTATGCCTATAAAGATAATCCTGTACATTGGATTACCTTAAAAGTAGATCAGGTAAACGAAATTATAGAAGCCAACAAACAAAATAAAAAAGTTGAAAGTTTAGAAAATTATGCCCTTGAACTGAATTTTGAAAGTGAAAAAGACGTTTCTTTTACCGATGTAGTAGGGCAAGACAGCTTAACACGTTTTGACAAAAACAAACGTAGAAGAGGCAAAAAAAGACGTAATAACAGAAGAAAAACAAATCGCAAAAATGCGTAAACTAGTAATTATTATTATAATATCCCTGAGTATCATTTCGTGTAATGATACAACAGTCTTTGACACCTATAAGCCCATTTCAAAAGCACAATGGCATAAAGATTCTATCGTTAGTTTTACCTTTAACCCGGTAGATACCCTCTCAAAAAACAATGTGTACATCAACATAAGAAATAATAATGATTATCCGTACAGCAATTTATTTTTAATAGTAGATATTCACTTTCCGGATAACAATACCGTAGTTGACACGTTAGAATATGAAATGACTGATGCTCAAGGCAAATTTTTAGGTTCGGGCTTTACCGATATCAAAGAAAATAAATTAGAATACAAAACCAATGTAGCTTTTCCTACCAAAGGCACCTATACTTTTTCCATTCAACATGCCATGCGAAAAAGTGGTGAAGTAAACGGAATTACACTACTCAACGGCATTACTGATGTAGGGCTGCAAATTGAAAAAATAACAACAAATGGCAACTAAATCATCCCAAAATAAAACCTTTAAAAAAATTACTAAATGGATATGGCGGCTTTTCTTTGCCGGAATAGCATTTATCATACTTTTATTCATTTTGGCTTCTTTAGATGTTTTTGGGCCACTGCCCTCTTTTGAAGAGTTAGAAAACCCCAAGAGCAATTTAGCAACTCAAGTAATTTCTATTGATCATAAAACCATAGGGAGTTATTTTAAAGAAAATAGGTCTCCAATAAAGTATAAAAACCTACCCGAAAATCTGGTTAATGCTTTAATTGCCACCGAAGATGAACGTTTTTATAATCATTCAGGTATTGATTTCAGAGGTACCACCCGTGCTGTCGTTTTTTTAGGAACTAAAGGTGGAGCTAGCACCATCACCCAACAATTGGCAAAATTGCTGTTTCACGGCGAAGGTTCTAAAAATATCATTGAAAGGATTAAACAAAAAATAAAAGAACTCATCATCGCCGTTAGGTTAGAAAAACAATATACTAAAAAAGAAATTTTGGCGATGTACTTGAATAAATACGATTTTTTAAATCAAGGTGTCGGTATCCGTTCGGCATCTCGTATTTATTTTGGAGTCGAACCTAAAGATTTAAGTCAAGAACAAGCTGCAATGCTAGTGGGAATGCTAAAAAATTCATCCCTTTATAATCCATTGCGAAGAGCTGAATTGGTTCAAAAACGACGTAATGTTGTTTTGAAACAAATGGAAAAATATGGTTTTATTACACGCAAAGAAAAAGATTCATTACAAAAACTTCCACTTCATTTAGATGTTCATAAAGAAGATACCAGTTTTGGTATGGCCACTTATTTTAGGGAATATCTTAGAGGGTTTTTAAAAGGTTGGGTAAAAGACAATCTGAAACCGGATGGAAAAGAATATGATATTTTTAGAGATGGATTAAAAATATATGTAACTCTAGATTCCAGAATGCAACAATATGCCGAGGAGGCCATGCGAGAGCATATGTCTAACCTGCAACGCGTCTTTTTTAAACAACAAAAAAAGAATAGAACAGCTCCTTTTTATGACTTGAGTAAAAGAGATATCAAACGGTTGATGGAATCTGCCATGAAACGTTCCAATCGATGGAAACGTATGAAAAAAGCAGGAAAATCAGAACAAGAGATTCGAAAATCGTTTGACGCAAAAGTACCTATGAAATTATTTTCATGGAAAGGGGAAATAGATACCATTATGTCACCCCTTGACTCCATAAGGTATACCAAACATTTTTTACATACAGGCGTTCTTTCGGTGGAGCCTCAAACCGGCCACGTAAAAGCCTGGGTTGGCGGTATCAACTTCAAACACTTTCAGTATGACCATGTAAAACAAGGAGCACGGCAAGTAGGTTCTACCTTTAAGCCTTTTGTGTATGCCACGGCTATCAACCAATTACAATTATCTCCTTGTTATGAATTGCCCAATACCCTTTACACCATTCCGAAAGGAAAATATGGGCTGCCGGAAGCTTGGACTCCAAAAAATGCCAGTGGGAAATACGGTGGAATGAAAACCTTAAAAAATGCATTGGCCAACTCGGTAAATGTTATTACCGCCCAGCTTATCGACAAAGTAACCCCTAAAAATGTAGTTCGTTTGGCTAAAAATTTAGGGATAAAAAGTGAGATCCCCGATGTACCTTCCATTGCATTGGGAAGTGTCGATTTAACCCTCTATGAAATGGTAGGCGCCTATAGTACTTTTGCCAACAAAGGGATGTATGTAGAACCTATAATGATTTTGCGTATAGAAGATAAAAACGGTACTGTATTAGCAGATTTTACGCCCAAAACAAAAGAAGCACTTAGTGAAGAATCTGCTTATACCATTTTAAATTTATTAGAAGGAGTTACTACGGCAGGGTCAGGACAGCGTTTGCGCAGTTCTGCCGGAAAATATCCTGATAGTATTGTGACCGGATATCCTTATAAATATACAAATCCTATTGCCGGAAAAACCGGAACTACACAAAACCAATCTGACGGCTGGTTTATGGGTGTTGTTCCGAATTTAGCTACCGGTGTATGGGTAGGGGCAGAAGACAGGGCGACTCATTTTGCTGATATAACCAGAGGGCAAGGTGCTACTATGGCATTGCCTATTTGGGCTTTGTATATGAAAAAATGTTATGCCGATACTTCGCTAAAAATCAGTAAAAAACCCTTCACTAAACCTGCCAACTTAAGCATTGAACTAGATTGTGAAAAGTATAAAAAAGAACATGAAGGTAGTGACGGAAACGAAGACGACACATGGTAACAATCGTTGAACTTGTTTAGATAAAGCGATGTTGACATTACAGAGAAAGGCTATTTTAGTTAGAATAAATTTTAGAAACCAGTATTAAAAGATTTGAATTGAAGGCTTTTTGGACACCTACTAGAGAAATAATACAACAAAGCAACATCTATAAAATGATGCAAGGCCATCATTTTACTACCTATGAAGATTTTTGGCAATGGTCAGTACAACACAAAGAAGATTTCTGGCAAGAAACCGTAGCTAATTTAGGCATACAATTACAACAACCGTTTTCAAGCATTCTTGACATTTCTAACGGCATAGAGCAACCGCAATGGCTAAAAGGTGCCCAATTGAATATTGTTGACAGTTGCTTTCAAAATGATGCTGAAGCAACAGCTGTTATTTTTCAAAAAGAAGGTGGTGCCCTTGAAAAAATATCGCAAAAAGGTCTAGAAAACCTAGTCAATAAAATTGCCAATAGTTTACGAAGTTTAAACATACAGGTTGGCGATACCATCGCCATAGATATGCCGATGACGTTGGAAGCCGTAGCTATCTATTTGGCGGCTATCAAAGCCGGAAACCCGGTAGCCACTATCGCAGATAGTTTTACTCCCAATGAAATTTCTGTCCGCTTAAAAATTACCCGGCCTAAAGTTATTTTTACACAAGATGTATTGTTAAGAGCCGGAAAAACGCTTCCTTTATATCAAAAAGTACTAGAAGCATCGGCACCCAAAGCAGTGGTAATAAAAGCCTCGAATACTGAAGTTCAGTTAAGGCCTGAAGATTTGTATTGGGATGATTTTTTATCGGATAAAACCGATTTTAATAGTGTTATCCAATCGCCCGATGATACCATTACCATTTTATTTTCTTCGGGTACAACAGGCGAGCCAAAAGCCATTCCTTGGACTCATACAACGCCTATCAAAGGGGCTTCAGACGGATATTATCATCACAATATACAATCCGGCGATGTGGTTTGTTGGCCTACCAATTTAGGCTGGATGATGGGACCTTGGCTTATTTTTGCCGCCTTAATCAACAAAGCATCAATAGCGTTATACTACGGAGCACCCATGGGCAGCGAGTTCGGTGAATTTGTACAGAATGCCAAGGTAACCATGTTGGGAGTGGTACCCAGTATCGTAAAGAATTGGATGAAAACACTATGTAATGAAAATATGGATTGGAATGCCATAAAATGTTTTAGTTCTACAGGAGAAGTTTCCAATCCTAAAGAAATGGAGTATTTAATGCAATTGGCTAATAATAAACCTGTTATTGAATATTGTGGCGGTACCGAAATAGGTGGTGGTTATGTTACCGGTACGATGGTACAGCCTAATATTGCCAGTACATTTTCTACGCAAGCCCTAGGTGGTGAATTTGTATTACTAGATGAAAAACAGCAGCCGGCAACCAAAGGTGAGCTTTTTTTGATTCCGCCTATCATGGGTTTGTCAAATTCATTACTCAACAGAAATCATCACAAGGTTTACTTTGAAGGCACTCCAACGTACCAAGGCCAACCTCTACGCCGTCATGGCGACCAACTTGAACGGTTAGAAAATGGCTATTACAAAGCCCAAGGGAGAGTAGATGATGCCATGAATTTAGGGGGTATCAAAGTGAGTTCTGTACAGATAGAAGCCATTGTTAACAGCTTGCCTTTTATAAAAGAAACAGCGGCTATTGCCGTTTCACCTGGCGGAGGAGGGCCTAGCATATTAGTAATTTATTATGTAGAAAAAACAGCTGATTTTTCTGATGAAAAACGATATGCCATGGCTAAAGACAGTATTAAAAAACAATTGAACCCGCTTTTTAAAGTTGCTGATCTGGTAAAAATTAAACAGTTGCCAAGAACAGCATCCGGTAAAGTAATGCGCAGGAAATTACGAGATATCTATGAAAAGCCCTAGCTCAAAAGTTCATAATCTTTGCGTACTTTGCGCAAAAAATGCTATCAACATAAAAAATGAATATCATCTCATATAATGTAAACGGAATAAGGGCAGCACTAAAAAAAGGGTTTAGTGAATGGCTGAAAGCGGCAAATCCTGATGTAATCTGCCTTCAAGAAACCAAAGCACACAAAGAGCAGTTAGACTTAAGTGTTTTTGAAAAAGCTGGTTACCGCTATCATTATTGGTTTTCAGCGCAAAAAAAGGGATATAGCAGTGTTGCGGTATTGTCAAAAATTGAACCCAACCATGTCGAATACGGCACAGGCATTGAAACAATGGATTTTGAAGGGCGCAATTTGCGATTGGATTTTGATACGGTTTCGGTAATGAGCTTATACCTTCCTTCCGGAACCAATGATGCCCGATTGAACTTTAAACTCAATTATATGGCAGAATTTCTAGAGTATATAAATACTTTAAAAAAAGAAATTCCGAATTTGGTGATTTGCGGAGATTATAATATTTGCCATAAAGCTATTGACATTCACAATCCGGTAGCCAATAAAAATACTTCAGGGTTTTTACCCGTAGAACGCGAATGGATTGGCAAGTTTATAGATAGTGGTTTTATCGATACTTTTAGGCATTTTAACGATGCTCCCCATCATTATAGTTGGTGGAGTTACCGAGCCAATGCCCGAAATAATAACAAAGGATGGCGCATCGATTATTGCATGGCTTCGGCACCTTTAAGAGAGCGTTTGAAAAGAGCGTATATTTTACCCGAAGCCAAACATTCTGACCATTGCCCAATTGGGGTTGAAATAGAATAGGGTTTGAAGATAGAAGTTTATTACTTATAACATTAAAAGATTTATAATGAAAAAAATAATTTTAATTCTCCTAACATTAAGTTTAGCAACTTCTTGTGTTACCAAAAAAGTATACACCGAATTAGAGGAAAAGTACAATAAATTAAGAGATAATAACTCATCGTTATTTGGCGAAAATCAAGACTTAATTGCCAAGAAAAAAGAATTGGAAGAAAGTAAGTTGGCGTTGGAAGCAGAAATTGGAAAATTGGCTAGTGAAAAAGGAAAATTGGCCAATGCCGTTGACCAGTTAGAAGATAAAAAATCGAGGCTTGAAAAAGAATACGATGTACTCTCACAATTAAGTGCCGAACAGCTTTCAGAAAAAGAAAAGCAAAATAGGCAATTACTGGTACAACTTCAAGAAAAAGAGTCAGCATTAGCCGAAGAAAGTGCCCGTTTAGAAAAACTGCAAAGGGCCTTGGATGCCCGCTCAAAACGTGTTGATGAGCTAGAGGGTTTGATTGCTGCCAAAGAGGCCAAAATGCAACAATTAAAAGATGCAGTATCTGCTGCCTTACGAGGTTTTGAAGGCAAAGGTTTAACGGTAGAACGCAAAAACGGCAACGTATATGTTTCTATGGAAAATAAATTATTGTTTAGCTCGGGGAGCTGGGCGGTTGGCAACCAAGGGCGTAATGCGGTAGTAAATTTGGCAGGTGTCTTACGAGAAAACCCTGATATCAATGTGCTGATAGAAGGACATACTGATAATGTGCCTTATAGCGGTAAAGGCGCGGTAACTGACAACTGGGATCTTTCTACCAAACGCGCTACGGCCATTGTACGTATTTTAGTAACGCACCATGTCAACCCCAAGCAAATAACAGCTGCCGGACGTAGTAAATATGTGCCCGTTGCCAGTAATGCTTCGGCGGCAGGAAAAGCCAAAAACAGGCGTATTGAAATTATTTTAGCACCTAATTTAGATGCTATTAATGAATTGTTGGAAGAGTAATAAACGAACCCTAACCCTTATAAAACGACAGAAGGGTTAGCATATATAGATTAGATATCATGGTTAATAACTTACTTATTCTTCAATACAATCGGTATTGAATTTGTAGATGTAGTAGTACCTTGGTACAACTTATAATTGTTTTCTTCTATATCTTTTAATTGCGCCCATGTTAGTACTTTCTTTAGGGTTGTAGTATCTGCGTAAAAAGTTAATAATGCTGTGTATTTCTTATCAGGTGAGAGTTTTACAAATTGCGAATTGTTAAAAGGCAAGTTAATATAGGTTTCAAAATACAGCGTTTCTCCAGCTCTTATTTTTATCAAATTCTTTGTTACATTATGATTTATATAACTCCATGCATCATTTTTATATCCTAAAGAATGGTATCTTTTGAACAGCAATGAATCCTTATAATTTGAGCACTCGGTTTCAATTGACAATTCTTTTTGAAAAATATAATCTGATTTTACAATGTTAGTATGGTCTTGTATTAACAGGTTCCTCAAACTCAATCCAAAACTAACATCAGGAAATGATTCTTGGTAAGTACATCCTTTGGTAGCATATTCATTGATGCAATAAGTATTGATATAATAATTGTTACGACTGTTATTTTTGATTTTAAAGCGTACCCTATTAGTTGATTTCTTTTTATAACTTTCAAAGTTATAAGCCGCCATATAAGTGCAATCTCCTTTGATACAATAGGCTTTTAAGTTCTTATTTAAAAAACCCAATTCAATATCATTTTTAGAATTGTTTTTGCAAGAAAAACAAATCGCTAAAAAGATAGTATTGAAAGGTGAAATTTAGCGTTCATTTACGTAATAATCAGTATTGATACTAGTAGAAACTCCTTCCAAAATAGCGTGCTGTGAAACGTGCATAAATTCATGAGCCATAGTATAATAAAGTTGTTTTACGCTTGAGAATGCTAAATTTCTATTAAAATACATCTTTGAATATCCAGTAAATTTACCATTTTTAGCTAAAGCTGGAGATGCACCTGCAGCTCCATTTTCATCCATCAATGTTTGCATTTTTTTCTGGGATTTCCAGTGTAATTGTACAATGTTTCCTTTTTTCATCTCTGATGCTATCCATTTAATTGAACCATTATTAAACTTACCGGTAAATCGGTCAATAATATATCCTCCTTTTCTATAAAACCTTTGAGTTAGAAGAGAGCTCAGTCCATCAGAGGATATGGCTTTTCCCCTAGCATTATTTACTATTTATTGATTTTTTGCATTAAAATAATCATCAACCGATAATTTACAAGCATAGGTGCGGCCATTTTCTCCACCATCATTCCCATAAGAAAATATAAAATCACCACTTCTAAAGCCTAATAATTCAAAGTTTATCTCTAAATTCATCATAATTAACGAGATACTTTTGAGCTATTTTTTTTGCAAATTTTTCTTTCAAAAGTATTATTTTACCCTGTTTTTGAATCTCAAAAACACTGTATGAATATTTCGCAGGTTTTTCTACTATTTCATTATTTTCATTTATTTTTTGTATATCATACTCATTATCTATTATTTGAACTGAAATTATATAATTATCAATGAAAAAAGATTTAAGAAATATATTACTATCTGGTTCATCATAAAAAACTTTTATATAACCTAATATTTTCTTTTTTTTCATTAGAATCAAAAAACCTTCAATAGAACTATATAAAAAACTATTAGTAGTTTGTTGACTAGGGTTATATTCATTAGAGTAAAGAAATACTTTAAAATCATTTAGAGGTTTGTACCCATAAATGTAGTGATGAACATCAATATCTTCTACACTTTGAATAGGGATTTTGAAAATCCTAGAGATTCTAACTTTTGATTCCATTAAATTTAAATTCAATTCCTCATTAAGCGAAGAAAAATCATCATTATTTAAATTTATTTTTTCAGTTTTATATAGTTTCTTTATTGAAACAATACTATTATCATATTTCATCAGGTCTTGAGAATGACAATCAGTAAAAAAAAGAAATATAATCCAGTATTTGATAAAATTTAATGCGTTCATTTTAATATCTAGGTAATGTTGTTATAGTTTTAAATCCAAAGAATGTATAATGGTTTGGGTTTTTTGATTTGAAATATTTTGAAAAAGTACTATATGGGTTTGTAAACAGGCTTGCTCTTCTTGTTAATTTCCAAGCTTTTAATTGATCATAGTGCCAATTATTAATTATTGCATGTTGATCGGCACTAGAGAAACCTAATTGAAATGACCAAAAATTAGCATGCATAAACTCGTGATGTACTGTCATATATAATTGAGCGGAACTTTTAAAAACACCTTTAGATAAATATGTTCGAATAATCATTCTTGAACTTCCTCTTACTCTTGATATAGATGTTGCTCCATTTACCCTAGACCCTTTAGAGTTAACTAAGTAACCATTCTTAAATTTATAATTTTTAGGACCAGTACCGTCTGCATGAACTTCATCAACATTTGCACTAAGCTTAAATAATTCTTCATTTTTATTTATAAAATCATCTAATGATTCGTTTGAATATTCTAAATTTTTTCCAATACCAACAAGCGAATTATCAAAGGGTGTTTCTATCACTCCTTCTCCATCCCAAAAATTCAACCCCATTTTATTAGCTTTAATACCACCTGTAATACCACCAATAGCACCACCAGAATAGTCTCCCATAATTGCACCAAAGATACCATCTGAAAAACCATCAAAAAAAAACAAATTATATACTTTTTTTAATCAATAGGATAAAATGTATATTTAAATCTATTTTTATTTAATTCTATTGACAAGTCTATTGTATCCTTTCTTCTTAATTTTATAAATTCCTTTTCTTTAATTTTCTCTTTCATATCGTAAATCACAACAATTCTTATACTGTCTTTTGGTTTAATTAATATCTTATGATACTTACTAATTAATTTTTCATTCTCAGTTTTATATATTGGAATGTATTTATGGGATTTATCTTTATTCATAATCACTTGAGAAGCATTAAACATCCTATAATTAAATACTTTAGAAGATACCTTAAAAAACATACTATCAAGAGTAACTAAATGATTAGAAGTATTAATAATATTTATGTTATTCCAAATATCTATTTTATTTCCAGATAAGTGTTGAGAAGATAAATCTATTTTTAGCTTTAACTCATTATTGTCATCTATTTTTTCTTGTAGTTTGTAATTATAATAATGAGGGGCTCCAAGAGGACACCCAAGTAATAATACCAAAGTTAAAACCCCAAATAACACTTTCATTATTTTATTAATTCTTACCATATTGATATAAATATATATTAGCTCCATACTCATTAGTTCCAGGAGTTCTATAGACTTTATTACCTATAAATAATTGCTCAAATATACCAATTGCTTGAAATCTAGCCCAACCTTGTTTACTTACTTGAATGATATGTCCAAATTCATGGCCAAAAGTTTTAGAATCTGTACTTTCATAGGTAGCAACATTATTTCCCCAAGTAACTTCTCTCTTATTATTTAATAAAGACATTATTCCTTGGTACGCCCCTCCTTTTCTCCAAGATACGTTACTAGTTGATAAACCAAATGCTTTGGCCATTCTATTTGCATATTTTAATTGTTTTGCTGTTGGTTTATAAGTTGCTCCAAAAACCGATATCATTGCCAAAGATTGAGACGCTCCTCCAATAGCTCCATTTCTCGCACCATTTATAAATCCTTGTCTAATATTATCTCCATCAACTGCTGCTCCAATCGTTCCCGAAATAACTCCTCTGGTAGCTCCTCTTATTGTGTTAAATCCTAACTCACCAATTGCATTTTTAAACCATCCTCCTTTCGTCCCCCTCCAATTTGGTAGTTTCCCACCAACATATCCGCCTGCTATAGCTCCGGCTACAGTCCCTAAAGTTATTTGATCACCAAAAGCTACACTCGTGCCAACTTGAGAAGCAAATTCTGACAGAACATTAAATGTAGTACTTTGCCAAAACGCTCCTGTACCTCCACTAGCAATTGCTGAGGAAGATAGCAAAGAGCCAGCAGCGCTAAAGCCCCCGGAAATACCTCCTGCAATTGCTCCGTATAAAATAGATTGTCCAAATCCTTGTAAAGTCCAATAACCTGTAATAATTGCAGAAGCTGAATATACAACAGCAGATACTGTAGCGCCAACTAAAGCTCCGTACAAAATTGCCCCTAATATTGCACCAAAAACCTCTCCACTAGTATCTACATAACTCAATGGGTTATTTAACACATACCCATAACGACTATACGTCTGCGTATTAAATGGGTCTTGTACAAAACTATCAGGGGCTAAAAAACGGTGTAAACTAGCATCATATAATCTGGCATTCATATTTATTAAGCCTACACCTGCCAAATGTTCATGCCCGGTATACCCCCTGTCTAATACTGTTAATTTGTTTAAGGTATTACCATAGTTGTCTTTTATTGTCACTGTATTGCCCCAAGCATCAAAATGGCGTTTTTCAATGAACTTGGCTTGTTGGTTACTAAT
>Ga0256841_1001238_pt1 | contig 22862 bp, 24 predicted proteins | sample 356308metaG_FD_185971 | JGI IMG/M metagenome (GOLD analysis project Ga0256841, IMG submission 185971) | Hydrothermal vent microbial communities from Mid Atlantic Ridge, Atlantic Ocean - 356-308 | ecosystem: Environmental > Aquatic > Marine > Hydrothermal vents | place: Atlantic Ocean: Mid... | reverse complement strand
CTTGCCGTTATGCCGATGATATCCGCCGCTTTGGATACCAATTCGATGCGCCTTGATCCGTACCGCCTGTCTTGCCGGTAATCCGGCGATGTTTGCCTGAAAGTCATCGGGGGAAAATCAATCCTCCGGCTTGGCGCCGATTTTCTTCAGCTTTCCCGAAACAGAGACAAAGCGTGCCAGGCCGACAACATTGACGATCACCCCAATCACCAGCATCGCGCCGCCCAGCACAGTGAAATAGACATCCCCGGGAAACAGCCGGATCAGCGTTGCCCCCGCCGCCAAAAGCGCCAGGCCCGTGCGCAGGTATGCCAACAAGGTGCGTTCGATGGCGAGAACAGTGCGTTCATAGGCCAGATGATCGCGCAGAATCATGTCTTCAAAGGTGTATTTGGAATAAGGCATGGCACAGACTCCAGTAAACGCCGGGGGGGTAAAGGATAACAGAGATAAGCCCTTGATAAAAAATAAAATTACCTCGGATTTTGTTGATAAATACCGGGGCTGGATGATTCGAAAACATTATCGTTGAAGTCGAGGGAAGGCGCGGATTTAACTTGGCCTTTTCTCATTTCCGATCAACAAACAGAAAGGAGATAACGATGAAATCGATAAACCTGTCCTTGCTTTTTGCTATTTTTGCCATTGCCGCAAGCGGAAGCCCCGCTGCACTGGCAGGTGCGGAGAAAACCATATACCCCGGGTCCATGTGTGTGCCTTGGAATGCCGGTGAACCGGTTCCCAGGTTGAATGCGAGCCGGATTTTTAACGATAACACACGCCGCTGGATGCGGGTGGATTGTCCCATCCTCCACCAGGATTTTAAAAATGGCCTTTTTAAGGACTCCCTGGATGATGCGGATATCGGGGTGATTGATGCGCATTCTTCCAGTAATGCGAGGTGCTGGCTTAAAAGCGTACACCAAACAGGTTCTGTGCTGTACTCATGGAGTGGAGGTACCCGTACCACGGCAGGTTTCGGAAGCCATGAACAAAACCTGGATTTCAATGGTGTCCCGGCCAATGGCAATACCTGGTATTACATTGGCTGCACCATTCCACCCAGGCGACATGGACAATCTTCTGGCATTACCTACTATTCCAGCGACGAATAATCTGTCAATCCAACGTATGCGGGCCGCTTTCCGGCGGCCCGTTTCTGAATGGAGGGAATTTGCAATGAAAACAAGGTATTTTTTAGTGACGGGTGCTGTTTTGATGGCTTCAGGCATTGTTTTGGCATGGGGGTTTTTTTCCTTGCCCAAGGCCCGGGTTTCCCAACTGCAAGTGCCTGAGACCCGGGAGGATCTGGCGCCTGTCATTGCATCCTTGACTCAATCGGTGATGGCATTACAGAAAAAAATGGAAACGCTATCGGAAAAGGTGGACCGGAAAATGAGCAGGGTGGAACAACAACAGGATGCTGTATTGAAAACTCAGGAGGTTCACGAAGATTCGGAAGAAATCAGCGACGAACAAACCCGGCAACAAGCAGAACAGTGGTATGAAAGGCAGATAGAAAAACTGGACGCCGTGTTGGTTTCCGAGCCCAAGGATGATGACTGGTCTGTCCGCACCACCGGTCGTCTGGAGGAAACTTTTGAAAAGTTGAATGATTACGAAATCAAGGAAATCTCCTGTAGCGGTACCCTTTGCAAGGTCAACGCGCGTATTTCCCCTCAAGATTTACAGCGGGAAGGAGGCATCGATGGTCTGGTGCACGGTACAATGGGATGGGAAGGACAAACCATAGCAAGTGTGGATGAGGAAACTGGCGAAGTGACCGTTTATTTATTGAGAGAAGGTGTGGATTTGCTTTCGGAAAGTAATGCCGGGGAAGTCGAGTAGCTTTTTTTCCTCGGTCCATATTCTCGGCAGCCGTCAATTGGGGGGCGCAGACAGGTTTTATGTCCGGCTGGTCAGCGCGCTCCATCAAGATAATTACCGGGTGCTGGCGGTGAACCGGCCCGGCAGTCCGGTTTCGCCGCTGCTGGACAAGGCTGGGGTGGCGCAAGTCCAGGTGGCATTGGCCAATCAATGGGACCTTTGGTCTGCCTTGAAAATAAAGCGGATTATCAAACAATGGCAACCGGCGGTGGTGCAGACCTACATGGGCCGTGCCACTCGCCTGACCCGGCTGCCGAAAAATTGCGGCGCCATTCATATTGCCCGGCTGGGAGGGTATTACAAAATTGACGGTTATTACCGCCATGCTCATGCCTGGGTAGGCAATACCCAAGGCATCTGTGATTATTTGGTGCGTTCTGGTCTGCCGCCGTCCCGGGTTTTCAAAATCGGCAATTTCGTGCCGCCGCCCCTGACATTTTCGCATCGGCGGATAGCTGAACTTAAACGGCAGTGGAACATCCCCGAGGATGCATTGGTGATCGCGGCGCTGGGGAGGATGTATCCGGTAAAGGGATTTGACGATTTACTCCATGCCTTTTCCCGTTTAACCGCTGCAATCCACCAACGGCCATTGTGGTTGGCCATTGCCGGAGACGGCCCTCAACTTGGTGATTTACGGCAACTGGCCAGGGAGTTGGGGATCGCTTCGCGGATTATCTGGACCGGCTGGTTAAATCCGCCCGATCCTCTCTACGCCGTGGCGGATCTGTTTGTTTGTCCTTCCCGTCATGAACCCTTGGGCAATGTCATCCTGGAGGCATGGAACTACCGTTTGCCGGTTGTGTCCACATCGACCCTGGGGGCGACGGAATTGATCGAGCCGGATGTCAACGGCTTATTGGTGGAACCCCGGCAACCGGCTGCCTTGGCGCAAAGGATTCACAGTCTGCTGGTGTCACCCGAAAACGAACGGCAGAAAATCGGCGAGGCGGGCCGGCAAACCCTGGTCCGGGATCACAGCCGCGAAGCTGTCGTGCAAGCTTATTTGGCGCTTTATCGTCAATTGACATGAGGCACCACTCCAGATCGGCCGTCACGGCTCCCCAGCGGATTTTGATTATCCGGCTCAGCGCCATCGGCGATATTGTCTTTGCCAGCGGTATGGTTCCAGCCTTGAAAACCCGCTATCCGGACGCCGCCATTGACTGGGTGGTGGAAGAATCTTATCGGGATCTTCTTCAGGTCAATCCGGGCGTGGACAAATTGCATCTCTGGCCCAGGCGCCGTTGGGGAAAGTTGTGGCGGGAAAGGCAGTGGCCTGTTTTGATCGGCGAAATGCAAGCCTTGATAAGGCAACTTCGGGCGCGGCGGTATGACTGGATTCTCGATACCCAGGGATTGCTCAAAAGCGGCCTGTTCGCCCGTCTGGCCCGGGGCGAATTCCGGGTAGGGCTGGGCTCGCGGGAAGGCAGCCAATGGTGGATGGCGCGGGTAGTTTCCCGGAAAACCCGGGATCGGCGCATTGCTTCGGAATATCTTCAATTACTGCGGGAGCTGGACGTGGCGCCGGGGGACTATCCCCTTGATATTCATCTATCCCCTGAGCATCAAAAGGAAGCGGAAGACACGTTAAGGTTTTTCAATATCAATACCCCTTACGCGGTCTTTTGCCCTTTCACCACCCGGCCTCAAAAACATTGGCGGCAAGCCCGGTGGCCACGCTTGGCCACATCACTGCAATCGCGATGGGGGCTTTCCTGCTTGGTCTTGGGGTCGGCGGATGAAAAACAAACCGCGCAAGAAATCGCCATCCAGAGCCAGGATGCCTGTTTTTCAGCCGCGGGGTTGACTTCCATCGGCGGCAGCGCTGCCCTGATCCGCCAGGCAACCCTGGTAATAGGCGTGGATACAGGCATGACCCACCTTGGCATAGCCTTCAGGCGCCCCACGGTTGCCCTGTTCGGCGCGACCCGCCCCTATCTCGATCCTGTTTTCGATAAGGCCCGGGTGTTGTATCGTCCCCGGGATTGCTCGCCGTGCCGCAAGCGGCCCATTTGCGGAGGACGGTTTGATTGCATGGAAGAATGGCAGGTAAATGATGTCATAGCTGCAATCTCGCAGGTAAACCATTGAAAATCATGCATGTGGAAGGCGGCCGGCATTTGTACGGCGGCGCCCGGCAAGTGGCTTATTTGCTCAATGGCCTGAGAGACTATCCGGCAGAGCATATTCTGGTTTGCGACTGCGCCAGTCCATTGCCGCGAGTCATCGATAACCCCAAAGTCCGGGTTTTCTCCAGCCAAATCCGGGGTGATGGGGATCCGGCCTTTGCTTTTCATCTCTACCGCTGGATACGGCAGGAACGGCCTGATATTGTGCACCTCCACAGCCGCCGGGGAGAATTGCCCGCCATGCTGGCGGGCAGGCTTGCCAAAGTGCCCATGATACTGACCCGGCGGGTGGACAATCCGGAAAACCTGTGGCTGGCAACCATGAAATACCGCCATGTCCAGCGGGTTATCGCCATCTCCCAAGGCATTGCCGGGGTGCTGGAAAGACAGGGGTTGCCCAAAGAGAAGCTATCTTTGGTTCATAGCGGTGTGGATACCTGGCTTTTCCAGCCCCGTCCCCTGCGAACATCTGGGCGGCTGCAATTGGGGATTCCAGCGGATCATGTCGCTGTTGCCGTCGTCGCCCAGCTTATTCCCCGCAAGGGGCATCTGGTCCTGTTCGAATCCTTGGCACGGTTACGCCGCAAAAATCCGGCATTCAAACTGACATGCTTACTGTTTGGCAAAGGACCGCTGGAACCAGAATTGAAGACCCGATGCAAAAAATTGGGGCTGCAAAATCAAGTTAAGTTCATGGGGTTTCGGGAAGCGATGGCGAAAATTCTGCCAGCCATGGATTTAGTCGTCCATCCTGCCCTGAAAGAGGGACTGGGAGTGGCACTGCTGGAGGCGGCTGCCTGTGGTTTGCCCATCATTGCCTGCCGTTCGGGCGGGATGCCGGAAATTGTCGAGGACGGAACCAACGGCTTGCTGGTAACCCCCGGCGACGCGGATGCACTGGCACATGCCATCGAAGGCCTGGCCCGAAATCCGCCGCTGAGAACCCAAATGGGGGAGGCGGGCAGAAAAAAAGTATTACGGCAGTTCACCATCGCCGCCATGGTGGCAGGGAATTGGCGGGTTTATCAGCAGATCGTGCGGTAACTGAGGTGGTGAGGCTGAATTTCACTGCGCCTTGGGGAAGCTCGGATCAAGTCAGAGTTTCCGCACTACGTGGATATGCCGCCAAAGTCAATCTATTTAAGTGATTGACTTTGGTGGAAAAATGAAAGTCACATTTTTTGTTTTTCGTCCTCTGGCATGTCAGGGGTGAGTTGTTCAAGGAGTCCTTAGGGGGGCGGCTCTTGTATCCCATGGGCGCTATCGGCTACTCTATGAGTCTTGAGCTTATACAATAATTAATTGTTCAAGGGGAGGAAATTAATGGAGACTTTATTAATTGGTATCACTATTTTATTTGTAGTTTATGTGGCTTATATATTATTGACGGCTACTTTGGCTAATAAAGGCCAGCCCAGCCATGTACAGGAAGTCAAAGCCAAGGAAAAGACCGAGGAAGACAAACAGCCCGCCGTGGCCGAAGTAAAGCCTGCTGCTGAAGAACCCGCAGCAAGCAAGGAAGACGTTGCCACGGCCGAGGAGGCTGAAAAAGTCAAGGAACTGAAAAATCCGGACACCGGCGAGACGGCTGCGGTGCCCACCAATTACCGGTTTGCCAAACGCTGGATCAAAGAAGCACTGGTCAAGGAAGGGTTGTTGGATAAGATTTATAACAATACCGACTTGAAGGATGAAAAAAACAGTCAGAAAGTGAAGGAAGCCCTGGATAAATTCAAGCAAATGAAAAAATATTGGGCTTAGTCGATGCCAAGTTTTTTCAGCCGGTAACGCAAGGAGCGGAATGTCAGTCCCAATTGTTTGGCGGCGGCGGTGCGGTTCCAGCGGGTTTGTTCCAGAACATTGAGAATAGTCCGTCTTTCGATTTCATCCAAATAATTCTCCAGGGAAAAATCTCCGCTTGGGGGAGCGGGCGTTGCACTGGAGTCGGGTATGGGTTCGGCCTGATGAGCGGGAAGGTTTAAGTCCCCAATATCAATGGCGTTGCCATCGCAAAGCGCGGCAGCTCTCTCGAGAATATTTTCCAGTTCCCGGACGTTGCCTGGGAAGGCGTATCGCTGCAAGGCCGCCAATGCTTCAGGCGTCAATTTCAAAGGTTCCAAGTCGTTGATAGCAGCCAGCCGGGCAAGAATATGATCCGCCAGTTGGGGGATATCCTCTCTGCGGTCCTTGAGAGGGGGAACCGGTAATTCGATGACATTGATCCGGTAGAACAAGTCCTGGCGGAACTGGTTTTCGTCCACCATTTTTTTCAGGTTTTTGTGAGTGGCGCTCAGGATTCTTACATCCACGGGGATTTCCCGTTGATCGCCGACAGGGCGGACGGATTTCTCTTGAATGGCCCGCAGCAGTTTAACCTGCAAGGACAAAGGCAAATCTGCCACTTCGTCGAGAAACAAGGTACCTCCGTCAGCTGCTTGAAACAGGCCGATTTTATCCGCCACCGCGCCGGAAAAGCTCCCCTTGCGGTGGCCAAAAAATTCACTCTCCATCAATTCCGCCGGGATGGCGCCGCAGTTGACGGCAATAAAAGGCTTGTCTGCGCGGGGGCTCTTGGCGTGAATCAAGCGGGCGACCAATTCTTTGCCGGTGCCGGAGTCGCCACTGATGAAGATAGGCGCTTGAGTGCGTCCCAGTTTGACGATTTTGCCGCGGATTTCCCGCATCGCCGCCGATTCTCCCAGCAAGATATCCCGCGAGCGGTTGTCCTTTTTGCCGGTTTCCTTGGAAAGGGTCATGGCGCTGCCCACCAGCTTGCGCAGGATTTTCAAATCCACCGGCTTGGATACAAAATCAAACGCGCCCAACTTCAGCGCCTGGACGGCCAATTCCATGCTGCCGTGGGCGGTAATGACGGCTACCGGCAAGGCGGGGGCGGCGGACTGGATATACTCCACCAACTCCAGGCCACTGCCGTCGGGCAGTTTCATATCGGTCAAACAGAGTTGGAACTGTTCACGATTGAGCCACTGCTTGGCCTCATCCAGATTGGCGGCGGTTCTGACCTGGATTTCCATCCGCGCCAGGGTCAGTTCCAATAGTTCCAGAATATCCGGCTCATCGTCAACGACGAGGGCGAGTGCATGTTTCATAGTTCCACCGTAAGTTGTTCTGCGTCGGCCAGGATAATGCGGAAACGGCTTCCTTGCCGGGTATTTTTTTCGTATTCCAAGCTGGCCTGGTTCAATTGCGCCAGTTCCCGGGCGATGTAGAGTCCCAGCCCGGTACCCGTGGAAGAGGTCGTAAAAAAGGGATCGAATACCTGGCGAAGAGTATCCGGCGGAATGCCAGGGCCATAATCCACCACTTCAATCGTAGGTTTGTCCAATTCCGGGTGCCGGTACAAATGAATTTCCGCATTCCTGTCACCAGTGGCGCCATATTTCAAGGCGTTGGTGCAAAGGTTATTCACAATCTGGCGCAGTTGCGAGGCATCCACCAGAGCGTAAAGTGGTTCGTCCCTGACATGAATCTCGAAAGCATTCTTCAATCCCAGGTGTTCTTCCTTGAATTCTTCATAGAATCGCTCTAGCCATTGGGCCATATTCAGCTTGCTACGTTGGGAAGGTTTGCGGCGGGACAGTTCCAGCACGTTGCCGATGATATCGTTGACCCGGCGGGAATGGTTTTGAATGATCTCTACCAGGCGCAGGTCTTGCTTATCCAGGGCCGGGTTTTCCCCCAATAACTGCCCCGCATGGCTGATGGCGCTCAAGGGGTTGCGGATTTCATGGGCAATCCCGGCGGTCAAACGACCCAGGGAGGCGAGTTTGCTTTCCTGAACCCGCTGCTGATAAAGGGCCACATCTTCCAGGAAAATCATGGTCAGGGTTTCACCCTGGGTGGCAAGACGGCTGAAACGGACATGGATGGAATCCGATTCGTTGTGCAAGGTGACGGTATTGTATTCCGGTTGTTCCAACCACTGGCGGAAGTGAATAATCAATTTATCAGGCAGATCGGTCAGGACCGAGGGTTTGTTATCGAGTTTGAGCAGACGCAGGACGGAGTCATTCAGAAGCCGGATGCGGTAAGCCTCATCCAATATCAAAATGCCCGACTGTAGATGTTGGACGATGAATTCGTTCAACTGTCTGAGATTGGCCAGATCGATGCCGCGTTGCTCTGCCAGGGCTTCGCTTTTTTCCGCCTGCTGCGCCAGGGCAATGGCTAAAAGTGAAATTGTAAAATAAGACGTCCCCAACATGCCGGCATAGGAATAGCTGGTTTTGTCGAAAGCATTGAGCAGGTCACCGGCGGCTTCCACGGCGAGTACCGACAGACTGGCCAATGCCGCGATGCCCAAAGCGCAACGGCCGCCAATCAAAAGGCCGGCCGCGGCGACGGTGACCGCCAGCAAAATACCGAAGCCGATTTGCAGCCCGCCGCAGGCGAAAATTATCAGCGGAATGGCGGCCAGGTCAAGACCGACATGGGCCACCCCCTGTAGTGCGTAGCCAGGCCTTCGGACAATGAGAAAATAGAAAGAAGCAAAGGCGGCAATCAAGTAGATCAAAATTGTCCATTTGAATAACTCGGGCGCATGGCTGCCGAGATGCTTGGGACCGATGTGAAAAAAGTACAGCAGGGCGAGCAGGGCGGAGAGAATGCATTGATAAGCGGCGAAAACCTTGAGTAGCCGCCATGCCTGGTCGTTAGGGATACGGTAGCTGGAAAAAGGGCAAGGTCTCAGTGATTGATTTGCTTGATGCATGGGCTCGCTTCGGGCAGTGTGGTTGGCTTAGAATAGCCGGATGATAAAAATCGAACAATAATGTTGTTAAACTTACCGCCTGTCAGTTTGTTTCCTGGGGGCAGGGCAGGGTTTACCGGATCTGAAAACATCCCTGAATTCAGGCCCTGGGTGGCCAGATTGTTGAATTTATCCAGTTGGGTGCTATGCAAACCAAGTATAGCTTCGATATTTTCCATCAAAGGCAAAATTTTCCATGAATATTCATGAATTTCAATCCAAAGCGTTAATGGCGGATTACGGCATTCCGGTTCCCCCGGGCCAGGTGGCCCATACGCCTGAAGAGGCGCAGCAGGCCGTCCAAAAATTGGGGGGGGACAAATGGCTGGTGAAAGCCCAGGTGCACGCGGGGGGCAGGGGCAAGGCCGGTGGTGTTCTCATGGTGGAGAGCCCCGTCCAGGCGCGCGAAGCGGCCGAGAAACTCCTAGGGATGACCTTGGTGACCCACCAAACCGGGCCCAAGGGATTGCCCGTCACCGCAGTGTTAGTGGAGCAGGCAACCGCCATCGCGGAAGAATTGTATTTAAGCATGGTGATTGACCGGGGGCGGGAAAGAATTTCGGTGATTGCCTCTGCCGCCGGTGGTATGGAGATTGAGGAAGTGGCGGCCCGGACGCCGGAAAAAATACTCAAATTTTTTATTCATCCAGCCGCGGGACTGCAAGACTATCAAGGCCGCGAAGCTGGTTTTGGCATGGCCTTGGAGGGTAAGCAAGTCCAGCAATTTGTCCGCTTGTTGAAAAATCTTCACCGCCTGTTCCAGGAGAAGGATGCTTCCCAAGTGGAAATCAACCCCCTTGCCTTGACCGAGGAAGGAGAACTGGTGGCCTTGGATGCCAAACTGGAATTTGACGACAACGCTCTTTATGCTCACCCCGAAATCGAAGCCTTGCGCGATCCCAGCCAGGAGGACGACAAGGAACGCCGGGCCCGTGAGCATGATCTCAATTATATCGCCCTGGACGGAGATATCGGTTGCATGGTCAATGGCGCGGGACTGGCGATGGCGACTTTGGATTTGGTCAAGCAGTGCGGTGGCGAGCCGGCCAATTTTCTCGACGTGGGAGGTGGAACCACGGCGGAAAGGGTAGCGGAAGCTTTCAAGATCATTCTCGCCGATCCCAAGGTAAAAGCCATACTGGTGAATATCTTCGGCGGCATTGTCCGCTGCGACTTGATTGCCGAGGGCATCATTGCGGCAGTCAAGGAGGTGGGGGTATCGATCCCTGTCGTTGTCCGGCTGGAAGGCACCAATGCCGAGGCCGGTCGTGAACAGTTGAAAAAATCCGGCCTTTCCCTCATTGCCGCGGTGGATCTGAAGGAAGCGGCGCAAAAGGTAGTAGCCGCCGCAGGAGGCCAATCATGAGCGTATTGGTGGATCGTCATACGAAAGTCCTTTGCCAGGGGTTTACCGGCAAACAGGCCACCTTTCACTCCCGTCAGGCGTTGGAATACGGCACGCAATTGGTTGGCGGGGTCACCCCCGGCCGGGGCGGACAAACCCATTTGCAACTGCCGGTATTCAATACAGTGCGCGAAGCGGTGCAGACGACCGGCGCCGAGGCCAGCGTCATTTACGTGCCGCCGCCGTTTGCCGCCGACGCTATTCTGGAAGCGGCCGATTGCGGGATTCGCTTGGTGGTGTGCATCACCGAAGGCATACCCACGCTTCACATGCTGCGGGTGAAAGCGGCGCTGCAAGACTACGATTGCGTGCTGATCGGCCCCAACTGTCCTGGCATTATCACCCCCGGCCAGTGCAAGATCGGCATCATGCCGGGCTTTATCCACAGGCCGGGATCGGTGGGCATCGTGTCCCGTTCCGGCACTTTGACCTATGAAGCCGTTTGGCAAACCACTCAGGAAGGATTGGGACAAAGCACTTGCATCGGTATCGGTGGCGATCCGATTCACGGCATGAACTTTATCGAGGCTTTGACACTGTTTGAATCCGATTCCGAGACCAAGGGCATGATTCTGGTGGGAGAAATCGGCGGTCAGGAGGAAGAGGAGGCCGCTGAGTATATCAAACACCACGTCAACAAACCTGTGGTCGCTTATATTGCTGGCCGTACTGCTCCGCCGGGCCGGCGCATGGGGCACGCAGGCGCCATTGTCAGCGGCGGCAAGGGGACGGCGGAAGCCAAGGTAAAGGCCCTGCGGGATGCCGGGGTCGTGGTGGTGGATTCGCCCACCGAGATGGGCGCAGCCATGAAAGCCAGCCTATGACCATGCGCTTACGTTTGGCCTTGGCCCAACTCAATTATTTGGTGGGCGATATCGAGGGCAATGTGGCTAAAATCATCGCCACGGCCCGTCATGCCCGGGATGAACTCAAGGCTCACGCGGTTATCTTTACCGAGCTGGCCATCTCCGGTTATCCGCCCGATGATTTGTTGCTCAGGACGGATTTCATTCACGCTTGCCGCCAGGGATTGGACCGGATTCGGGAAACGGTCAGCGGCATTGAAGTCATTGTCGGTTTTCCGCAGCAACAGGATGGCAGGCTATATAATGCCGCGGCGGTTTTGGCCGATGGCCGGATACGTTTGCTCTACCACAAGCACGAATTGCCCAATTACGGGGTTTTCGACGAAAAACGCTATTTTTCCCCGGGGGAAAGTCCTGGATTATGCATGCTCAAAGGTGTGCCGGTAGGGCTTTCCATTTGTGAGGATATATGGCACACAGGCGTGGTGGAACAAGCGGTCAACGCCGGCGCGAGACTGATCTTGAATCTCAATGCCTCGCCTTTCCATATTTACAAAGTGGCCCAGCGGGAGGCGGCGGTCCATGCCCGCATCGCTGCCACCGGGGTACCGGCGGTATATGTCAACCAGATCTGCGGCCAGGATGAATTGGTCTTCGATGGCGCTTCCTTTGTCATGGACCCTTTTGGCGAAGTAGTGCTGCGCGCCCCGGAATTTGAGGAATCGGTGGTGATGGCCGAGTTTGACTGGGACGGGGAAAACGCCAAGCCGTGTCCCGGCCTGTTGACCCCCGTTGAAGACGAATCGGCCAGCATCTATAAAGCTATCGTGCTGGCCATCCGCGATTATACCCATAAAAATCATTTTCGCGGCGCGGTATTGGGATTGTCCGGCGGCATCGATTCGTCGGTGGTGCTGGCCTTGGCGGCGGATGCTTTAGGCCCCGAGAATGTGGAAGCAGTGATGATGCCGTCCCGCTTTACTTCCAATATCAGTCTGGAGGATGCCAAAACCCTGGCGGAAAATTTGGGTGTGAAGTACAGCGTCATCCCCATCGAACCGGCTTTCAATGCTTTTTTGCAGATGCTCAAGGAAGAGTTCGCCGGCAAACCCTGGGATGTGACCGAGGAAAACATACAGGCCCGCTGCCGGGGTATCACCTTGATGGCTATTTCCAACAAAACCGGCAAATTGGTGCTTTCCACCGGCAACAAAAGCGAAATGAGCGTGGGTTATGCCACCCTCTATGGGGATATGGCCGGCGGTTATGCCCCGATCAAAGACGTCATGAAACTCAAGGTCTATCAGCTGGCGGAAACCATCAATGCCATGCGTCCGGTCATTCCCCAACGGGTATTGGAACGCCCGCCTTCGGCGGAACTGGCGCCGGATCAAAAGGACGAAGACAGCTTGCCGCCCTATGGCATGTTGGATCCCATTCTCGAATTATATGTGGAGCAGGATCGCTCCATCGAAGAGATTATCGCCGCCGGATTCGACAGGAATATCGTGGAACGGGTGGTGCACATGGTGGATCGCAACGAATACAAGCGCCGTCAGGCGCCGCCAGGGGTTCGGATCACTCCCCGGGCTTTCGGTCGCGACCGGCGCTGGCCGATTACCCATGGTTTCAAACCTTGAGAAGCAGGTGACGCCAGCTGTCATAGACGTCCGGAATTTATCCAAGCGTTACGATAATGTGGTGGCGTTGGATAATATTTCCTTTCGGGTTTACCAGGGGCAAACCTGTGCTTTGCTGGGCGGCAACGGTGCGGGTAAAACGACTACTCTGTCCATTTTGTTGGGGCTGTTGCTGCCCAGTGCCGGTCAGGTGCGGGTGCTTGGGGTGGATATGCTGAAAAACCGCTATTTGGCTCTGGCGCGGATGAATTTCACTTCCCCTTATGTGGATTTGCCCCACCGCTTGACCGTCTGGCAGAATCTGGATATCTATGCCCGGCTTTATGGTATTCCAAAACGCAAGGCCCGCCTCAGGGAGTTATGCGGGGAGCTGGATTTGCTGGAACTGCGGGGACGGCGTTACGGTTCCTTGTCCTCCGGCCAGAAAACCCGGGTGGCATTGGCCAAATCCCTTCTCAACTATCCCGAAGTGTTGTTGATGGACGAGCCCACCGCTTCTTTGGATCCCGCTTCCGCGGAAAGGATACGCGGTTATTTGATGAACTACCGGCAGACCTGCCGCGCCACCTTTCTGCTGGCCTCCCACAATATGAGCGAAGTGGAACGGCTTTGTGACTATGTGTTTATCATGAACCAGGGCCAAATCGCCGACCAGGGGACGCCGCAGGCATTGATCGCAAAATACGGCCGGGAAACCCTGGAACAAGTTTTCATAGACATCGCCCGGAGTGGGGAGCAGTGAGACGCATCCTTGCCAGTGTGGGAAGAATTAGCGCGCTGGTGGTGCGTTACCTGTATTTGCTCAAGGGGTCTTGGCCCCGGGTGCTGGAATTGGCTTATTGGCCGACGGTACAGATGATTCTGTGGGGATTGATCAACCGTTTTCTGGCCGGCCAGAGTGAATGGCTCGCCCAGGCGGCTGGCTTGTTCATTGCCGCTGTTCTGTTATGGGATGTTTTGTTTCGGGCCCAACTGGGGGTATCGGTGGTCTTTCTCGAAGAGATGTGGTCGCGCAATCTCGGCCAATTGTTTGTCACCCCTCTGCGTCCGTGGGAGTGGGTGTTGGCCTTGATGGCCATCAGTCTATTGCGGACCTTGATCGGCGTCGGCGCGGCGGCGTTGTTGGCGATTGTGCTTTATCAATATTCGATTTTCGACATGGGGCTCCCCTTGCTAGCCTTTTTTGCCAATTTACTGGTCATGGGTTGGGCTATCGGACTGGTGGTCGTTTCATTGGTGCTGCGTTACGGTTTGGGCGCGGAAGGGTTGGCCTGGGCATTGATCTTTGCGCTCGCGCCCATCAGCGGCATTTATTATCCCGTCTCGGTATTGCCCGGGTGGATTCAACCCATCGCCCTGGCATTACCCTCCGCTCATGTATTCGAGGGAATGCGGGGATTGATGATTCAGCACGAATTCATCTGGAGTCATTTTTACTGGGCAGCGGGACTTAACGGGCTATACCTGCTGCTGGGAGGGCTGGTGTTTTTATGGTCGTTTCATGTGGCCCGGCAGCGTAATTTGTTATTGCAATTGGGGGAATAAAAATGTCAGAGACACTCAAATACAAGGAAACATATTCGATTTTCAGCCCCTGTTCCCGTGAAGAACGGGAAAAAAATTTCCTCTCTTATTGGGACTTTTCCCAACGTCATGCCGGGGAATTGCTGGAAGATGACAAGGATCTCAGCCGGAAACGCGAGAAACTCAGGGACTTTCAAAATCAACCGGTACGATCCCGCGCACCGCTTCCGGACCCGGAAATTTTCTACCGCAACTGTGTGACCTGGCACGACGATCCCAAGACCGTGGATAAGGTTACCTTGATGCTGACCTGCATCTATAAATTCGCCCGCCATGAGTGGGTTGGCATTTCCGGGGCCTGGGATGCGACACCGCCCATGGCGCAGTGTCAGAGCGTGGAAGACAAAATCAGCCGGGTTCATTTGGCCGAAGAGTTTTCCCATATCCGGTTGTTTCATAAAATGCTGCGGACTTTTCATTTGGATAAGGTGGAATGGGTGCCGCCGGGACCGCTGATGCAGGCGGTTTACCGCACCTTTCCCAGGCTGCCGGGGTTTTTAATGGATGCGCCGGCGTTTGTCACCGAACTCATGGGTATGGTTTTCTATCAACATTTGGACCGGTTATTTGACGAGTTGCTCAGGGAAAAGGAACCCGAGGCATGCCAGCGATTACATCAATTGCTGCACGAAATCATGGTGGATGAACTGGCTCATGTGGGACAGCGGCGGAATTTCATCGGTCCTGTCGGAATAAAACTGTCGAAATGGATGATTGCCCCCTTGTTCAAAGTGTTCTTTTCCGATATTCCCGAAGCCAGGCTTCTATTCGACATTGACCAGATGATTGACGATGCCCGCCGTTTCGATTATTCCACGGTGCCGGCGGAGATGGTGAAGGAGAGTTGGCTGCCGAGTTATTGTATGGAAGGGTTGCAATAAGCTGTGGCTTAAATTTTGTAGAATGGAAAGTATCTGCTGTTTCAATCTCCTGGATTGAATCTCGGTTTGGCTACCGCGAATCGATGGCAAATACTTCGAATTTTCTATTGAAATTCTAATATCTGTCCCCATTGAAATACTTATGCGCATTAGAAAAGCGCATAATTCAGGCTGAGCCTCTTTTTAGGTGCGGTATCAAGTTGGGTTTCTGGATCAAGGAGGCTCAATGCTTTGGCGATCTCACATATTGTGGATATTGGATACCTGATTGAAGAGGAGGATTCTCATGCAAGAACAATTGGCCCTTTGGAATGAAACCTTGTCCCGCTGGTTGGCACCGGTGGCGGCCGTGCTGGGAGACAAAGTCACCAAAGTCATTGGCGCTGTGGTGCTTTTGGTTGTAGGTTGGTTTTTGGCGCTGGTAATTCGCCTTTTGGTTAGGCGCGGGCTGCGTCTGCTCGATATCAATTCGAAAATCAAAGCGGCTACCCATAGTGAATGGAATGTGGAGTTATGGGTGACGCGGTTGGTGTATTACTTGCTGCTGGTGCTGGTTTTTATTGCCTTTTTCGATGCTCTTGACCTGAAAATGGTCTCGGAACCCTTGCAGGCTCTGACCACCCAAGTATTTTCCTATCTGCCCAAGTTATTTGCTGGTCTAGGGCTGACATTGCTAGCTTGGCTGCTGGCGTTGCTCGGGCGTATATCCATCAGCAAGCTATTGGAAAAAAGCCGTCTTACAGAGCGCCTGGCGGCGGAGCCTGAGGGAGAGACTCTTGCCGTCTCTCTGGGAAACATTGTTTTTTGGCTGATTTTGTTGATTTTTTTGCCGGCGATTCTCGAGGCTTTCGAACTCAAGGGTTTGTTGGGGCCAGTCCAGAATATGGTCAACAAAGTGCTGGCAATGTTGCCAAATATTTTCGGCGCATTGGTGCTTGGCTTTGTAGGCTGGCTGGTGGCGAAGATTTTGCGTGACCTGGTTACCAATATTCTTGATGTTTCCGGGATCAATGTGCTGGGGCGCAAGGCTGGCCTGACTGGAGAAATGACCCTGTCGAAATTGATCGGCACGATCGTTTTCATTTTTGTCTTGATTCCCGCCCTGATTGCCGCCCTCAATGCACTCCAAATCGAGGCGATCTCGCAGCCGGCCACCCAGATGTTGTCAGCGATCTTGACGGTTATTCCCAATTTGATTGCCGCGGTGTTGATATTGGGTATTGCTTGGTTTATCGCAAAATTGGTTTCGGGTTTGACAGTCAATATTTTGTCTGGAATCGGTTTCGACCAGTTGCCGGAACGCATTGGTCTGCCCTGGCGGCGTCAAGCTGGCGCGATGAGCCCTAGTGTCGTAGCGGGGCGTCTTTTAACCTTTTTCATCCTCTTGTTCGCATTTGTGGAAGCGACCAATCGGCTCGGGTTATCCCAGGTTTCTGAATTGGTGAGTTATTTGATTCGCTTTGGCGGCAAGATTTTGCTGGGCAGTATCATTCTCATTGCCGGTTTTTGGCTGGCCAATTTGGCTTACACAGCGATAAGCCGCGCTTCTCCGGAAGGTCGTCCCAATCCGCTTGCTCAAGTAGCCCGGGTGGCAATCATGCTGGTGGTAACCGCCATGGGATTGCGGGAAATGGGCATTGCCGAGGATATTGTCAACGCTGCTTTTGTATTGACTCTGGGTGCCGTGGCGGTAGCCTTTGCCTTGGCTTTTGGGCTGGGTGCCCGGGAAGCAGCGGGAGATCTGGCCAAGCGTTGGGTTGAAAAAATGCGTTGAGAAGACCAGATTTTTGTTCTCATTTACCTACCCCTCCTGCATGGAGGGGTTAGGTTTTTGGGTATTGGGCCGCTCAATGTCCCGGGTAAAGCCCTCCTTGGTCAGGGGTATGCGGCTATAAAAGAACCACCAAAACCCACCGATGCCGCCCAGAACTCCTACATGCATGATTTCGTGAGGCCCCAGAATGCCTGGTATCAAAACCGGCCAACGGGCATAGTCGGCGATGGCGCCGATTGTATAGGATAACCCTCCCCAAACCATGGGCTGGATAAAACCGAAGCCGAAATGGCGGGCCAGCGCGACGCCGGAACCAAGTCCCAGCCATCCCAGGCCAAGGTAGAGGGAAAGCCCCAGCAACTCAGGGATGTTGTGAAAAAACACCGCTTTCAGGACGATGCCGGTAATCGCCAGAATCCAGACCAATCCCAGCATTCCCCATCGCCCCCACCAACTGCGGAAAAACAAGGGTTGCAGCGGAGTAAAGCTGCCGGCAATCAGGGCGAATATGGCAGAATGATCCAGCCGCTCGAAAACTTCATGGGCGGTTCCCTGGGTAGCGAGGAGGTGATAAACACCACTCATTGACAATAACAATACAATGGTGAAAGAGAATATGCCCGTGGTCCACTGGCACAGGCGGCAATGCTTGCATTGTCTGATCAGGGGGATACTCAAGAAGGCAAATACGCCGGCGCTGATCAAATGAGTCAAGGAACTGACTGGATGTGTGAACCCGGGGATTGAATAGATTTCCATGGCAAATGATCTCCCGAATTTTTGCGGCTCATTTTAACTCGCGGTTTGGAGAATAGAAAAGGCGCTTGCTTCAGAAAGGGCGAATCGCTGCCTAGATCTAAATTCGGGCTGCTGAATACCTGCAATTTAAGGTATTCTTTATACACTTTTAAAATATCCGGGGTAGGCCGCTCCGACAGGTCAGGGATGGCTTGTTCAGAGCGTCCCGGGTTTCTTCATCAGATCAAACCCATGCAACTTTATGGCATGGCTTGACCTTAACAGAGGGGGTAATCCAATGAATCTGACAACGCTTCAAGAACAAATACAAAATAAAACGTTGGGCCTGTGGGAGAGGATTCAACAGCATCCCCTCTATCAACGGTTTTTGCAATTGTCCTTGGCGATGCAAATTTTGATCGGTTTGGGGCTGTTTCTGCTCAGCCAGGTGGTGGTTTTCGGCGGGCTCTATTGGATTTTTGGCGCTACCGTGGTGGTCGGTTTTTTTGCCAGCGTGGTGGCCGGCTTGGCGACGGTGCTGGGGGCGTTGCCAGCGGTATTTATGAAGGAAGTTTCTTTTCGCAGCGTCAATTTCATGATGGGCATGGCCGCAGGCATTATGCTGGCGGCGACCGCCTACTCGCTGGTGGAACCGGGGGTGGAATTCGGTAATGCACTGTGGCCGGGATTGGGGGTGTATGTGGTGGTGGCCGGAATCATGCTGGGTGCCTGGTTCCTGGATTGGGCGGAAAGAACGGTGCCCCATGATGTCTTCGGTGGCGATGCAGAAATATCTTCCGCCTTGCGCAAAGTCTGGATTTTTGTGGTAGCGATTACCATTCATAATTTCCCGGAAGGGTTATCCGTGGGTGTGAGTTTTGGCGGCGGGGATTGGCGTAATGGGACGTTGCTGGCCATTGCCATTGGCGCCCAGAATATCCCGGAAGGCATGGCGGTGGCGTTGCCCCTGATTGGAGTGGGTTATAAACCCTGGAAGGCGGTGGCCATTGCCATGATTTCCGGCCTGGTGGAGCCGGTGGGTGGCTTGCTGGGGGTGACGCTGGTGACGGTATTCGAAGTGCTGCTTCCCCTGGCCATGGGATTTGCCGCTGGCGCCATGTTATATGTGATCGCCTATGAAATCATCCCCGAGATCCAAGCCAAGGAACGTTCCCGCTTGGCGGTGTTCGGCGTGCTGGTGGGTTTCGCCATTATGACCATCTTGGAAACCACCCTCGGTTAAATGGCCGATTTGTTACAAAACTACTGGTCAGAGCTCATGCAATGGCTAAGCTTGAACGGCGCGAGGATGACTGAGCGAACGTGGTGGATGGGCGCTTTCACCAGTTTTGCTTTGATTGCGGCAGCGGAAATCGGCGACAAAAGCCAATTGGTTTGCATGACCCTGGCGACCCGGCACCGTCCCTGGCCTGTATTGCTGGGAGCGGTGATTGCATTTGCCATCCTGAACCTGCTGGCGGTAGTGTTTGGTGCCGCAGTGGCGGCATGGCTCCCCCGCTGGCTGGTGGGGATAGCGGTAGCCGTGTTGTTTGCCGGTTTTGGCTTGCATGCGTTGTGGTCGGCTAACGGGGAAGATGAAGAAGTCATCACCGAAAAAAGCGGTCACAGTATTTTCGTCACCACCTTACTGATGATTTTTCTGGCCGAGTTTGGGGACAAAACCCAGATTGCCGTGGCCGGATTGAGTACGACGGTGAATCCACCGGCGGTATGGGCAGGGGCTACCGCTGCTTTGGCAATGACTTCGGCGCTCGGGGTAATTGCCGGGCGCACGGTTTTTCAACGATTGCCCATCCATATTCTTCACCGGTTGAGTGGTTTCCTTTTCCTGATTTTAGCGGTACTGGCATTGTGGAGCAGCGTGCCTTGGGGACGGGTGATGGAATTTGCAGTGGCGGCCCTGGGCATGAGAGCCGGAGGCTGATTTGCCTACAGCTTGCCAACCCCCACGGAAAGAAGGTCCCCACTGGGTGAAGTTCAATGGACAAATTCTCGGGGAGAAAATTATTCTTTCCCGCTCGCCTTGATAAAGATCACACCGAGAAGAATATCGGCCACCGCGCCAAATATTACTCCGACCCCCGCCAATACTACTGATACAAAGCCTGCCCCCGAGGCCGCGGCCAGATAGCCATAAGGCTTCTGAAATCCAAACAGGGGATTTTCCATTTTCAAAATCTGGACGGCATAGCCAATCAAAAGCAAACCGTAGGCCAAGGTAATGATGGTCATGGAAATGGTTTCTCCGCTGATTTGTTCCGGCAGTACCATAGGCCCCAAGAGAACCAGGACGGTGAGGGCATTGAGGCCAATCAATCCATAAATAGTGAGATCCAGGCTGTGACAGCCAAAACGCTCATTGAGCAGTCCTTTGAAAGTGGTAAAGATAAAGACAAACAAGGCAAAGTTTATCAGCGTCAATAGACCGGTTATCAGCATGGGGCCGAATCCCGGGTTTCCCGCCAATTGCGAGGCCAACGATGCCAATGGCAAGGTCAGGGTGGCGCGGATGAAGGCAAGGATGGCGGCCAGTTTTAAACGATCGCTGTTCATGACATTCCCCCTGGGTTAGTATTCTTTTGTCTTTGTTGTTTTTGCTCCATTGTATCCCAGAAGCCATTCATGGAAAGCCCAATTCAAGCGCCTGAAACGGGCAACATTGTGTCAGTGCGCGCAAGTGTTGTGGATGTCCGCTTCCCTCAGGGCGTTCCCCCCTTATTTCAATCGTTGCTGGCAGGGAGCAAAAGCCAGGTATTGCTGGAAGTAACGGCCCATTTGGATCAGCAGACCGCCCGTTGCCTGGCGTTTACCAATACCCAAGGTTTGCAGCGGGGAGACCAAGTCATCGATAGCGGCAAACCGATCCAGGTGCCGGTGGGCGAAATTCTGTTGGGCCGAATGGTGAACATGCTGGGCCAACCCATCGATGGCCGTGGGATGGATAAGGCAGGTGAATACCGGGCCATTCACCGCCAATCTGTCCCTTTGGCGAAACGCCGGGTCGCGCCGGAAGTGTTCGAGACCGGCATCAAGATTATCGACCTTCTGGCGCCCCTGGAAAAAGGCGGTACGGCGGGACTGTTTGGGGGCGCCGGGGTGGGGAAAACCGTGGTCATCACCGAATTGATACACAATATGATGGGCAAGTACCGCGGCGTCAGTATTTTTTGCGGCATCGGAGAACGCTGCCGGGAGGCGGAAGAACTCTACCGTACCATGAACGAGACCGGTGTACTCAAAAACGCGGTGCTGGTCTTCGGGCAAATGAATGAATCACCGGGGGTTCGTTTCCGGGTGGGCCATAGCGCGTTGACCATGGCGGAATATTTCCGCGATGACCGCAACCAGGATGTGCTCCTGCTGATTGACAATATCTTCCGTTTTATCCAGGCGGGGACGGAAGTGTCGGGATTGATGGGGCGGATTCCGTCCCGGGTGGGTTACCAACCCACCTTGGCGACGGAATTGGCGGAACTGGAGGAGCGCATTTGTTCCACCGTTCACGGCAGCATGACTTCCATTCAGGCAGTCTATGTGCCCGCCGATGATTTTACCGATCCCGCCGCTGCCAGTACCTTCGCCCACTTGTCCGCCTCGGTGGTGTTGTCCAGGTACAGGGCCGCCCAGGGATTCTATCCAGCGGTGGACCCCCTCCAATCCCGATCCAAAATGCTGCATCCATCAGTGGTGGGAACCCGCCATTACCGGGTGGCCCGTCAGGTGCGCCAGGTTTTGGCGGAATATCAGGAACTGCAAGATATTATTGCCATGTTGGGGATTGAAGAATTGTCCCAAGCCGACCGTTTGACCGTCAACCGGGCGCGGCGGCTGGAGCGGTTCTTGACCCAGCCGTTTTTCTCGACGGAGCATTTTACGGGTAAGCCTGGCGTAATGGTGGGGCTTGAGCACACGGTAGATGGCTGCGAACGGATTCTTGGCGACGAGTTCAAGGAGGTGCCGGAACAAGCCCTCTACATGATTGGAACCATTGACGAGGTTCAGCGTGAAGTTGAAGATTCTGCTTCCCAGTGAGGTATTTCTGGAGACGTCGGCCACGAAAATCGTTGCCGAAGCTGAAAATGGGTATTTTTGTCTGGAGCCCAGGCATGTGGATTTTGTGACGGCTTTGGTAGCGGGGGTGTTGACTTATGTCGATGAGCAAAAGCGGACCTGGTATGTGGCAATTGACGAGGGAATCTTGGTCAAATCCGGTTTCCAGGTCCATATTTCCACCTACAAGGCAGTCAAGGGCGCGTGCTTGGAAACCTTGAAACAGCAGGTGGAAACCGAAATCCTGCAATTGGATGAGATCGAGCGGACCACCCGCAGCGTTTTGGCCCGCCTGGAAGCAGGGATCTTGCGCCGTTATGGAGAATTCCGGGAGGTGTTGAAGTGAGCGGCGACCCGAAAAACGGGCCATCAGGCGAAGAAAAACTTCCCCATGCCATAGAAAAAAAGGTCAAGCGGCACTTAAAAGCGCGCCGTGAGGAGAATCGAAGCGTGTGGTTTGGCTTGGGCATGTTCGGCATGGTGGGCTGGTCGGTGGCGGTACCCACCCTGCTTGGCATTGCCTTGGGCTGGTGGCTGGATAAAAAATATCCAGGACCACCGTCTTGGACTTTAACCTTCCTGTTTGCCGGGGTGGCGTTGGGCTGTTACAACGCCTGGCAGTGGATCAAAAAAGAAAGCCGCCATGATTGAGCAGGTATTGTCTTGGGTTGGGTTATTTGTTGCGGGCGCTGGCCTGGGGGCTTTTTTTTATGGTGGGCTGTGGTGGACGGTGAAAAAGCTCCCGCAAGTCCGTCATCCTGCTGTATGGATGTTGGCGAGTTTTGCGGCGAGAACGGTGGTCACCGTAACCGGCTTATTCTGGCTGATGGCGGAAGACTGGCGGCGGTTGTTGGTGGCGGTGGCGGGTTTCGTGACAGCCCGGGTGATAGGGATGGCAATGGCGAAAAAAAAGCCAGAAGAAGGATAAAAAATCATGCAATTCAACCCCGACCAAATCCTCTATGGGCAATTTGGCCTTTTCAAGATCAATGCCACGTTGGTGTATACCTGGGGAGTGATGGCGTTATTGGTACTGGGAGCCTGGTTGGCGACCCGGCGGTTATCGTCCACAGTCAGGCCGGGACGGTGGCAGAATTTTTTGGAGTCCCTGGTCAATGTGATCCGGGGGCAGATCCGTGATGTCACCCATCAGGCGCCGGATCGGCATTTGCC
>Ga0256841_1001237_pt1 | contig 22885 bp, 20 predicted proteins | sample 356308metaG_FD_185971 | JGI IMG/M metagenome (GOLD analysis project Ga0256841, IMG submission 185971) | Hydrothermal vent microbial communities from Mid Atlantic Ridge, Atlantic Ocean - 356-308 | ecosystem: Environmental > Aquatic > Marine > Hydrothermal vents | place: Atlantic Ocean: Mid... | reverse complement strand
GATTAATGGAAGAAGAAATTTTCGGACCTATTTTACCGGTGCTTACTTTCGTCAATACCAGCGAAGTACTTGAAATTATTAATTCTAAAACTCCCCCTCTTGCAATTTATATTTTCAGCAAGAACAAAGAAACAATTGATAAAATAAAGTTGAACACCGTTTCGGGCGGAGTGGTAATAAACGATTTGGTTTTACAATTTTCACATTACAATTTACCGTTCGGAGGAATAAAAGAAAGCGGAGTGGGCACAGCACATGGTTTTTACGGATTCGAAACTTTTTCGAACAGGCGGGCAATTCTGAAACACCATAAATTCAGTCCACTTAAACTTTTTTACCCGCCTTATACGAAAAACAAACAAAAATTAATTAATCTACTTGTTAAGTATTTTAAGTAATTATTCTTCAATTTTATATTTTTAGAAATGTGTTGTTAATCATCCAATTCACCGGTTTTTAATTCGTTCACAATTCTTTCTGCACCGTAAACTTTATCCAACACTTCCATTATAGCTTGAGATGCCACGGCTACCATCCGGTTATTTGCCGGAATGTAAATAAAATCGCCTACGATACTTTGTACATTCCCGTCGAACGCAACACCGACAATCTCTTTATTTTTATTAATTACGGGACTACCGGAATTTCCGCCCACAATATCATTTGTACCGATGAAATTGTACGGTGTGGATAAATCCAAATCTTCCGGCGGACTTTGCCAGCGTTCGGGTAAATCCCACGGATATTGTTTATCATTTCCGTAGTAGCGGTCGTACATCCCGTAAAACGTGGTTTTCACAATTGCTTTGGTTCCGTTATATGGAAATGTTTTAACAACCCCGTCGCTTATTCTCAATGTAAATGTTGCATCGGGTGGAATTGAGGTTCCGTAGATTTCATAAATTACTCTTCCCAAAAGATTTTCATAAGCGTCTTCAGTGTCGTTTACTTCTTTGGAAAGTTTCAATAATTCTTTCAACTCGTCACGTGTGCTCATAATAAAATAGATAAAGGGATCGGAGGAAGCCAGAATTTCGGCTGGTGGTTTTCTTAAAAGCTCTTCCGTTTTTTCTTTGCTTGTTAGAACCGACTTGCCCAGCATGAATTCAGCCGCTTCTTCACCCTTTTTATTACCAATCAGTTTTTGAACGAGGGTATCATTATCCCCCAAATTCATTCTCATAAAATCGAGATAAATTGCCAATTTAACTTTGCTCAGCACCGTATCGATATAACCGGGATAAAAATTTGAAATTACCGAATCGAGCTTTGCACCTTTGTATATGTCCGCTTTTTCGCTGTCGGGAAGTTGCAAATTTTCGGCAAACGCAATTATTTTTTTAGCGAGTGAAAAATAATCGTCTCTGATTAATCTGCTTCCCCTGTAAGCGGCAATTTTTGTATCGTATTCTCTTAATTCGTTACGTGTACGTTCAATAGCTTCCCAAATATGTCCGTAATTTTTCTTTAGGTTCGAGTCCGCAAATACAGCTTGTTTCAATTTATTTTCGAAATCTTTTTTACGCGCCATAATCTGAGGATTTTTTAAACCCTTGTAGGCATAATGAAAAACCTTTTGCGCGTTACCGATTCGTGTTCTTATTTTTTCGAATTCTTCGGCGCGTTCGGGGTATTTTGTTTTCAGTTCTTCAAGTTTGTTGTAATAATTGTCCAATAAAAACGCTCTGTTGCGGTAAGATACATCTCTGAAATATTCGAGTTGTGCAACGGTTTTCAAGCGGTTCGTTCTGCCGGGATTACCAACGGTAAAAATCGGCTCACCTTCTTTTGCACCGTCTTTACTCCACTTAAAATAATTTTTCGTATTCAACGGTTTACCATCGTCATCGTAAACGCGGAAAAGTGTAAAATCCAGATCGTATCTAGGATAAGTAAAATTATCGAAGTCGCCCCCGAAAGCGGCAATTCTTTGTTCCGGTTCGAAAACCAATCTTACGTCGTTATATCTTTTATACCCGTAAATTGCCCATTTCCCGCCATTATAAAATTTTACTATTTGACATTTCAATCCTGTCCTTGCATTAAAAGAATCCACAAGAGCTTCAATTTTTTCATTACGCAACTTGATTTTTTCTTCCTCTGTGGCACCGGAATTAAATGCCGATTCAACGGAATCGGTAACATCTTCAATCAATACCAATTGCTCCACATACATGAAAGGTGCTTGTCTTTCATCTTCGAGTGTTTCGGCGTAAAAACCGGTCTTTGCCAAATCCTCGCCTTCCTTTTCAACCGTTCTTCTATGCCAAACAGCGCAATGGTTATTTGTTAAAATCAACCCGTTAGGTGAAATAAAACTTGCAGTACAACCGGGAATACGCAATGCCGAAAGCCTAACGTCTTCGAACCAATCGCCGGAAAATTCAATTCCGTATTTATCTTTAAGATATTGGACGGGTGGGAAATCGAACGTCCACATTTTACCGATATCGAATTTATCCGATTGAGGATTAAGAGGTTCGTCAAAATCCTGTGCGGACATCAACGAGAAGGAAATTGTTAAAATTAATAATGTTAGTAACTTAACTTTTTTAATAGAGCTTATTTCCATTTTGTCTCCGGGTTTTATCAAAGTTCGACATAAAAAATTTTACAAATTCAAATATAACGAACGATTTTGTAATTGTGGGATATTCTTTTACTACTTATTCAATTCGATATAAAACAAATTATTTTGTTATTTTACACAAATAAAATTCGGAAAACAAAATTTCAGGAGAAAATTGATGGCTAAAATCCCGGGATTCAAAGCTTACGACATCAGAGGAAAAGTTCCTACGGAACTAAATACCGGTTTGGCATACAAAATCGGGCGTGCAACGGTCAAATATTTAAATGCAAAAAAAATTGTTATCGGCAGAGACGTTAGAGAATCGTCGCCCCAATTGGCAGAAGCGCTGGCGAACGGCATAACCGATATGGGCTGCGATGTAATTGATATAGGCATGTGCGGAACCGAAATGATTTATTTTTCCACTCCCAAATTCAATGCAGACGGCGGCATAATGATAACAGCAAGCCATAATCCTCCGGAATACAACGGTTTGAAATTTGTACGCGAAGGTTCAAAACCGATGGGTTACGATTCCGATTTGAAATTTATTGAGGAGATGATTGTTGAAAACAACTTGGGTGACGAATCCGCCAATAAAGGAAAAGTTGAAAAAGTAAATGTAATGAAGGACTTTATTGCAAGTTTGGCAAAAGTTTACAATAAAGAAAAAATTAAACCTTTTAAGGTTGTAGTAAATGCCGGCAACGGTTGTGTTGGTCCGGCTTTGGACGCAATTGAACCTGAGTTGCCGGTAGAGATGATAAAAGTACACCACGAACCCGATCCGTCATTTCCGAACGGTGTGCCTAATCCACTCCTACCCGAGAACAGACAATCGACAATTGATGCAATTAAAGAGCACAATGCCGATTTGGGTGTAGCGTGGGACGGAGATTACGACCGTTGTTTCTTCTTTGACGAGAAAGGTGAATTTATCGAAGGATATTACATTGTGGGTTTACTCGCAAAATCAATATTGAAAAAATTCCCCGGAGAATCAATTGTTCACGATCCCCGTTTGATTTGGAATACCATCGATATTGTGGAAAAAGCAGGCGGTAAAGCGGTGGTTTCAAAAAGCGGTCACGCCTTTATCAAACAAAAAATGCGCGAAGTGGATGCAATTTACGGCGGGGAAATGTCAGCCCATCATTATTTCCGGGATAATAATTACTCCGACAGCGGAATGATTCCGTTTTTATTGGTAATGGAATTAATGTCGGTTGAAGAAAAACCATTGAGTGCTTTGGTTGGTGAGATGATAGAAAATTATCCTTGCTCCGGTGAAATAAATTCCAAAATTGAAAATCCTCGTGAAAAACTTGAACAAATAAAACAAAAGTACTCCGATGGAAAAATAGATTTGCTCGACGGTGTAAGTGTGGAATACGACACATGGCGTTTCAACGTCAGGATGAGCAACACCGAACCGTTATTGCGTTTGAATGTGGAAACCAAAGGCGACAAAGAATTACTCGAGCATAAAACCAAAGAATTATTGGAATTTATAAGAAGTTGATAATCAAATTTTAAAACAATTACGTTGTTAATCCGTCAAATGAAAAAAGGATTAATAACGGAGGAGTAAAAATGAGCAACCAAAAAGAAAAAGCAATTGACGTTGAAAAATTGTTGAAGAACAAACTGAAATCCGTAAGCATAGGCGATTTGGAAGATGCAATTGCCAAAGTGGTTACGGAAATGGTTGGCGAAGATTATAAGTGCACCATCAGTGAAGTGAAATACACTTTATTCAGCGGCGCCGATTTTCATGTTAAAATTGAATTAACTTATAACCCCGAAGATTAATATCTTCATCCGGAAATTACTTATTGTAAATGAATATATTCGTAAACATTCTGATAATTGCCGGTTCCATATTCGGACTTTGGGGCGGTGCCGTTTGGGTGGTTGAATCGGCTTCGCGGCTGGCAAAGAAACTGGGACTTTCCGAACTTGTTATCGGTCTTACCGTTGTTGCAATTTCCACTTCTGCTCCGGAATTTGCAGTTACCGTTTCCGCTGCCATCAAAGGACAATCGGCTATTTCAGTCGGAAACGTTGTAGGTTCGAATATCTTTAATCTTGGATTTATTTTAGGTCTTGTTGCTATTTTCAGCAATATGAAAACAAGTAAAAAATTATTATACCGCGACGGTTCTTTATTAATCGCTACCGGAATAATTTTACTAATCTTTTTTTACGATCACACACTCTCATTTTTCGAAGGAGTTCTGCTAGCCGGAACGTTGGTAATTTACGTTATCTATTTAATTCAACATAAAGAAAAAGGTGAAATAGTTGAAGAAATTCCTACCGGGGAATTTAAATGGCTGGATATTCCGAAATTAATTGTCGGGGTTGGCATTATAATCATCAGTGCAGATTACCTTGTTGAAGCGGCATCACAGTTAGCGCGTGTTTTCGGTGTATCGGAATGGATGATAGGAATTACAATAGTTGCCGCCGGAACATCCATGCCGGAATTTGCCACTTCCGTTGTGGCTATCAGCAAGGGGCGGCACGGAATTTCAGCAGGCAATTTAATTGGAAGCGATTTGTTTAATTTGCTCGGTGTACTTGGAACCGCAGCCATAATACACCCTCTCCACATTCATACAAATGAGTATATCGGATTGATTTTGTTAGCCGTTTCGTACGTAATACTTTTAATAATGATGAGAACCGGTTGGAAAATATCGAGAACCGAAGGCATAATTTTAATTCTTATTGCTATTCTCAGATGGTCAATAGATTTTATTTTTTACTTTTAAATTAAATTTTTCAATTCCGAAACAACGGTTTCTATTTCTTCTTTTGTATTGTAAAAATGAGGTGAAAACCTGATCATCCCTTCCCGCATCGAAGCAATGATGTTTTTCTCTTTAAGTCTTTCAAATACTTCCTCTCCATTTTCAACGGGAAATGTAACAATACCGGAAAGGTTTGATGATTTTACATCATTGAGTAACGGCTCTATTCCTATTTCTTTTAATTTGCTACGGAAGAATACTGTATTTGAAATTATTCTATCTTCAATTTCCTTAAAACCTGCCTCTTCGAAAAATTTCAGTGCGGCACTCAACGCAAACACTCCGATAAATGAATACGTTCCGGTTTGAAATCTTTCGGCCGTTTGCTTTAATTCCAATTTGTAATCGAGCAAATCCCATTCGTTTTGAACCGAAATCCACCCTACCGATTTTGGCTCTATCCTACTTTGCAATTCTCCGGTTAAAGCTATAAAGCCCAAACCCATCAAGCCCATCAACCACTTGTGACTTCCGCCCGATAGAAAATCGATATTGTATTTTTGAAAATCCAATTTCAATGCACCGGCACCTTGAATTGCATCCACGCAAAAAATGATATCATTTTCCTTGCAAAGTTTACCTATCTTTTCCAAACTGGCTCTGTACCCCGATAAAAACTGAACAAAACTTATCGAAATTAATTTTGTGCGGGGCGTTATCATTTCTTCAATGGCTCCGGCAGAAACAACACCGTTCTTTGATTTCACAAAATCGATTTCCACTCCGTATTTGGTCAGGTTTAGGAAAGGGTAAACATTAGCCGGAAATTCGATATCGTTGAGAATAATTCTATCACCTTTTTTCCATTCCATGCCTTGGGCAAGAATGTTCAATCCGTCGGTTACGCTTTTGGTAAAAGCAATTCTCCGCGGTGAAACATTAATCAAACGGGATAATTGGGATTTCAGTTCTTCAACTTTTTCAAGTCCGGCATGGTAATTATTTATTTGCGAAGCGCTTCTTTCAAATAAATATTTTTCCACACTATCAACAACCGGTTTGGGCATCGGTGAAACGGCCGCATGATTGAAATAAATTTTACCTGATTGTAAATAGGGGAATTGTTTTCTGATTTTATCAATATTCATTTATCGATTCCCAATAATTTGAAATAAAAAGAGGCGCAAGTTACGCCTCTTTTGAAATGGTTAAAACTTCAACTTAATCTTCTTTCTTTGCTCTTAACGAATCCCAAGTCATATACGCAATTAACACAGCAAACATAACCAAGCCCAATAATTCGGCGCCATGGGTTTCCGACCATTCGTGAAGTTTCCAATCGGCTCCCGCAGATTTAAGTATAACACTTACCACGCCCATAAGCGCTCCGCCTGCAATAAAACCTGAAGCAATAAGAATTCCCCTTTCTTTTCTAGCTCTGTTCAAGGCTTCGTCTTTACTTCTGGTTGAAACGAAATGTGCGATCAATCCGCCAACCAAAATCGGGGTATTGAGTTCAAGCGGGAGATACATTCCCAGTGCAAATGCCAGAGCCGGTACTTTAATGGTTGTAAGAATAAGAGCGAAGAACGCACCCGCAATATACATCATCCAAGGAGCAGGTTGGTTGGACATTAATGGTTTAATAACAGCAGCCATTGCATTTGCTTGTGGTGCGGGAAGTTCACTTCCGGTAAAGCCGTATGTATCATTCAACAACAAAATCACCCAGCCGACCGTTGCGGCGGAAACAACCGTTCCAACAAATTTCCAAGTTTCTTGTTTATATGGTGAAGAACCGAGCCAGTAACCTATTTTCAAATCGGTGATAAAAGCTCCGGCAACCGATAAAGCCGTGCATACCACCCCGCCGATAATTAAAGCAGAAACCATTCCCGCCGGTCCCGAAAGTCCGGCAGCAACCAAAATAACAGACGATAAAATCAACGTCATCAAAGTCATCCCGGAAACGGGATTGGTCCCAACTATTGCAATTGCATTTGCTGCAACAGTGGTAAACAAAAACGATATAATCAGTACAATTAATAATCCGATTATTGCATGAAGCAAATTATGAACGACGCCAAACAAGAAGAAAATAAAAATTACAACCGAAGTGAGTGTAATTCCAACTGCAATAATTTTCATCGGAATATCGCGTTGTGTACGCAATGTGTTATTTTCATCGTGATGTTTTTCACCGAATAATTCTTTAAATCCGAGAGAGAAAGCCGTTTTAATTACACCTGAAGAACGAATGATTCCGATTAAACCCGCCATTGCAATTCCGCCAATGCCGATATGGCGGACATAATTGCTGAAAATTTGTTCGGCAGACATATCTTTAATAAGCAGTGTAACACCGGCGCCAATGGGCATTGTAATGTAATCACCGAGGTAAGCGAAGATGGGAATGATAACAAACCAAGCCACAAATGAACCCGCAGCAATTATCGCCGCATATTTCAAACCGACGATAAATCCCAATCCCATCACAGCGGCACCAACATTCAGTTTAAAAACGAGTTTAAATTTATCGGCTATTGTTTGCCCAACAGCCACAACACGGGTAGTGAACACTTCGCTCCACCAACCGAATGACGCTATAATGAAATCATAGAATCCACCGATAATTCCACTGACAACCAGTACAATTGCCTGACCGCCCTCTTTTTCACCGGCAACAAGCACTTCCGTGGTTGCCGTTGCTTCGGGGAACGGGAATTTACCGTGCATTTCCGCAACAAAATATTTACGGAACGGGATTAAAAACAATATGCCCAAAAAACCACCGAACAGTGAAGCCAGGAAAATTTCTATGAACTCCACTTGCAATTCGAGAATGTATAATGCCGGTAGAGTAAAAATCGCTCCGGCGACAATTGCACCCGAAGTTGCACCGATGGATTGAATAATAACATTTTCACCCAATGCCTGCTTGCGTTTGAAAGCTGTAGCCAATCCGACCGCCAAAATGGCAATGGGAATAGCGGCTTCGAAAACCTGACCGACCTTCAAACCCAAATAAGCTGCTGCGGCTGAAAAGAGAACCGCCATAATTAAGCCCCAGAACACCGACCAGGCATTAACTTCCGGATAAGTTTTTTCCGGGTCCATAACCGGAACATACTCTTCACCCGGTTTAAGTTCCGTGTATGCGTTTGCCGGTAAACCGGCAGTTTTTTTAATATCAGTTTCGCTCATCATTCACTCCCTTTGAAATTGAAAAATACGGGTATCTCCATTTCAGTTTGTTCAGTATTTCTATTTTCAAAATAAACTTTGCCGAATTGCATTGCTCCCTCGGGAATATTTTCCACCTTTCCGAATTTACAATCCAAACCGGTTTCCACGGACGGATAAAGGCTCACCGCCGGTTTTCCCGAATAAGTAACTATGAAAGAAGGCGGATTCTTAATGTAAGTGAATTCTTCCACTGTAACGGTCATATTCCCGGCTTCGTTTGCAAAAGCGGGACGAAGAACCAAGTTCAACTTTGTGGAATCGGATTTAAATTTATTACGTATGCTGATTTCATCGGAACGGTAAGTTAATCCTCCCAATTCCAAAGCCTTTCCGTCTTCATTGTAAATCATAATTGCAAAATCCGTAGTTTTATTAAAATCCTCTTTACTAATTGAAATTTTAAACGTTTTTTTGGATTCATTTCCCGTCATTATAAACGGCAAAGAGTAGTAGTCGGTATTTTCGAGATGAACAATATGTTTTTTGTAATAACCGGAAATTTCACTACCGATGATATAATTCTTAACTTCATTGTAAGTATTCACAAACGTTAGTTTTTTATCATCCGGAGTTAAAATATTTTGATCATTAAGTTTAATCCCGGAAAATTCCACGGAAAGATTTACAACCGAATTACCGCTTGCCCGGAATACGCCGAGTACATCCAATTCATAAACGGCACCGGGAATTAAATCGAAATAATCTTTTTCCACTGTTGTTTCATCTTCTGCCCGTAATATCACACGGTCTAGCTGGCGTCCGTCCGGATCGTGTAGAAAATACCAAGCGAATGCGTAAGTATCGGGGTTCGATTTCATTTTAACTTTCATTGAAGAAGCTCCCGGTGGAATTTGAATAAAAAATCTTTTGTGTTCCCCGGGTTTCAATTCAATGTTATTCCAATTCATTTCATAATCGTTTTCCTCATTAAATTGATATGGAATAACAACCGTTGCCATCATGGTGAATTCCGGGAATCTAGATTTATCGGCTCTGAATGCTTTTATTATTCCGTTATACAATCCCGGTTCGCTCAATTTTGATTTATCAATTCTCACACTGACTGTAGTAGTTTGATTATTTCTGATATATGTTTTTCTTTTGACAGGTTTCAACCAACCGGCAAAACTTTTAATTATATAAGTTCTAAAAAACTTTTTCTTCCCTAAAAAATTATCCCGCTTTACGGAAAAATTAAATTTTTCTTTTCCGGTTAAAAATAAACCGTTTCTAATGTAAAGATTAGGTGCAGATCCACCGGGCATATTCGGTGCAAACGATTTGATTGTATAGGTTTCGAATTTTTTATGTTCGTTTGCCTTGATATATTTTTGAAGAAGATCCCAGGCGTTCATAACATTTATATATCCGCCGCCTTGATCCAATACATCGTAACCTTCCATTTTCGTGGCACTTTCCGTCAATACTTTGTAAAGTAATCTCGAAGGAATTTTAACACCGGGATATTTTGCTTTAGCGGCACTTAGCAATAACGCCATAACACCGGCGGAATAAGGTGAAGCCATACTTGTTCCCCAAAATCTGTCTCCCCTGCTGAAATTGGGTACGGTAGAAGTACAAGCCCCGGGTGAAACTACATTCGGTTTCAGCACTTCGCCACCGCGGGAGCTGAAATGAAGGATGATATTATCATCAAGCTCCGAATCGAAAAGGTCTCTGCCTACTTCTTTGGTTAAAACCGCACCGGTTGAAAATATTGCGTTGGTTGCAGCTGGCATTCCCGTCGTTGAAATTCCTGGACCTTCATTGCCATTTGAAGTACTGATATACAAGTAAGGATTATCTTTTACCAATTTTTCCAGAAATTTTTCTATGTCGGCTCTCCCTTCAATTTCCGAGCCTACGCCGAAACTCATATTAATGATGCATGGTTCCTCACGTTCCCTTGAAACTTTATCGGCATACAAGTATGCTTTTTTCATACTTTCCGTTACAGTGGCACCGCCTGCAAAATTATTGTTGCCCAGCTTCAAGCCCATCAGTTTGGCACCGGGTGCAACCCCGTTAAAATCGGGGCTTCCGTCGATATGATATCCCGTTGCAATGCCGGCACAGTGTGTTCCGTGCGAACCGTCGTCAAAAAAGAAATTAACTTTCCTTTCCGCCGGAAATATATTTACGGCAATAGTAAAATTGGGGATTCCCTTTTCATTCGGAATGGTGAATGTATCGAATTTTTCCTTGTAATTACGCAGCGGATTTTCATCGGCCAGATCGCCGTCGATGTCGGTATCAACATAAACCACCCAGAAGGTATCGTTTTCCGCAGTGGTTTTAAATGTTATGAAGTAAAACTTGTCATCCTTCGTACCGTTTCCATTTACATCGGCGGCACCGGAATTGGAATTTTTCCATAGTTCTTCAGGCAGCAATCCGATAAAATAATTACCGTCGATAGCTTCAAACGCTAATTGACCTGTAGATTCGACATGAAATTTTTGATCTTCGTTTTCGTAAACGGTTTTGCCGTCCTCTTCATCAGTATCGGCTTCGTAAAATTGTACATCGCCTTGACCGGTAAAATCCTGTACGTCAATCACTTTAACTTCACCGGTTGATGTTTTTTTCAATCCGTCAATACCCATATCAATTCCCGTATCCAATACGAGAACTATTGTTCCCCTTCCATCATATTTCGGATACATTTTCAAAAACTCTTCCACGCCGGTGGAGTTAAGAGTTAGAAACGTTTGTGTGGAATCTTGTGCGAAAAATCCGGACACAAAAAGAAATGAGAACAAAATTATACTTTTTAACTTAATCATTTTTAATACCTTATTTTTTAATTTATCAAAAAACTTGATGTATGGTTTTTCATTTTATCCAATTTGTTGTAGTCCAGTTCGGACCCCATTGCACTGTGGGGAATCAGATAAACGAGAATCAACAGGATGGCAGCGAACAGAGCCCATTTGTGCGGGTTTGCAGATTTACGGTACATAAATAAAGCAACAAGCCAACCAATCATTGCAATAAGAGTTTTGTTGTCGGTCAAATCCCAGCCGAAAGGAATCCCCGTCCACAAATCGCCGAAAGCATATTGCTGCACCAAGGGTCCGAGTATAAAACCCCCGATAAACAAAAATCCGATTGTCCAGTATGTTAATTTTCGTAGATCGGATTTTTTGGCAAAATATTCCAAACCGGTTCTGGCCGAAAGCAACATAGCACCAAACATAAAAAAGATATGCGGAATTAAAACCGCAAGTGGAACCGCACCTTTGAACCGTGTAACAACGGTTTTGTTTTGAGGTAAATTGACTGAATGGTTTTCGTGTTGTAATCGTATAAAATATTCCAATTTCCCCGCCGGAGGTTGATGCGGTAAATAAGCCGATAAGTATCCGCCGGAATATTTCATTGGGATTTGGGTATAGCGGTCATTCGTTTTATACCGTTTGAAAAAAAGAGAACCATGAAAAGATGAATCGGGCACGGCAATCTTAACTTCCTGGTCGCCTTTGCCACCGTGGGTTCTTCCCAGTTTAAATTTAATAATTGTATTTCCAACTTTAGCTTCACCACTAAGGGGATAAGTAGGACCGGTAACCCGTTGGTAATAAGCCGTTAACAAAGTGATGAAAAATGCAATTATCCACAATAGGGGAGCGGATTTCATAAAGTGTAACCTAACTTTGCTAAATATTTACATAGATGACGTAAAATATAGCCAAAGTATTACTGAAAATAAATTAATTTTCGGTCCGGTTAAATGTAATGTGGAAGGTTATTCAGGCAGAAGGGGGAATTTCAAAATAACGTCCGTGCCTTTTTTAATTTGACTTTTGATTTCCAAAGTGCCTTTCAGAAGGGCTGTTAATTTATTTGCAATTGTTAAACCCAAGCCCGCACCTTCATATCTCCGGCGGTACGATTCATCTTCAACCTGCTGAAAAGGTTCCACTATTTTATTTTGGTCTTCTTCCTTAATACCGATTCCCGTATCGCTTACCACAACAACCGCAAAATCATCTTCTTTTCTTGACCGTAAAATTATTTCTCCGCCGGGAACATTATATTTAATTGCATTGTCAACCAAAACATCCATAATTTTTCTGAACTTTTCTTCATCAATTTTCACACTTAGCCTTTCGCTGCACAACTCGGATTTAATTGTCAGTCCGGAATTTTCCAACCGGTTTTTATAATCCATGTAAGTCTCGGACACCAATGGATTCAAATCCGTACGTATCAAATCGAAATTTTGGTTACCTGATTCAAGCAACGAAACTTCAACAATGTTATCAACCAAATGGAGTAATCTGTTCACTCCTTCTTTCATGTATTTAATCATTTCAAGGGAAGAATCGATTCTGTTATTTTCCAAATCATCCTCAAGCAATTCGGAATAACCGACAATTGCATTAAGGGGGGTTCTTACTTCGTGAGACATGTTGGCGAGGAAAACGGATTTCAATTTATTCAATCTGTTTTCTTTTTCATAAGCTTCGCGTAGTTTCTTTTGTATTTTCAACTGCTCTGTAATATCATTTAATATTAAAATAAACACTCTTTCACTATGAAATGAATCGTAGATAAAGGTAATTTTGCCGATGAAACTCTTTTCTTTGTAAGAGTAGTTAAAACGGATTGAATTAAGTCCGGATTCTTCCAAACTTTCTATATTCTCAACAATTGTTTCGAAAAATTCACCAGGCAGATATTGCTTTAGCCTTTTGTCCGTAACCATGTTTTTTTCCAAGCCGAATAACTTTTCGAAAACAATATTGATATTTTCGAAAAAAAGCTCACCGTCGGTTTTTCGTGCAATAAGCAGTGGGTCGTAAATATTATTTATTATCGATTTTTGTTTTTCTTCCGATTGCTTAATGTATTTGGTTTTGAGGACATAATGCGTAATATCGTTCGCCACAATTATGAATCCGCCGTTTCTGCCTTTGCTTTTAACGGGGTTCAGTTTTAACTCTTTGAACCAAAGCTGGTTTTTCTCATTCAAATCGGTTATTATTTTCGACCAGCTTTTTCTTGCGGCCAAATGACTTTTAAGTTCTTCAAGGTCGGTTGTCGAAAGATAATCGGATATTATTTCGGGTAAATATGCATTGTAAATATGTTCGAGCCGTTTTCCGAAAAACTTCTCGAATGATTTTGAAGCATAGTTTATGATTCCCTTACCATCAGTAATTATTACCGAAATATTCCCGTATTCTATTGCTTGACCCAGATTATCGATTTTTTCTTCAATTTTTATTTTCGGCTGCGGCGGTGTGAGCGTTATTAAAAAATATTCCTTTCCGGACAAAAAGAAACGTTGTATTTCCACGTAAAAAGAATCGTTTGAGTTTACGGCTTCAATATAAATTTCGAAACTGAATTGGGAATAGCCCGATTTTTTAAAATTTCCGAAAACTTCCGCAATTTGCGGTTCGGTTTTGAGTTGAAGAATTGTGGAACCAGCGGGAATATCGAAAAAACCTTGAAAATTTAAGTTTGAATATATTACCGTGCCATCATCGTCCAGTAAAGCAAACGGTTTTGCACCGGGTAAATCTTTAAACTTATTTTTATGTAAACCGTTTCCGTAAGCTCCGTCCTTTGGAAAATTTCCGGTTCTTAAAATTTCATCCATGAATAACAGTAATTCTCTCTATGATTAAAGGATCATTCACCTCATGAGCAAATAAATAATTTTTTACCAAATTGAATTTTCCGAGTTTATCCAAGAAAGTATAAACCCCGTATAAAATATTTCTGAATTCATCCAACAGTTGTTCTTTTATTCCGTCCGTTAAATTCTTTAGCATTACTTCATCTTCGTTTGTAAGTGCGGAGTGTAATTCCAATTCCAAAATTCTATCGTATAATTGATTTATAAACGGTATTTCAAATTTCATCGGATTTTCCACCGTAGTTATTTTATCTTTTGCCACAGAAACTTTAACCAAAATCGCCTTCTCTTTTACTTTCGACCTGTGAACATTCAGTATGCTAAACTGTTGCATTACATTTGCATAAAGCTCGTTAAGGTTTATTTCCACATAAAACTCAATTCCTTCGATTACGAACTTTAACAAAACGTGTTCGGAGGTTGGATATTGTATTTCCTTCAATTCCCAATTTATATGAGCAAGGAAGAGTGCTGCAGGCGAAAACGTTATGGTATCTTTAATCGAATGTTTAGCCTGTACATTATAATGCAAAGGAAACTCCGTTTTGGAGTTTGTCTTTTTCTTCCTTTTATAAGAGCCGTTTGGATTAATATTTAAAATTTTTTCCAACACGCCTATTCCTCCATCTTAACTATCGAAAGAAACAGGCAAAAGTTAATTGAGGTCAGTCGATGTCGAGCATCTTATTGCCGAGGGCGTAATCTTTCATTTCTGGGGATTGGAGGTTTTTAAGCGCTTCAACAAATTTCCGGATTCTTTTAATCGATTCTTCAATTATGAAGAAATCTTCGTCGAATTGTTTTCCGTTTTCTGCCAATTCCGATTTGAGGTCTTGTATTGTTACCACCAAACTGCTAAGCGGATTGTTAATTTTATGTCCGATGGTTGTAGCAAGTTCAACAATGGCTTTGCTGTGTTCGATTTTTTTCAGTTCGTTTTGCAGATTATGAATTCTTATTCCCGAACGGATACGGGCGAGCAGTTCTTGGTTTTCGACGGGTTTCACCAGAAAATCGTCTGCACCTACATCCAAACCTGTAACACGGTCTTTTAACGATGAGCGGGCAGTAAGCAAAATAAAATAAATGGTTTTGTAATCGTCGTTGCTCTTTACCGCATTACACAATTGGAGTCCGTCCATTACGGGCATTGTCCAATCGGCAATAATCACTTTCGGTTTGAATTCTTCTAAAACACCGAGGGCTTCTTCGCCGTTTTCCACTGCTTTAACGTTATAGTCGTTTTTCGTCAATAATCGTTCGAAGATAAAACGTGTATCGTATTCGTCTTCAACAAGTAATATTTTGTCTTCTTCGTTCAATTCGATATAAATTTTTTAATTTTTTTCAAAAACAAATTTAAATCTGTTATCGGTTTAGTAATATAATCATCTGCAAAACCATTTTCTAAAAAATAATTAATCTCTTTGTTTTTTTTATAGGCGGAAACCAAAATCACCGGAATGTGAACAGCTTGGGGATCACTTTTAAATTGTTTTGCAAGTTCCAAACCGCTAACGGGTTTGCCGTCCAGTTTTGAATTTTTCAAATTTATGTCGAGTAAAACGAGTTCTATATTTTCATTACGGATAATTGACATAATTTCATCGGGGTCTTCCGAAAATATGAAAGGGATATTTATTTTTTCGAACAGATGAGAGTAAAATTTTTTGGTAAAAAAATCGTCTTCCACAAGTAGTACACGGCCGGGCATATCATTCGGAATATTTAACTATTATACTTATTCTTCTGTTTGAAGCGTCGAAAGGGTTTTTGGGATTTCTAAGCCGTTTATCCGCGTAACCTCTAATTTCATCAATTTGCGATTCTTTGACGCCGTTAGCCATAAGCACCCGCCGGGCGGCGTTTGCCCTGTCGGCACTTAATTCGAAATTAGTATATCCCATTCCATTGCCCGGATACGGTCTGGCATCCGTGTGACCTTCGACCACAATTTTATTATTTATTTTGGAAAGCCGCTTTGCGATAATTGCAAGTATTTTTTTAACGTTCTCTTTCATTTTGGCCGTACCAACCTGGAAGAACTCACCTTTATCCGATTCGGCAAGCTCTATGCGCAATCCTTCGTCAACAATTTCAACATCAATCAAACCGTCGAATTCTTCAAATCCGTTTTTATCAAGTTCTTCTTTAAGCGCTTTACCCATTGCCGTAAGCCGTTCTTTTTCTATTTCTTTTTTTTGGAATTCGGTTAAAGCCAAGGGTTCGACGTTATTATTTCTGCCGGGACCTTTGAAAACACTGGGACCGTTACCCGAACCGAATCCGCTCGGGTCGTTGAAATAACCGGCAATATTATTTTTCACTTCTTCATTTTGGGCAAGAATCCAAAGCACAATAAACAGCGCCATCATTGCGGTAACAAAATCGGAGTATGCAACTTTCCACGCACCGCCATGATGACCATGTTTGGCTTTTTTCCCTTTTTTAATAATTATCGGGGCATCGTTGTGTTCGTTTTCCGCCATCTGTTACTCGCTCTTTCCTCTCAAATAATTTTCAAGTTCGGAGAATGTCGGGCGCACGTCTGAAACCAGAGTGCGTCTTCCTATTTCCACCGCTACTATTGGCGGATTACCTTTCGCGTATGCAATAACACAAGCTTTAATTGTTTCCAGGTATCTTACTTCGTCTTCAACCATGTGTTCAATGTATGTGGCAAGCGGACCGACAAAGCCGTAAGAAATCAAGATTCCGAGGAAAGTACCCACAAGAGCCGCGGCAACATGGTGACCTACGGCTTCGGCTCCGTCGTTAATACTTCCCATGGTAATAATTATACCAAGAACCGCAGCAACAATACCCAAGCCCGGGAAAGAATCACCCACCTTGGTTAATAATGCGCTTACGGGATGGTTTTCGGCTTCAAATGTTTCTATTTCAACATCCATCAATGCTTCAACTTCATGCGGCGGAACCCCACCGGAAAGCATTACTTTCAGTGTGTCGCAGAGAAATGCAACGGCAGTTTTATTTTTAATGAATTTTTCATTTGCCGAAAGTATGTCGCTTTCCTCCGGTGATTCTATATGTTTTTCGATTGCCAACAATCCGTCGCGTTGAGCTATCAAAAACAATTCGTATAAAGATTTTAACAATTCAAGATTATCTTCTTTTGTAGGATGTTTCAGGCTGATGGCTTTCGGAATTGTGGCAAATATTTTTTTTATGTTGTCAAGTCCGGCCATAATTAAAAGACTTCCGATTGCCGCTCCCCCGATAGTGATAAACTCGGAGACTTGAACCAAAACCAGCAGGTGACCGCCGGCCATTGTGAATCCGGCTATTAAACTTGCAAGTACTACTACAGCGCCAATAATTATAAACATACCAGTTAATTAATTTGTTTTGAAAATTTTTGTTTTATTTTGTTTATAACTTGAAATATTTCGTTACTTTTAAATTCGGCAAAAACCCAATCGGTAGGAGAATTAAATTCCCTTTTTTCAATCTCTTTGCATATTTCGGTTAATTCGGGATATCCCATTGTTCCACCGGCACCTTTAATTTCATGAATTACCGACTTCAATTCATTCAGGTTTTTATTTCTGATAGCATTGGTAATTTTAACTTTCCTTTCCGGGAAACCGTTCAAGAAATATTCTATCAAGTCGTTTCTGAATTCGACGAGTTCCTCTTCAGTCAATACATTTTCGGAAATTGTTTCCGTTTCTTTACCAATTACTTCATTTATATATTCGAGAATTTTTTCATTTTTTAAAGGTTTGGAAAGCACTTTGTCGGCGCCTGCTTCCAATGCGGCCAAAACATTCCGCCTTGCGGTATTTGCGCTAATAACAATGACGGGAATATCTTTTATTTCATCCAAAACTTTTTTCACGTTAAGCATTTTCAGTCCGTCCAAATTGGGCATCATCAAATCGAGGAAAATCACATCCGGTTTAACTTCAATTGCTTTCTGAATACCTTCAACACCATCGGTACTGGTATAAACCATAAATCCTTTCGATTCAAGAAACCTCTTAAGAAATTGAAGAATTTCATTTGAATCGTCAATAATCAATATTTTTTCTTTATGAGTAATCATTATTACGGTCGTTAACTTTATTTAACTTTAATTTATTTATATCGAGTTGAATATTACTCATTTTGGTTGCTTGAACGGTATGTTCTTTTACTTTCGAATAAATTTCCTCTCGTAAAATCTTTACATCGGCTGGGGCATCAATTCCAATTTTAATTTGATTATCCGAAACCCCGACCACGGTTAGAACAATATTATTCCCAATCCTTATTTTTTCGCCTTGTTTTCTAGTAAGAACTAACATATCACTCTCTAATTTTTAACAAATAATTGGTAATCGACTGGTAATTTATCTGAATCGATAATTTTTTGATATCCGGTTTTGTCGTTATGGTTAATATAAATCGGAGCCTTCAGGTTAATCGTTATCTTTTCCGGATCTTTATCTAGTTTAACAATTCCGAAGGGCTCATAATTTTCCACTTGTTTATAATCGTCTTTGAGCAAATTAATTGGAAATAACGGGAAGACGATTTCCGGTTGGTCGATTGAAGTTAACCAGTAGAATATCCCGTCATCTTCCGAGATTAGTAAAAAGCGGTTTAGTTCTTCGAAGCCGAGGATTCCGTTTTCGAAAAAGATTATTTTTTCTTCTTGAAATTCCACTTCTCCAAATTGATCGGTTTTCAGTTTCATTTTAATTTTACCTGTTTAATATTATAATATCAACTCTTCTATTTTGTGCCCTGCCCGCGGGTGTATCATTCGATGCTATGGGTTTATACTCAGCATATCCCACAATTGTTACCCGTTCGGGTGATAAACCTTCCGTATTCATCAAGTAATATGCCGTATTGGTTGCCCTTGCAACCGAAAGATGCCAATTAGAAGGGTATTTCGGAGTATTAATCGGAACATTGTCCGTGTGCCCTTCTATTCTGATATCGTTCGGTATTGTTCGCAATACTTTAGCCAACTTACTCAGAATCGATTTTGAACCGGGATTGAGTTTTGCCTCGCCGGTATTGAATAATATGTTATCGAGAATTCTTATTGTAATTCCCCTTTCATTTTCCACCAGTTGAACGTTTTGGCCGTAATCGTATTCATCGATAACGCTTTGCAAAGTTTCTCGCAAGGTTTTACCGGAATTGGCGTTTCCGTTAAACGGATGATTTTGGGAACCCAAGCCTTGTATTGTTTTTTGTGTGCTGAAAACACTTCCGAATGCGTTCATAACTTCCTTATATTTTCCTGCGTCCACATTTGAAATTGTGTACAAAATGATAAACAATCCCAACAGCAAAGTGATAAGATCCGCATAAGTTATTAAGTAACGGTCTTTATCATGTTCTTCTTGAAAAAATGTGTCGTCCGTTTTTAAGCGGCTCTTAGCATTTTTTGTTCTTTTTGTGGCAACAGACTCATTAACCTGGATCTTATTAGAGATGGGATTTCCCCACTCTGAATCGCCAGAACTCCTTCTAACGAGACTTCCATCATATGTTTTTCTTCCAAGTGGCATTGTTTTAATCTATCCGCTATTGGCAACCATAATAAATTGGCACTGAAAATTCCCCATAAAGTTGCAATAAAAGCCGTAGCTATATTATGAATTAAAATTTGGGGATCGTCTCCGGCACGGGCTAAAGTCATAATCAAACCCATCACCGTACCGATGATTCCCATTGTGGGGGCATAGCCACCCATTTTACTGAAAATGAATATGTTGCTGAAATGACGGTCTTGCATTGCTTTCATTTCAGCAAGAGCTATACTTTCCAAAGCATCGGCATCTGTTCCGTCCATCACAAAGCGTATCATTTTTTGAGGGAATGAATATTGCAGTTTGGGCAAGTCTTTTTCAACTGCAATCAAACCCTCTTGCCTTGCTTTGGTTGCTATATACACAAAAACATTAATCAGTTTTTTCACATCGTATTTTTTCGGGAAATATGCGAGTTTAATCAATGGAAATATTTTCCAAAATTTATCAAATCCGAAACCGATTATTGTTGCGGCAAAAGTTCCACCGAAAACTATTATTACAGGCGGCAAAAGGAACAAGCTTTCCGCTTTTCCGCCTTCTAAAAAAAAAGCACCGAATATCGAAATTATTCCAAGGATTAAACCATAAACACTTCCTTTATTCCGGAACATTACAAGTAATCCAATAATGATTTGGGTAATATCATTGATGAAATTTTATAACTCGAATCCAAACTGAATTGTGCACTTTCCAAATCAATTAATTCTTGAGCCATATCAACGTCGTTTTCAGTAGATAAAAGTTTCAATAATTCAAACTTTTGATTTTGTAACAAATCAAGCGTATCATTCAACCTGTTGGTAATGTTCCCCGCTTCCGACAGTTTATCCAGAACATGATTATTAAATTCCTCCACAATTTGCGTTTGCATTTCGTTCGGCCGTTCACCGTTTCTTAATTTTTCTTTTATCGAGAGCAAGGTATTGAAAATATCGGCTTTTTGACTTAGTGAATTAACGATTTCCGTATCTTGCGCTTTTTCCATCATATTATCAAAGTCGATTACCAGGTTTATTTTCGGTTCGTCAAGTTGAACAGTCAAATCTTCCGGATCGCCTCCGTTTACGGAAACGAGTTCGCCGCTGGAAGAATCGAATACAAGATCGTTAACTGTTGAACTGTCAACCACATTTGAAGCGGAGTCAACTATTTCATAAGACAAATCGTATGTATTATCGGCCGTTTTGGTGTAACTGACCGTAACGGTATATTCGTTTCCATCCGCATCGTAAATTTTCTCACTGCTTTGTTGTACCGAGCCAACGGCTGCGGATGAATCGAGATTACCTGATTGTTCCAGTACCGGCAAGAAAAGTTCTTTGCCGGTTATATTTACTTTTTGAAAAACGTTATTCGAAAGACGGATTTTTTGCACGCCACCCAAATCACTTTTAATAGTTACGCTTTTTCCGTCGGCGGACAAGTTGAAAGGCTTACCCGTATGGTTCGTTCCGGCGAAATTATACATATTATTATATTCTGAATTTGCCAAATCGATAATACTTTTAAGTGCAGCATCAACATTGGAGGCAAAAACATCGAGATCTTCATCGACCGTGGCATTATTAAGTTTTGTGAATTCAACTAAAATCTTTTGTGTTTCACTTTGGATTCCTTCCATTGCAACAATCGAACTTTCGAGCGCCGAAACACTGTTCTCGATATTATTTGCAAAAGATTCGTTATTGCGTATTTGATTTTTCAGTCGCATTATTCTGGCATTTGCCAAAGGCGAATCCGACGGTTTGTTAACTTTGTTTTGTGTAGTAATACGTTCTTGTATAAAGGCGATTCTGTCTCGCGCCATATTCAAATTTCTCAAAAAAGAAAATTGTAAAAATCCGTCCGGTACTCTCATAGTTTTACACCAAATTAATTAAGGTTTCAAGTAAATCATCGGCTAAAGTTATTAATTTTGCAGCCGCGTCATACGATTTTTGATATTTAAGCACATTTACCATTTCTTCATCCGTAGAGACTCCGGAATATTGCATTTTTTGCTGCTCGAGTTGAGCCAGCACCAAATTATACGAATCGGCATCTTGCGAACTTACTTGAATATCATTGGCAATCTCACTTATATAATTCGAATAATTTTCCGTAATAGTTAAGCCGTCATCAAAAGTCGCATTCCGTAAACCGGCAATTTCCAAAGCTATTTCGTTGTTCCCGTTTGAACCGTCTTTTGAAACGGCTATCATATTAGGGTTATTCAATATTTCTTCATTGATTTCCAATTTACCGTTTTCAAACGAAGTGAAAAATTGAACACCGTCTTGCGGCGGATTCGTATTTGTGTAGCCTTTAATGTGAACGTTGTTTACGGAATTGAATATTTTTTCACCGAGTGCATCCAGATTTTCCAAGTATTTCGGAATTTTATCAGCAAAAATTTCAGTAACTGCTTTAAGTTCACCGCCCCGTAACGAAACGGTAGCCGCTCCGTCTTTTGTTTGAACTTTAAGTTTTCCGTCTTCTTGTGTAAGTTTAAATTCCACACGATGAAGTCCGTCAACGGCAAACACCCCGCCAATCGATACATTTGCTACATTGTTTTTATCTATCGTTACATTTATGTTGGCAATTTGACTTAACTCGCTTAACAAAGCATCCCGCTTGTCAAGTAAGTCATTTGGACTGTATCCAACGACGGATGCTTCGTAAATTTGTTTATTCAACATGTGAAGTTGTTCAGTTAGAGTGTTGATTTTGCTGACCATATTTTTAGCATCGGCACGCATGTCCGATTTCATCTGGGTTAAGTCGTCATGAATATTCTGAATTTTTTCGGAAAGCTGTTGCGCCGCTTGTATAACACCGGTTCGCAAAGGAGATGAAGTGGGATCGACTGAAAGGTTGTCCCACGATTCGAAAAATTTATTAATTAAGTTCGAAAGTCCGTAATCCGAAGGTTCGCTATATAAAGATTCAACTTGACTGAGGACTAACGATTTTTTTTGTGCGGAATAAAAATTTTGATTTGCATTTCTAATTTGCCTTTCCGTTATTTGATTACTCACTCTCATTACATGGTCTAACTTCACACCGGCACCAAAAGTAAAATTGGCGCGGTAATCGGGTCGCTCGGTACCCAAAACCACAACCC
>Ga0256841_1001236_pt1 | contig 22896 bp, 17 predicted proteins | sample 356308metaG_FD_185971 | JGI IMG/M metagenome (GOLD analysis project Ga0256841, IMG submission 185971) | Hydrothermal vent microbial communities from Mid Atlantic Ridge, Atlantic Ocean - 356-308 | ecosystem: Environmental > Aquatic > Marine > Hydrothermal vents | place: Atlantic Ocean: Mid... | reverse complement strand
TGGATTGGCTGTCAGTTGCGGGGCGGAATGCCATACAGGGTTCGGATATTTGGACAGTTTATATTATGCAAATGAGATTAATCCTAAACATCAATATCCATTGCAACCGAGCGATACATTCGATCCGGATACGGTATCCATTGTTTGTTTGGCCTGCCACGATCCGCACTATGATCGTCATTCCGGGCAGTTAAGGGAGATGTCTGGGTATATGTGTGGACGGTGTCATAACAGCAGTACGCTTGAAGTTAACGATTTATATGATGGTGTGGATCCGGTTCATATCGAAGGAGCCATGCTTGCCGGAACGGGCGGATATGAATATCCCGGCAAAACTTATGAGAATTCGGATCATACAACCCTTTTCCAAGTCGATCAGTGTGCCGCCTGCCATATTTCCAAGGAGACAATAAGTGGAGATGGATTCTCTTCGGTTACGCCACATACATTCAAGGCTTCTTTGGATAATTGCACTTCCTGCCACTTGGATGCGACAGACTTCAATGTCGATGGGGTGCAGGACTCCGTTACGGCATTGTTGAGCACTCTTTCGGGTCTGCTGGACAGCTATCCGAATCAAACCGATAGTTTATATTTGGAAGCTTTGTTTAATAAGAAATTTGTGGAGAATGACGGAAGTAAGGGGGTGCACAACAGCAAATATGCGTTCGGATTGCTGAACGATGCGATACAATCGTTAACTACTGCCCATTGATAGACTGGAAAATACTTTGACCTCATAATTTACCCCAGATGTTGTTGAGGTTAGCAGGAGGGTCGCCCGTTATGGGCGACTCTTTTTATATATGGGAATATGACATTTTGTAAAAGTAGCTTTTGATATAGTAAGTTTATGTTGACTTTTTATTGATTTTTAATTAGATAAAAAGTTTATGAATTAAATAGGGTTCACAGGAGGATTTATAATTGAAAGAATATTCAAGTGACCGAATAAGGAATATAGGACTGGTGGGACACGGGGGTTCCGGGAAGACTTCGGTCGCCGAGGCATTACTTTATGACAGCGGCGCCATCGGCCGTTTGGGCTCGGTCGATAATGGGACTACGGTATCGGATTATCTTTCCGATGAGATAGATAGGAGAATATCCATTACATCCTCAATGCTTTATATGGAGTGGAAAAATTCCAAAATAAACATTATCGACATACCCGGTTTTTCCGATTTCATAGGGGAAGTTGTCGGCGGTTTGAAGGTCGTTGATACGGCAGTTATAGTTTGTAATGCAGTGGGAGGATTGGAGGGCGGAACCGAGATCGCATATAAATATGCGGAGCAAAACAAATGCTCCAAGTTGTTTTTCATAAACAAGATGGATAAAGAGCATGCCGATTCGGATGAGGTTGTAAATAACCTTGTGGATTTGTATGGTAATGAAGTTGTTCCGATGCAGCTCCCCATAGGTAAAGCGCTCGAATTCAAGGGTATTGTGGACCTGCTGAAAATGAAGGCTTATATTTATACCGATGGTAAGCCCTCCGAGGCGGAAATTCCGGAAAATATGGTCGATGTTGCTTCTTCCGCGCGCGAGAAGTTGATGGAGGCTGCTGCCGAATCGGATGATGAGTTATTGGAGAAGTATTTCGAGTCCGGCGAATTAAACAATGAGGAAATAATCGCTGGTTTGAGAACCGGGATTGCTGCCGGGAAGATATCTCCGGTGTTGCTTGGTTCCTCTACCAAAAATATTGGGATAGATCTATTGTCGGACTTTATTGTTTCCTCCTGTCCGTCACCTTTGGATATGGGTCCCGTTTTGGCTTTTGAGGGCGATTCCGATAAATTAGTGGAACTCGATATTTCCGAATCAGGTCCGACGGTGGTTTATGTATTTAAAACCATCTCTGTCCACCATGTCGGCGAGCTTTCTTTATTCAAAGTTTATAACGGCAAAGTTACCCCGGGCATCGAATTACAAAATGTTTCCAATCAGACAACTGAGCGTTTAAATCAAATATTTTTGCTTCGGGGCAAGGAGAGGAAAGAAGTTAATGCCGTATTAGCCGGCGATTTGGGCGCAACGGTGAAATTAAAAAATACCCATACAGGAAATACCCTTTGTAAAAAGGGAACGGGATACCGAATAGAACCGCCGAAATTTCCCAAGCCGTTGCATCGAATGGCGATCGTTGCTAAAAACAAGGGTGAGGAAGACAAAGTTGCTGCCGGTTTGGCGAAATTGCATGAGGAAGACCCTACTTTCTTTATGAAAGTGGATTCGGATATCAAGCAGACCATTGTTTATGGACAGGGCGAAATGCATCTTGATATCCAGACCTCGCGGTTAAAGGAGAGGTTCGGTGTCGAAGTGGAATTGGTAAAACCGAAAATCCCGTATCGGGAAACTATTAAGGGGAGAGCTGAAGGGCAGGGGAAATATAAGCGTCAATCCGGCGGCAGAGGACAGTATGGCGATTGCTGGCTAAAATTAGAGCCTCTCCCTCGAGGGGGAGGATTGGAGTTCATTAACGCCATAGTCGGGGGCGCAATCCCCTCCAAGTTTATCCCAGCTGTCGAAAAGGGAGTGTTGGAAGCGATGGAATCCGGGGAACTCGCAGGATATCGTGTGGTCGATGTAAAGGTCACTTGTTATGACGGTTCCTTCCATGAGGTCGATTCCTCGGATATGGCTTTCAAAATAGCCGGCTCGATGGCATTTAAGAGTAATTTCCTAAAAGCCAATCCTGTACTGTTGGAGCCTATTTACAATGTTGTAATTACGGTGCCGGATGATTTTACCGGGGATGTTATGGGCGATATCTCCTCCAGACGGGGGAAAATTCAAGGAATGGAACCGGCAGGAAAATACCAAATAATAAAAGCGATGGTTCCGCTTGCGGAGCTGTATAAATATGCCACCGCTCTCCGCTCTATGACCCAGGGGCGAGGAACTTATGAGATGGAATTCTCACATTATGAAGAGGTTCCTTACGAGGTTCAGGAGAAGATAGCCGCCGAAGCCAAAGCGGAAAAAGAAGGGGAAAATTAATTTTCAAACGGGCTTTTTTGTTTTTTTATCAAATTAAACGGACAATCAATTTCAATATCGATTGCCGTAGGCGTTGATGGATTTTAAAATTTACAGGTATGAAAATATACTTGACTAATATGCTTATATTATTATAATATTATTGTTGTTTCCGTTTGAAGTCTCCATTCGGAAGAGTTCTTTTAAAATAATCCATTATAGAAAAACAGCAAGATTAATACTCAGGAGGAGTTTATGCGTTTGCTGAAAAGGCGGTTAATGGGGCTAACATTTTTTATCATTGCCATTTTATTATCGTTGAACATTTTCGCCCGTGCCGAAATGGTTACACGGATGGTCATCGGGGAATTGATTACAAACACAGGATGTTTTTATTGTTATTTTTCCGATACGGAACTGGATGAAATTTATCCGATCTATTCCGATCGATTGGCTCTTATCAGATACCATAAGGGCTCGCCGGATCCCGATGATCCTTTTTATTTGTTCAACCCGATACAAAATAACGAAAGAATAAATTATTACGGGATGAATGGAACTCCCCGTTTCTTCGTGGATGGAACTTACAGTAATTATTATACCGAATACGAGGATAGTATCCAATCGCGATTAACAGTTAAATCTCCATTGGTAATCGATTTATCAGGATCCCTCGATTGGCAGAGTAAAACGGGGTTTGTTAATGTAGTTATAACTGCCAAAGACGATATGCCCGAATATCCGGTGAATGTCCGCTTGGCTTTGACCGAATCGAATTTGTTTTATGTGGCTCCTAACTCCACCGTCTGGCATAATCAAACTTTTAGAGGGATGATGGATGACACCGAAGGCGATGCCGTGGTTATGCAGGAAGGCGGGAGCTATTATTTTGCCCAAGAGTTCGATCTTGATAGTTTAGGTTTTGTTTTGGGCAATTGCGAATTTGTGGCTTTCGTTCAGGATGACAGCACAAAAGAGATTTATCAGGGGGCGAAAATCAGATTAGCGGATATGTCCTATATGCCGCGGGCGAACATTACAATTATTCCTACATCCCCTTATATGATTATTCCTGCCGATGGTGGGGAGATTAAATATATAGGAATAGTTGATAACAATATCGCCGAAAGTGACAGTTGTAATGTCTGGACTTTTATTTCTCTCCCCGGAGGCGGGGAATTAGGTCCGCTCGGTTTATATGATTTAACGCTTTCACCCTTGGAAAGCGTCGTGGATTCAAATGTGGTTCAGGAGATTCCTTACTATGCTCCTGCGGGAACATATCGATACAGAGCTTATGTGGGACATTACCCGGATGTTGTTTATGATTCCTCATCGTTCGAGTTCCAAAAGGCTGGTGAATCTTATGCGGGGGAATATAGTGATTATGAGCTTACCGGATGGAGGAGGAATTTAGGAGGATCAGACTCCGAACCGCTTATGGATAATGAGAGGTTAAGTTGCTATCCCAACCCCTTTAATCCTGCGGCTGAAATCGTAATACAGCTACAAACCGAGCAGGATGTTCAATTGGATATATTCAACATTCTCGGTAAAAAAGTAGAAACCCTTTTGAAAAAAAGGCTGTCGGCTGGAGGTTATTCAGTCCGTTGGGATGGACACAATTTCCCTTCGGGCGTTTATTTCGCCCGTTTAATTGCGGGGGATAAAACCTCGACTGTTAAAATGGTTTTACTGAAATAGGCTTATTCAAGGGAAAATATAGTGCCACCTCTACGATAAAGATGGCACTATTGATAGGGGCAGGAAATTGAATAAACACTTCCGTATAAATACGGTAAAGGGTTTTTACAGCCGTCCGAGACATTTCGCTTTCGCTATCCCAAGTGAGGGGTCACGGCGTACACTCAGCCTCAGAGGGTAACCTTCATCGGTTAGGTGTTAAAGATTTTTTCAATTTCCCAACTCCCTGATTTTCAAATCAAATCAGCTTCGATAACCAAATTAATTATAACCCAAAGGTTGGAAATTGCAACCTTTATTTTTTCATTTCCCGCTATTATGATTATAAGTATTATTGAAATGTCGTCGAAGTAAGCGAGGAAAAGGTTGGGGAGGACAAAAATATAAGCAAGGAAATCCTTTGGGTTTCTGCAATATTGTGATATATATCATATTGATATGGATGAAAATAATAAAAAGCACATCCTTAAAGGATTTGAGGATTTTTTAAGGCTCGAATGCGGGCTGTCCAATAATAGCTGTATGGTTTATATCGATGCTGCGGAGGATTTTTTTAATTACTTTCAAAGCAGGGGAATAAATTGTGGCGGTGTTGAAAGCAAGGATATTGGATTCTATCTTAATAATCTTTTCCAGCGGGGATTGTCCCCTTCCAGTATCGCCCTTAAAATCTCAGCATTACGAAAATTCTACTCTTACCTTTTTGGGGAGAAATTATCCCCCGCCAATCCTTTCGAGAATGTCGAATCTCCGAAAATAACCCGAAAGTTGCCGACTGTTTTATCGATTGAGGAGATGAGGGTTTTACTTTCTCAGAACTTCGGACTTAAAGCTCAAGGGATTCGGGATAAGGCTCTGTTGGAATTCCTTTATTCCTCCGGGGCAAGGGTGTCGGAGGCTGTCAATGCCAAGCTGAATGATATTTATTTCGATTTGGAGGCGGTAAGGCTTTTAGGTAAAGGCTCAAAGGAAAGGATAGTGCCTTTGGGGAAACCCTGCCTTAAAGCTCTCGATAATTACATTGAAAATTCCAGACCGCATTATGTCTCGGCTATTTCGGGGGATTATCTCTTTTTAACTTCTCATAAAAAGAGGTTTACAAGGGATGCTGTTTTCAAACTGATAAGAAAATATGCAAAAAAAGCGGGAATTACGAAATCCATATCGCCCCATACATTCCGACATTCTTTCGCCACACATCTTCTCGAGGGCGGAGCCGATTTAAGGGCGGTTCAGGAAATGCTCGGTCATGCCGATATTTCTACTACGGAGATATATACTCATATTGATAGAGAATATCTTAAAGAAACCCACATCTTATACCACCCGCGAGCAAGAGCATTCTAAAGCGCAGCTCGAAAAACCTTATTCCAATCGGAAAAGGTATCATATAGCCTTATATCGATTATCGGCTGAGATCGAGGGTAAATTGCGGGAGACATTTATTCCTCAGGTTGTGGAATTTCATTATTTTGTCTCCCTCGAGGAGCTTTTTGAAAAGCACCGTCATTCCCATTTGGATCTTATAATTATCGCCTTGGGGACAGGTATCTCCGAGGGGATAAAACTGCTCAGCAATATAAAAAAACACCCGACTCTTCAGCTGATACCGACAATACTTTATTCGCCGAATCCGAAAAGATCCATTGTGATACGGGGATTTGAGTACGGAGCGGAGGAATTTTTAACCGAGGATTGGGACACGGAGATAATCGGCGCCAAACTTCGTATGCTTTTATTCAGAAGTTTGAGGGATATCGGGGTCAATCCAACCTCGAACCTTCCTGGAGTTAATGCTATCGAATCGGATGTCGATAGGAGGTTGAAGGATGGGGATGATTTCGCTATTTGCTATGCGGACTTGGATAATTTCAAGGCTTACAATGATTATTATGGCTATGTTTACGGGGATAAGGTAATCCGCCTTACATCCACGATAATCAGGGATACGGTTTTGGATTTGGTGCCGGATGGATTCATAGGCCATATAGGAGGGGATGACTTTATATTTGTGGTCCCTTTTGCAAAGGTGGATTCCGTTTGCAGGATGATAATCGATACCTTTGATAAAATGATTATTGCTTGGTATGGCGAGGATGATATAAAAAAAGGATTTATCAAGGTAGCGGATCGAGGAGGGCTTATAAAAGAATTTCCGATTATGACTATTTCAATCGCCGTAATCCCGCAGAGAAAAGTGAAGTTCACCCATTTAGGCGAAGTTTCGCATATTTTTGCGGATTTAAAGAAATACACGAAATCGTTCCCCGGATCCAATTACCGTATCGAGAGACGCGCCAAATACTAAAGGCGGAACGACATAAAAACCCCTTTCATATATCACCGCGGCTGTTCGCGATAAAACCTTTAACTTCGGGAGGGATTTGAGGTAAAACTCATTCCCTTAATATTTGGGATAATTTCAGCGGTAAATTTTAGCGGGGGATATTATCCCTTTTCGTATAAGTTGAAGTATTGAATCTGATGCCCTTTATGTAATTTGCTTTTTGGTGGTATTATTACTATGCAATCGGCATTGCTGAAACCGGACAACGCTCCCGACGATGTCTTCCCGGTCGGATGAATAAAAACAATCTCCAAAATACTTTCCCGCCGTGCGGGAAGAAACAACGGACGAGAACTGCTGTTTACGACCGCCTCCGATAGGGTCCCCGAATACATATTCGGGAAATATGGTTCTCCAAATCCGGAAATCTTTTCGAGCGCCGGTAAAACGAAAAGATGAAAGCCCACTATCGCTGATTGAGGATTGCCCGGGAGACCGAAGATGAAAGTTTTTCCTAATTTTCCAAACATAAAAGGCATTCCGGGTTTGACCCTAACCCTGTGAAAAAATATGCTTCCCCCCAATTTTTCAAGGATACGGGGGATATAATCGTAATCGCCCGCCGAAACCCCGCCATTTGTTATCAATACATCCAAATCGACAATCTTCCTCAATTTCTCCCCGAGATGTTCAGGATCATCGATAACCATACCTAAATCCTCAGCGGGATAATTATGATAGCTCAAGAATGAAATAAGGGTAGGCCTATTGGTGTCTTTTATTTTTCCCTTCGCAGGTGGAATATCATCCGAAGTTATCTCCGCCCCCGTAGATAAAACGCCGATTTTGGGTTTAGGATACACCGCAACCTTTTTTTTTATAATGGCGGAAAAAACCCCGATATCCGGCGGATGTATGGTATGTCCCCGCTTATATAATCTCTCTTTTTTGCGAATATCATTCCCAACAGGTCTGATGTTTTCTCCAGCCGAAGGGCAGGTTTTGAAGATAACCTTCAAGCCGTTTGTCTCGACAGCCTCGCGAATTACCACCGCCTCCGCTCCTTTGGGAATCGGAGCGCCGGTCATTATCCGAACCGTATTGCCTGTTGTCAACTCGAAATCAGGATAACTCCCCGCCGGTATCTCCCCTATTTCGTTTAATTCAATGGGGTTATCCACCGAAGCGCCATTCAAATCGGAGATGATGACCGCATATCCATCGACACTCGAGTTATCGAAATCGGGGATATTTATGCTGCTTTGAATATCCTCAGCTAAAACCAAACCCAATGATTCGGATACCGAAACTTCAATCGGTTCCAAAATCGAAACGCTGTCGATTATCAAATCCTGAGCTTCCTCAAGCGGAATTAGATTATAATAGTCTTCGTGGGATCTGCTTATCATTCCACAATCGAATTTTTCAATTTGACTTAAAGAAATAATTTATAATTAAAATATCATCTCCGCAATCCTTTTATCCCGTGTAAACGGGGACTTCACGGGCTATAGCCATCAGAGAATCATCGGGTTGCCATAGCAATAAACACAACCGTGCGGACAGCTGAACCATTTACCTATATCGATCGATTTGGTGCAATTACAATATATCCTTTGCGACCTATCTTTCGTTTTTGGCGCGGGATGTTTTTGGGGATGAATAGACGAAAGCAATTCCCCATCAATACATCCCCGAGGGGTTAAATTCGGAACAGTGCAACAATCCAAAACAATATCCCTTTTAAGCGCTTCCAAAGATAGGAAATCCGAAAGGAAAGCCTCCGCTTTTTGCTGAAACCCTTCCGAAAAAGTCAAATTGTTTTTCGCCATTCTCGCCACAGCCTTTTTATAAACCTGTGCCACCGAAACAATAATCCTATTAACTCTAAAATCAAAAAGCTTATCAAGTATTTTTAAGGCGATATCCCCATCGATATTAGAAATCATTTCCCCATTTTTTCGATCGATAATCTCAAGTAAGGGATCATATCTAACAGCGATATGCTCAGCACCGCCGATAAACTCCATCAATTGGGGGATTAGGGATAAGATTGTATCCATCGGAGGGACATTTCGTTCCACGATCGTCCCCCCCAGTCCGGTGATACTCAAAAGCAAATATAGATTTTTGTATTCGGATAACTTATTACGCAGTGAGGGATAATCGAGCAAATTGCGGGGGTTTTTCGACCATAAGACAATAGTATGCACTTCTTCAGGGGGGAAACGGTTGAGGCTTGTTATTAAATAATCCGGATAAAAGGCGACTAAATCGCAGCGCCTGCTGGCGGAAATAACTTTTTTCTGGATTGACATATCCCGATTAAATGTAATATGATATACTTGACCGAACCTAAAAAAATCTTATCTTGATTACAAGTATAAATTAATAACTGCAACGCTCAATGAAAAAAAGTATAATCCTGACATATCTAATTATAGTTGCATCGATATCTAATTTAGTTTACGCCGAAGCTCCTATCTTTGGGGATTTCGGTGAAACAAAAACCTGCGGAGAGAAAGCGACCTGTTTCGATTCGACTCATTCCTTTGATGTGCTTTCCTATGATCTCGATATTACAATCTCCCCCGATGATGCCCGTTTCGATGCCGTCAATCATTTCACCGCCATAGTGGCGGATACGCCGATTACCATATTCAAACTAAACAGCCGTGAGTTGGAAATCGATTCGATTAAACAGGGTAATACCGATTATAGTTTTTTCACCGATGACAGTTTGTTGTATATTTTCTTGGGAGCGGTATATAATGCGGGCGATACGATAAACCTGAATATCTATTATTATGGGATTCGAGGGGGAGATGACCAGAAGGGATTTTATTTCAATGATAGTTGCGCTTATACAATGAGCGAACCTTATGATGCCCGCTATTGGATTCCCTGTTTCGATGAACCTTACGATAAGGTGAAATTCCAAACATCGATAACCGTCCCGAACGGTTATACTGCTGTTTCCAATGGGGAATTTCTCGGAAGCGAAGAGCATTATGGCGACTCGACTACGACTTTTAATTGGAGGGAGGATCATCCGATAGCCACCTACCTTATGGCGATAACCGTTGCCCGCTATATCAACTGGATAGATTATGCTCCCGATGGGGAAGGGGGGTCTATCCCGATTTATTATTATGTTTATCCGGAGGACTCCTCCAAAGCGGTGTATGATTTTGCAAATGTCCCTTCTATGATTTCTTATTTCGTCGATCTGTTTGGGGATTACCCTTTCGATAAATATGGAATGGTTGCCGCCTCCAAATTCAAATATGGCGGAATGGAACATCAATCGATAAGCACCATAAACCGTAAATGGATCAAAGGCGATAGGACTTCCGAAAGGGGAATGGCTCATGAGTTAGCGCATCAATGGTGGGGCGATTTGGTGACCCTTGCCGATTTCCGCCATATCTGGCTCAATGAGGGTTTCGCTACTTATTCCCAGATATTATGGCTGGGGGATTTCTATGGTGAGGACAGATATTATCAGGAGCTTCGTTCAATAATGAACGGTTTCTTTTACGAGAACGACAGCGTTTCCAGTTATCCCATCTATGACCCCCCATATACTTTCGGAGCGGCTTGCTATTGGAAAGGCGCTTATGTTTTGGAAATGCTCCGCGCTTATTTGGGCGATGGAATGTTTTTTGAAATATTGAGAGAATATGCGGAGCAGTTCGCTTACGGCAACGCCTCCACCGATGATTTCAGAGGAGTTTGTGAGGAAATATCCGGAAAGGATTTGGGACAATTTTTCAATCAATGGGTCTATACCGCCGGTTATCCGAAATTCAGCTTCAATATAGAGATATCGACGGATATAAACGGTTATAAATTAGAAATGGACGCCGATCAACTTCAATCCGAAACCGTCTATGAAACTTTCCTCGATTTCAAAGCTTATAAAGAAGGCATCGAGATGCCCTTACGATTCTTCATCACTTCGGGACAACAGCATTTTACCGCTCAACTTCCCTTTTACCCTGATAGCGTAATCTTTAATCCGGATCTGACCCTTTTAGCAAAAGAAATAACAACCACCGATATAGCCGAAGAAAGTCCGATTCAACCCAATTCCATCGGATTATATCAAAATTACCCTAACCCGTTCAATAGCTCCACCGCAATTCCCTTCAGGTTGAACGGTAGCGGGGTTTTGAGCATTTTCAATCTTAACGGAGGGTTGGTTAAGGCGTTCAAAGTTTATGGGGAAGGGAAAATCAATTGGGACAGCAAGAATCTCAATGGGGTAGGTGTATCATCGGGGATTTATATATACAGATTACGGTCGGGGGGGATAGCTATCAATAAGAGGATGATTTTATTAAAATAGCTTCTTAACCCGCTGAATTACTCTTTGGTTCTTATTGTCAGTACGGGAATATTACAATAACGAATAATATGCTCTGCGGTAGAACCCAATATCTTCTCGTTAATTCCTGTCCTGCCGTTAGTGGTAATGACCAACAGATCCATTTCCAATTCCTGTGCTGTTTTGATTATCTCTTTGTATGGTTTCCCCTGCCTTAGTATAATGTTATGTTTTACATCCGAAGCGCCGATTTGCTCAATATTTTTTTCCATTATCTCCTTTGCCGCAATTGCCACCTGTTTCTGAGCATCCATAAAATTCGTTGGGCTGACCCTCAGCATAACCATCTCTTCCTTGCTCATAAATTCTTCGACGATGTGAAGCAATGTCAATTCGCCATCGTAGCGCCGAGCGATATTGACTGCATATTTAAGCGCTTCCAAAGAGCGGATGGATAAATCGGAGGGGACCATAATTTTCTTAAACATAATTTGTTCCTAAAATTAGATTGTTTTATAATTATAAGTTTATTTAAAATAATTGATAAAGTCAAATATTTTGAAATATCATAAATTTTCGCTTGACAGAATGAAATGGATATAATACATTTTTACATCCTAAGGTAATGTTTGATTTACATTTGGGTTGTTGGTAGCATAATAGCGAAGGATCGCAAAAACTATATTAGGGATAATTTATATTGTTATGTATAAAGAGTTTTGAAACCCCGGATTGTTTGTATTAATGGAATAATATTCAGAAAGGAGGAAGGCGCTAGAAAAAAAACAGAAAATGCCGATAAGATTATTAACAAGGATTTATTTTAATGGAAAGATTTTTTAAAGAGGAGGTTTTTATGAAAAAAATAGTTATCTTATTTGCCGTGCTGGGTATTTTGTTTTGGGGAGTGAGCGCAGCTCAGGCGGGCAATGCGCTAAAATCGGAGGCATCGAATGATGCGTTAAATCCGTTGAATCCGAATATGATTATCGATGCGCCTAGTATTGCTGTAAATCCAAGCGCTTTTAATGTAACATTTTCCCAGGGCGTTCATTTCGCAAAGAAATTACATATCACTAATGAAGGGGATGCCCTTCTAACTTATTCGGTGGATTTGGGGGCTGATTGGCTTTCCGCCTCCTACCAGCACGATTCAGTTTCCGGCGGTGAGACGGATTCTTTCACTATTTATTTCAATACCGAAGGGTTAACCATAGGAGATTATTCGGCTGTTATAACTATTAATTCCAATGACCCGTATGACCCCGTCGTTGAAGTGCCCGTGAATATGGCTTTAGTGCAGGATATGATTTTGGATGTATCAATTACTGCGGTTGATACGGCGCTTGTTAGAGATGGTTATTTCGATGCTGATATTTTGGTGGAGAATAATACTGCGGAATATATCGAATTTGATATCTACGATGAGGTTCATAGTGAAGCGACCAATATGACTCTGGGTCCACTTTTTGGGCCGTACTCGACCGCTCTTCCCCCTTTGTGGAAGTTATGTGGCCATGTCCATTACTGGGTTGCCGACTGTTCAATAATCGGGAATTACCTTTATAAATTTTATGCCGTTCAAGGGGATACCGTCATTGGTTATGATGAGCAGATGACCACTGTTAGTGCAACCTCGATGAATGATCATGTTCCCGATTGTGGTGCGAAATCTTTCGAGCTGGAGGGGTCTCCTTTAAACGATTTATATCTTTTAAGCGAAGATGGAAGGAAAATGCCTTTTGCGGAAGCACAGTCCCTCTTAAACGGCGATTATGCCAATTTGCCGGATGAAATTACTGTGGGAGCGTATCCGAATCCGTTCAATGCTCGGACCGAGATTCGTTATACCCTTCCAAGCTCATCTGATGTAACGCTTGAGATCTACAACCTCATTGGACAAAGGGTGGAATCCCTGAGAAGCGGTTATGAATCCGCCGGGCGACATTCCGTTTATTGGGATGCCTCGACATATTCATCCGGGATATACTTCGCTCGCTTGACTGTTGGCGATAAAGTTATAACCAAGAGATTGGCGTTGATGAAATAAATCGGGTTGCCGAATGGCGAACCAAAAATTAGGATAGCGGAAATCGAAACCCGCTATCCTTTTTTAATGACGAATGCTCTTATGATGGATGGGGGATAACCTCATTTGAGGAGTATCATCCTTTTTGCGACCGTCATATATTCTGTTGAGAGGCGGTAGAAATAAATCCCCGAAGAGGCATTGGAAGCATCCCAAACTATGCTATGTTCTCCGGCGGGTGTTGGTCCATTAATCAAAGTCTCAACTTTTTCCCCGATTATATTATAAACCTCAAGGTTGACAAAAGATTGATGGGGTAGATCGAATTTTATTTCGGTTGAGGAATTAAAGGGGTTGGGATAATTCATTACCGAAATGGGAGAAGTTGGGATGGAATTGTCTTTTTCCTTAAACCAATCACCAACGCCCCAGCTATCGGTGGTGCCGGTGCTTTCAGGAACGACCGTAAACTCAAAACTTGCCTCGTCGTTTATGTCAGAAGGATAATCGCCGCAATAGGCGATATAATTATATACTCCCAAAGGGGCAAAGGTGGGGATGTCCTGAGTAACACCCGAAACTACAATTGCGCTGTTGGGGGCGATTGAAATGTTATCGAATCGATCAATGGGGCCATATAACCCGTACCCTGGTACATTCAACATCAGCCAAACATCGCTGATTTGAGATGAGGAGGTGGTATTCCCCAAAGTGGCGGTGTAATTGAAGGATCCGCCGGGGAAGGTGGTTACCGGTATATAATCCGGCATCATAGCTACATAGACATCGGGGAGGTCTGGACCGGGAACCCCGGTTGGTTCCACCCAAGTCATACTTTCGGCATCCTGATCCTGAAAACGAAAACAATTATAACCCAAATGTTCTTCATAAGCGACAATTGCCGGGCGGGAATCATCATCGAACAACCACCAATTCCCGATAGCGATCGGGTCATATCCGTATCCTCCCTCGATATTGTAATTAACCAAAAGTTGTGTTTTGTCATCGAAGGAGCTATACGATTTTACCTGCCCGACCCCTTCGGCGTTCCAATATTTGAGGCTGTCGTCATATATGGGCCAGAGTTGAATTTTCACCCGAATAAGAACACAATTTTCAAATAGTCCCGCAGGTGTTTCGACCGTTTCGGTGTCCGACATCACCTTAAAATGCAATGGAACCGACACGCCATAAACATTGATATGCTCTGTCCATGTATCACCGACGACAGGGTAAATATCGCTAAACCTCTTATGTCCCGTGAAATCCAATGGGTCCGGGGGATTATGACGAACTTCCACCACATAAACAGGTGCTTCCGCCAAAGCAATCGAAACAGTTCCAAGAATGAACAATCCGACAATCAATAACATTACTAATTTGAGTTTCATAGATACTCCTTATGTTTTACGGTTGATGATTTAGCAATAGATACTACATATCTTCGATTAAAAACCGGTTTTAAGGGAGCTATTATCGAAAGATAAATCAACTAATTAGACAATAGCCCCTAAATTAATTAATGAAATTTAATTAATAAAATTGTTTTCAAACAACGCTATCGTTTGGTAGAAAACCCGATAGATATCAATGTTTTTATAATTAATTTCGATCTTTTTGTCAACAATAATTGCAAAATACATCCCGCAACCCTTAAAATTTTATCGATTCTATTTGGTTAATGGTAAACGAATTGTCAAGAATAGAACAATTTCAGTTCAACCATTATTTGAGAATAAATGCCATAATGCTTCCGCCGATAGAGATTATTAGTCGAATTATTGAGGCAACGCCGAAATTAAATCGAAAGCATAATGGGGCTATGAATTATACCATAAAATTGATTACATCACGAGCGGCCAGGAATCATCTTCCGCAAATTTTAGGAGATATATACAAAAACGCCACAGTAATTGCGGATATTCTGCAATTTAACAAAACCTGTGATTTTTATTCCGTTTATAAGGGAAAGAAATTTGTCGGGCTGGTTGCTTTTGAGAAAGGTTTGCCGTTCAATTCAGTATCATTTTACCAGACCGAAGGGTTTTGTATTTCATTGCCCCTCGCCAAAAGATTTTATGATTTTCCAAATACCGGGATAGAGCCATATTATTCCACTGTTGATGCGAAAACGAAAGATTCCCTTGAATCAGCGGGCTTATTAGTGGACTATACTCCCGAATACCAAATGAGATATGATCCGAAGCGAACGAAATTAAAAGGTATCCCTAAGGGTATAGAGATAATAAGGCTTAATGAACAGCATTTACCAGAAATATCGAAGTTGTTCAGTATGGTGCCGGGGATGGTATGGACTCCGAAATCGCTGATGTATGGTCCCTATTACGGTGCTTTTGACGGGAATATGCTTGTATCCGTCGCCGGAGCGCATTTTAATACGAAATATGTCGCCGAAGTAGGGAATGTCATTACTTTGCGGATGTACAGACGAAGAGGATTAGCCCGGGCAGTTACTCAAGCGGTGATAAATGAATTGAACCCCTATTCAAAGATAATATATTTAAGCGTTTATGTGGATAACACGCCTGCAGTTAATCTATATCTCGATATGGGATTTGAGGTCAGCGGCCTGTCTTATATCTGTAAATATTACCTCACGCCAATCTTTTCAAGAAAGGATTTTCCCCGCACATTGAAAACCCCCGCTAAATAATACTTTTTAGCTTATTGATTATCAACGGTTAGGTGAAATTTTTAACAAAGTTTTCAAAAATACCTTGACATTATAGGTGTATAATAGTAAGTTTTCAGGTTAGTAAGCGTTAACTAACCAAACGGAAACTATATGCGTTTAACGGCAGAGCAGCGAAAAGAACAGATTGTCAGGTTGGCAACTTCGATGTTTGCCAAAAATGGTTATGATGGGTTGACTATAAGGATGCTTGCTTTGGCGTGTGGCATTTCCGAACCGGCGTTATATAAATATTTTCCGTCTAAGCAGGCTATTTATCGGGAAGTATTGCAGAACCTGAAGAAACAATTGACAATCGACAAGTTGGAGTCGAAAATATCTAAAAGCGAGGATATAAAAGAAATACTCTTTACGCTTGCCCGACATATAATCGATATTTACGGCTCAAAACCCGAATTTACAAGGCTTCTGCTCTTTTGCTCTCTGGAAAATCACGATCTCTCCGGCGAAGTGTTTAACATTATCCGAGGACCTTTCGTAAGAATTTTATCGGAGAAATTGAAAAAACTCAAAAAATCGGGAAAGATTAGAGAGATCGACCCCGAAATAACCGCCCGATGTTTTGTCGGGATGGTGATGGATTGTAGTTTGGGGATGGATCTTTGGAAGAACAAACAGGGGAGAACATTCACCAGCGAGAAGATAATAAGAAACAATATCGGGATTTATGTTCGTGGGTTGAAGATTCCATAGCGAGGTTTTGGAGATTTTGGCAGTAAGAATAATCGACATATTGATACTCACAGAATTAAAAGGGAGCGGTTGCTTCGAGAAAGGAGTTTTATGGTTTTAGTGAAAAGAGGTTTTTGCAGGTGGAAATGTATCTTCCTGATGTTTTTATTATGGGCGGCTTTTTTTACTACCGCTGTCGCTCGAATCCCATCGAATGCTTCCTATGTGGGAAGCGAAACTTGCGCCGACTGCCATGATGACATAAGCGTATCTTTTAATTACAATGTCCATCGCATCAGCATTAAGTCTTCCGATGGCGCAAATGATATTTATTGCGAGTCCTGCCACGGTCCGGGTTCGGAGCATATTAAGGATGGCGATCCAAATCTTATCTACAGTTTTAACCGCGATTATAAACCAAACGAGAAATCTCCCTGCCTCGATTGTCACCGTGGTTATCCGGAAGGTTATGCAATGGGTGAGCATCACCCCGAAACGGATAACGGTTGTTTGGATTGTCACAAAATCCATTCGGACAATCAAAGATTATTGAAAACCGATGAGCAAACCCTCTGCTTAGGTTGCCATAAGGAAAAGATGGGAGAATTCAGAATGCCTTCCCATCATCCGGTTTTAGAGGGTTTAATGAGCTGTACGGATTGCCATTCGATGCATGGCAAAAAGTCAGTTCAGTTTTCGGGTATGGATAATCGTGAGAAATGTTTGGGTTGTCATTCCGATAAGCAGGGTCCTTTTATCTATGAACACGATCCCGTAAATGAGGATTGTCTCATTTGTCATAAACCACATGGTTCTGTTGCGGACAACCTTCTTACGCAGGCGGAGCCGTTTGTTTGTTTGTCCTGTCATCCGGCGCACTTCCATACGCTGATTACCGGTTATGACGGCGAGTTTGAAGCGCCCCTTCACCCGGACAGGGGCGGATTATCGACCAAAACCGGATTTAAATCGGCTATGCTTACCAAGTGTACCGAGTGTCATAGTGAAATTCATGGTTCAGACCTACCGTCGCAGTCCATTTCGGGACAGGGCGGCGCCCTAACAAGGTAAGGAGGTGGAAATGAAAAAGTTAATAGCCATAGCTGTTTTTACAATCATTGCCGTCGCCTTTGTCGTTGGTCAAGGATACTGCGGCGATAATCTCGTTCAATACGATTGGGGATTGTATTTCGGCGCCCATTATACCGGCTCTGCCGATTATTATCAAAAGGCTGGGGAATATTACCGAACCAACTTCGTTACGAAACCTGAATTCGGTTTGAATTATATCGGCACCCGTAATGATAAAATACTGAAGGTAAAGGCGATTTATTATGATGATAAGAGGATAAAATTCAATGCCGATGCGGTCGGTGGAGATATCTGGAGCGCTCATCTCGGTTATCGTTCCTTTTACCATCAGTTGGGGCATGATTTGCTGGAGAATATGACTGTCCGTGAAGTTGTTGATACGAGCAATACCCCCGGTGGAAAGATGATTACTCATAAGGATTTAAATCCCGGTGCGGAGTATGGATTCGCCCGCCACGAGATATCCTCCGATGTTTCGGCGAAGATATTAAACAAGGATAATTTCGCAGTAAGGCTTTATGCGGCGCATAAAAGCTTCATCGAAAAGGGGGAACATCAAATCATCGCTTCCATGCATTGTTCCTCTTGCCACCTTCAATCGGAAACCGCCGATATCGATTTGTATTCACACAATATAAAGGGTGGGATCGAGGGGAAGGTGGGAAAGTCGACGATCGCTTATGAATTTGGATATCGGGAAACGGAATCAAGAGCGGGTGAGACAGATATTCTTTATGATGTTGCTCAGCATCCGGTAACCGGTGGTGCGATAGATGAATTTGAGTCGAGAATGTTGTTCGATGGCGAATCGGTTCCTTATGGGAAAATCAGTAAAACGGATAAATATTCGCAAACGATCAAAGGACATACCGAACTGCCTTTTGGGGATTTGGCAGGAAGCTTTACCCATTCGAAAGCCGAGAATAAGGATGTGGGAATTGCCGCCAAATCCAATGGCGGGGTTTTGAAGTTCTATTCCAATTTAAGTAAAACCTTGAGATTTATCGGTAAATCTTCCCTGAATCGGATACGGAACGATCCCTACTTCGTAGATCTTCCGCCTTGGCGAGAAGGGCGGACAGGAGGGGGACAGGATTTCGATTATACCCGTTATTCCAATCTTACCCGCACAGTATTCAAAGGATCCGGAGATTTTATTTATAGACCTTCATTACGGTATCGAATAGCATTGTCCGCCGGGTATCAGAGCGATAAACGGGATGATTATCCATCATACAATCAGGAATATAATACCCAAACAATTTTTGCCGAAGCCAATTTCCATTATAAGCCATCGTCGAGATTCTCAAGCAGACTAAAGCTTCATATCGAAAAGATTAATAATCCTTTTATGGCGGTCGGTGGTTTGTTGGAAAAGCGGATGAACGGTGTGGCATCCCCGTTGCCCGATAACTCGCTTGTTTATTATTTCCAGAGGGATGATTATCGTTATGGTGACATTACAAAGTTGCCCGCGCTTTCGCAACTGGCGGATATATCCATAAGATACATTCCTTCGAATAAGTTGTCGTTAGTGGCGGGCGTAAAGGTAAGTTTTGACAAGAACAATGATATGGGAACTATTGATTTCGAGAGAACCGCTTTGGAACCGAATTTATCGGCTACATTGGCCTTAAATCCCAAATGGAGCTTTTATGCTTCTGCAACTCAGATGTATGAGAAGTTGAACGGTCCATTGGCGGTGGCATTGATGGATGGGTGAGCCGGTCATATGTTTAACGCCTCAGTTGGAGGTCCAAAGCACTACGGTTCATTTATGGGCACCATCGATTACAAAACAACCGTCGATATGTTTTCCGGCGGATTGACATATTTGGGTATTAAGAGGGCATCTTTTACTTTAAACGGCGATTTTATATCAAGTAAAGCGGAATTCGATCCGATAAATATGCCGTCACCACCGCAGGATGCTCTCGATAATTTGGAGTATTTCGACTTCAATTATGGTACCGTGAATACTTTCTCGGACCTTTCATATAAACGGTTCGACTTATCGATTTCGGGGGATTATAAGGTAGGAAAAGAAACAACTCTCACTGCGGAGATAATATACATAGATTTTATCGATGACAACGGCTATGTTTACGGCGATCAAACTGGTTCGCTTTATGTACTCCGCACCGGCCTAACTTTTGGGCTTAGATAAGGATAGATAGCGGATGGAGCATCGGCGATTGTCGATGCTCCATCCATCAAATATAAATAAACACGATTTTGAGAATTGGTTTTAGTATGAGCGTTATGAAAAGGATATCCTATATTTTAATAGGTATGATAATTGTGGGGGCTGTGTCCCTCATATATATGGCACAAACGGCGAATTGTGGCAAAAATTCCCTCCCGACACACGAGGATTGCCTAGATTGTCACGATGAGGTCGAGGGTATGCATAATATAACCTATGACAGCCTTTTGTCGAAGTCCATCCATCAGGATTTGGAATGTGTGGATTGTCATACTGCAATTACGGAATTACCTCACGATGAAAAGTTGCCCAAGGTGGATTGCGGTGAGTGCCATTCCGATGTCGCCGAAACATATACGCAACACGGCAGATTGCCAGTCGGAGCAAAGGATGTTCCGACTTGTGCCGACTGCCACGGTAAGCATAATATATTACCACCCTCGGACAGGTACTCAAGCGTTAATTCGCACAATCTGCCGAAGACTTGTGGCAAATGCCATGAAGACCTGAATTTGGTGAAAAGACATAACATACTTTTTCAGAACCCGGTGCAACTGTATAAAACCAGCGTGCATGGGCAGGCTACATCCGAAGGAATTACGGCAGCGGCTACCTGTACGGATTGTCATTCCGCCGGCGGTACCGCGCACAAGATTTTACCCCCGAACAATCCCGAATCACCGATTGCGCATTTTAACATCCCTCATACTTGTGGCAAGTGCCATAAATCGATCGAGGATGATTATTGGCAGGGTATCCATGGCCAGTTAGCGTCGGAAGGTGAAGTCGATTCGCCTGTTTGCACCGATTGTCACGGCGAGCATGGTATCCTCTCTCCAAAGGATCCCCGTTCTCCGGTAAGTCCTGCTCGGATAGCGGAGGCTACCTGTTCCCCCTGTCATGAGTCGGCACGGTTGAACCAAAAATACGGGATCCCGACAGGGAGATTAAAAAGCTATATCGACAGTTATCACGGATTGAAGAGTGAGTCCGGGGATCTAAAAGTCGCCAATTGCGCCTCCTGCCATGGAGCTCACCTTATCCTCCCGCATACCGACCCGAGATCGACTATCTATCCGGATAATTTGCCCAAAACCTGTGGCAAATGCCATCCGGGTATTTCGAAGGAACTCGCCGATACGCCGATACATGGAGACGGGGGAGTTTCGCAAACGAAGGCGGCGAAAATAGTTGCAAAAATTTATATAATCCTAATTGCCGTTGTAATCGGATTTATGGTTATTCATTGGCTAATCGATTTACGCAAGAAAATATCCGAATTGTTGAGAAAGTCGATTGTAAAGCGGATGACCTATAGTGAAGTCTGGCAGCATACATTTCTAATGGTATCTTTCACTGTTTTGGTCATAACCGGTTTTTCACTACGCTTTTCGCAGTCGTGGTGGGCGACTATGCTTTTCGGTTGGGATGGCGGATTTGTGGTTCGCGGGATTATACACCGCGTGGCTGGGAGTGTTTTGATATTTACCGCCATTTGGCACCTCTTCCATCTAACCACCGATAGAGGGAGGCAGTTTATAGTTGAAATATCCCCAAATAAAAACGATTTATTCCAATTGATTCAAAAAGTAAAATATAATCTTGGGTTGGCTGATACGCCGCCCAAGTTCGGTAGGTTCTGTTATATAGCCAAAGCGGAATATTGGGCGTTAATCTGGGGAACGATTATTATGGCTTCCACCGGCTTACTCCTTTGGTTTGACAATCTGGCGATAAAGGTGTTTCCCAAAGGTTTTCTGGATGTCGTTTTGGTAATCCATTATTATGAAGCTTGGTTGGCTACGCTGGCGATACTGGTTTGGCATTTCTATACAACTATTTTCAATCCGGAGGTTTATCCCATGAATCCTTCTTGGATAAACGGAAGGATGCCGGTGGAGATGTATGAGCATGAACATCCATTGGATGCCATTGAAAAACGCGCTGAATTGACGGTAGATCATCCCGCGGACGAAAAGCAAAAAGAAGAAGATATCCCCCAAGATATCCCTCGCGAACCCGAAGAAGGTACCGATAAAGAAGAATAGTAATACTCCTCACTCTCTTTCCTTGAAGTGAGAAAGCCCCTCTCGTAAGAAGGAGGGGCTTTTTATCGAAAGGCTCAATTTTTGTGTTCAACCTTTGATTTATTTGTGACTATTTAGCTTTCGTTGTGCTTTTCTCCTTTTCCGCAGCTTTCTTATATTCGGGGGATCGGTAATCCGTCTCATAGAATCCGCTTCCCTTGAAAATAATTCCCGCTCCAGCCGATATAACACGATGCACACTCCCGTTTTGATGGCATTTGGGGCAGACAGTAATCGGGGGTTCGGTTATCCGCTGGAATTCCTCGAAATTTTCCCCGCAATTTTCGCAATGATATTCATAAGTAGGCATATCTCAATTCCTTATCAATAAACGGCGAATTTTTGTGAAATCTAAATATATCGCATTGAAATAATAAATCAAGCTAAATCTATAGGGCTTACTCAAATTTTATGTGGAAGCCCTTCGGCTGATTTATGTTAATCCACTATTTCATAATCGGCATCGACCGCCTTATCCTCATCACCCGATTTTGTTTCCTCCGTGGCGGATCTGGTTCCTTGTTCGGATTTAGGTTTTTCCTCAGTCCCTTCAGTCGATGTGCCGCCCGCAGCTTGTTGTTGTGTCTGCTGATACATTTGAGCTGCCGCCTGATGCCAAATTTCCTGCAAAGCTTCCGTCGCCGATTTTATTTCGTTAATATCATCCTTGTGCATAGCATCTTTTAACCTATCGGTGGCGGCTTGCACTTTGGCTTTGGTCTCAGGGTCTATTTTTCCTTCATACTCCTTCAATTGTTTTTCGGTTTGATATACGAGCTGGTCAGCGT
>Ga0256841_1001235_pt1 | contig 22897 bp, 27 predicted proteins | sample 356308metaG_FD_185971 | JGI IMG/M metagenome (GOLD analysis project Ga0256841, IMG submission 185971) | Hydrothermal vent microbial communities from Mid Atlantic Ridge, Atlantic Ocean - 356-308 | ecosystem: Environmental > Aquatic > Marine > Hydrothermal vents | place: Atlantic Ocean: Mid... | reverse complement strand
CAAGCCCTCGCAGGATTTGCACGCCGGATCGCCGCCGGAAAAGACGCACGCCGCGCGCATTACAAGCAAGGATCGCCAAGGGGCGCAATTCCAAATAAATTTCCCATGGTCAGCCATATTTGTTACAGTAACGTATGATTCTGTCGTCATTATGGGTATGTTCATTGACCATTTTTACAAAATCCAGCGTCCCCGGACTGCCGGCGGGGGGGAGTTTGCGCCATGTGAATTCCCCCTCTCCGGTTGCGCCTTCGCGCCGGTGGGCCCGGCCCCGGCCTCCTTGTCAATCTCCCGCCAATGACCGGCGCCTGAAGATCATGGTGCCGGAATGAAGAAACAGGGGGCTGGCAAGGCAACGCTGGAGATGCTGCGCTCGTTTTGCGCCATGGCCAGCGATTTGAATCTCTCCAGGGCGGCGCAAAGACTGGGCCTCACCAGGCAGACCATCCGCCGCCACATCCAGCTCATGGAGAAAAGCCGCGGCGAAAAGCTCTTCGAGCTCAGGAACAAGACCTATTTCCTCACCGATGCCGGACGCAACGCCCTGGCCGCCGCCGAGAGCATCACCGCCGAGGGCATGGCCTGGCTGCACGGCCAGTATGATATCAAGGATGGTCTGCAACATGTCCGTATCCGGACCGCGGCGGGCGAACCGCACTTCCTTTCCAGCCAGCATGAATTGACCAGGATCTGGCGGGATGGCGAGCCCATCCTCCAGCAGGCCCTGCAATGCTGGTGCGCCGGCAAGGGCGCCATCGAAAGCCGGGAGTTTGCCCCCGTGCGCCCCTACATTCTGGTTTTCCGGCGCTTCAGAAACGAATGGCTCTGCTCCGAAATCGGCGAAAAATCGGCCCTGGCCATCTGGTACGGCTGGGAATGGGCCAAGAGTTCCATAGGCCGCCCGGTGGAGGACATTCCCGCCAGCGATGCCCACAGCGAATACATCCTCGATGCTTATGAGAAAGTCCGCTGCACCGGCGCGCCCCGGCTCGATCACCAGTTCCGCTTCATCGCCCGCAAGTCCGGCGGGCGCGCCCTGCCCATGGCCTATCAGCGCCTGCTCCTTGCCAGCCGTTTTCCCGATGGCGGCCCGGCGCTCGTTTCCGTCGTCAAGCTGACGGATGCCGTGGACATAGCCGGCCTGGAGCAAAAATTCCTCAAGAAGGCAAATCCCGTTTGAGCCTCGCGCAAGGGATATTGCCGACAATGGAGCGTCAGCAAATCATCGGGAGGATGGAAGAATGGGACCGGAAAGCATCGTCAACTGCGCCAACTACATTTCCGCCTGCATGGCGCGCATAGCCGCAAAAGGCATGCTGCTCGAAATCGGCTCCGATTTCGAGACATTCGCCGACCTCGTGAACAGGCACGCCAGGCGAGGTCCCCTCACCCCGAAATTCGATCCCGCCATCGAACCGGTCGACGGCCAAAACGCCTTCTGGATTCTGGGCCGCAACGAACTGGGCGAGATCGTTCATACCCAGGCCATCCGCATCATGGACATCGGCGAAGGAACGCTGGCCGAGCACATCCGCGAGGAATTCCCCGCCTATACGCCGCCCAAATGGCGGCTGATCAGTGGCATGAACCAGTACAACCCCGGTCCCGGCTCCCATGCCATGCGCGGCCGGGTCTGCTATCATGGCGATTTCTGGATCCTCGGCGGCGATCACGGCTTTCGCGGCCGGGGGATGAATGTCGTCACGTCTCGTCTGGCCATGGCCATCGCCATGGTGAAATGGAACCCCGATTACATCTATGCCTACATGCATTCCCTCGTCGCCTGCAGCGGCGTGGCGCCAAGGGGAGGTTTCATGCACATGGAGCAGAACAACCTTTTCTGGTCCATTCCCGGATATGACGAATTGCTCGAAGCCTGGATGGTCTGGTCCGCCCGGCGCGACATCATGCATTTCATCAGCGCCTCCTCCCTGTCTCTGGCGGATCAGCTCGGATCCTCCCGGCCAAGGGAATTCCGCAAGCACAGGACCGCCGCCTGACACCAGGCCGGAAAAATCGCCCGTGAGTCATGCGACACCCCCATGCACGCAACCGCGCCGCTCGGCACGGGGAGGGGGATCACTGGCCCTGAGCGTCTTGCGGCCACAGCCAGTCCAGCAGATAATCCTCCACCGGAGCCTCGGCCACCGCCTGGGCATTGGTCAGCACCCCGAGTTTTTTGCGCACCATCTTCATATGATGATTTACTGTTCTTTCAGAAATACCCAGAATTACTGATGTTTCCCAATAACTCTTACCCTGCGCGCACCAGTAAAGGCATTCTCTCTCGCGCCGGGACAGCGCCGCGCTCTTTTTCTCCCGCCCCCGCTTGCGGCCCTGGAAGGTCTCGAAATAGCGCATCAGGAAAAAATGCAGGCAGGCGAAATCTTCCATCGCCGCGGCGGCCTTTTCATGCACCACGAGACAGCTGGCGAACTGCCCGTCCGGCCCGTGCAGGGGAGCAAGCAGCCCCGCGCCGGCCAGGTCGAGGGATCTCAGGATCCCCTCTCCACGCACATCCAGCGGCAGCACATGCCTTCGTCCCAGTTCCAGGATGGCCCGCAGTCCATCCGGGTGTTCCCGTTCCAGCCTTCTGCCGAAATCCCGCCCGAAGGTCTGCACGAGCGCCAGCTTTCTCTCCGCGCCCCGCTCGCCCGCCAGATGCAGGTAAATCATGCCGCTCAGGCCGAAGCGCGCGCAAGCGGCACGCAGCGAACGCCCTTCCGGGCTGTCCGGCTCCAGATGGTGAAAAATCCCCGCCAGGCTGGACACGGGATCCAACGCAGCCACCTCCTTCCCTCTCCCCAAGGTTCTTCCGTGCACTGATTATGGAATCATGCCGGTTGCCACAGTATATACGGAGCAACATGATTATGAAGAGAAAGACAGAAATTCCTGAAATAAATTCGGTCATGCAACCGGAATGCAACCACAGGTTTATAATATTCCTCGCGTAATGGTTCTCTATCATGACCAATACTGACTATAATGACTTGCCTTAACATATTGTTCATGTCCTGACGCCAGGATATGAGCGGTTCATCCATGCTTTGAGGACAAAACATGGAAGAATCGAACGGACGCCGGCAGACCGGCATCTCCCGCTCCACCGCGATTTTTCACCGCCATGTCCGTGGACCAGATGACATTCTGGCGCAATCCGGACCCCCGGTGGAAGCCTCGTGACTTGGGGTCAAGGTCCGGGAAGCAGCTTTTCGGGAAGTGGAGCGGAACTGACCCGATGTGTTGATGAGCATCGCGGGAAGTCTGCTGACGACGGGATTGGCCGGGATAGGGAGTTCATGCAAGGAGTCCATTCGCCTTTCATGCTTCCTCGCCCCGATTTCAGGAAGTTCGAGCCATGCCCAAAACCCCCCTCAACCGGCGCAAGGCCCCCCGCAGGCGCACCCGCCTGCGCTCCGGCAAGATATCCACCCTCGGCAACCGCTTCCTGACGGAATGCCTGATTTTCGACCGCTCCGCCAGCGGCGCGCGGGTGCGCCTGGCCGGCCGCATGCGCTTGCCCGAACACATCTATTTCTTCGATGACGAGCGCGACACCCTGCACGTGGCCCACGTCGTCTGGCAGAAAGACGGCCAGGCGGGGCTGCATTTCGCCACCGGGAAAGGCGCGCGCGATGGCCGCGCCCATGCTGCCCTGTCCGGCAAGTATTATGCCCTGCGCAAGGCGCGGCGGATCAGTTCCGCTCCAGCGAATGCAGGTAATGGATGATTTCGGCCACCGCCGGATAGAATTCTTCCGGGATCATCTGATCCACCTGCGCCCTGGCGTGCAGGGCCCGCGCCAGGCTCTTGTTCTCGATCACCGGCACGCCATTCTCCTGGGCGATTTCGCGGATCTTCAGGGCCACGAGATTCTGTCCCTTGGCCACCACCACCGGCGCCGCGTCGCGTGCCCCATCGTAGCGCAAGGCCACGGCGAAATGGGTCGGATTGGCGATGACCACCGTGGCCCGCGGCACCGCCGCCATCATTGAACGCCGCAACCTGTCGCGCGCCAGCGAAAGCCGCCGCGCCTTGACGATGGGATCGCCATCGAGTTCCTTGCGCTCGTCCTTGATTTCCTGGCGCGTCATCCGCAGGTTCATCCACCAGAAGCGCCGCGACCAGGCAAAGTCCGCCGCCGCCAGCACCACCGCCGCCAACGCCACCGCCGCCAGCAGCTTCATCGACAGCTCCAGCAAAAGGCGCGGCAAAAGGCGCGGATCCTGCAGCACCGCCGCCATGACGTATCCGGCCTGCGACTTCAGCAGCACCGCCACGATCAGCGAAATGGCCGAGAACTTGAACAGCGCCTTGCCGAATTCCACCCATCCCTGGGATCCCAGCAGGCGCTTGAGACCCTTGCGCGGCGAGATGCGCGAGAAGTCCGGGCGAATGCGGCGCGTCACGATGCGCGGCAGGTTCTGCGAAAAGGAAGCGGCAAGGGCGGCAACCACGAAGATCACGAACATCGGCGCCAGAAAGCGCAAGGCCTCCGCCCCCGTGCGCCGCAGGACCTGCAAGGCCACGGCCCCTTCGTCGAATCGCCACTGACCGGGCCGGTCCAGGAAGATCATCAGTTTCGCCGCGACCGAGAGCGCCCCGCGGCCGGTCAGGAACGCCGCCACCACCAGCATGGCCAGCAGCGACGCCAGCAACGCCGGCTCGCGCGAATGCGGCACATTGCCCTTGCGCCTGGCGTCGGCGATCTTTTTTTCGCTGGGATCCTCGGTCTTGCTGTCCCTGTCGGCTTCCTCCGCCATGCCCCGCGCCCGTCAGCCTTCCTCGCCATCCTCGATGGTGATGTCCCCGGCGGCCGCCAGCTCCAGCGCAATGGCGGCCACCTCCCGCCGCGCCGCCTGCGCCTCCTCTTCCGGGGGCGCATTGCCCGAACCCAGCTCGGCCTCCACCATCTTGCGCATCCGCCCGCCCAATGATTCGAGCACCATGAGCGCCAGCTTCTCCGCCACGCCATGGAGGGCCTTGATGGTGGTCTCCGGCGGCACCTTGTCGAACAGCACCAGCCGGTCCTTTTCCGTCAGCTTGACGATATCCTCGAAGGAGAACAGCATGCGGCCGATCTCCCGCGCCTCCTCCGGGCGCAGGCTTCCCAGGGCCTGGAGGAATGTTTCCGCCGCCTGCTTGTCCATCCGGTTGACGATGCCGGCGATGCGGGCCCTGGCCTCGGCATTGCGCGCCGCCGCCCTGTTGTCGATGAAGGACAGCCGGATATGCTGCTCTATGGTGATGCTGATCTCCGCCGCCACCGGCCGCATGTCCAGCAGCCGCAGAAGAATCTCGTTGCGCCGCGCCTCCTCCAGGGCCGCCATCATCTGCGCCCCCAGATCGGGATCCAGGCGCGAAATGACATAGGCGAGCACCTGCGGGTGCTCCTGTTCCGCCAGCGGCAGGAGAATCTCCCGGGAGGCGAAGCGCTCATCCTCCCACACCGGCGGACCATCATCCCCCTGCTCCATCTCCTCCAGGTCCAGAACCTCGTCGAGCAGGACATCGGGGCTGCGGAAATCGCCCACCATCTGCAAATGCCGCAAGAAGCGCTTGCCGAATTCCTCGATGATGGCGGCGAAATCCTCCGCCGCCACCGGCTCCAGCTCCACGTCCAGGGCGCGAATGCGCGCCAGATCGGCCGGATCGAAATGCTTGACCAGTTTTTCCAGCATCGGGCCGTCGAGGACGTTGAGGATGGTCATCGCCTTCCATGCCCCCGGCAGTTCGCCCGGCCGCTGCCGCTTTCCCCCTGCTTCTGTGCCGATCCCCGGCTCCATGCGTCCGTACCTCAAGGATTGCTCAGCAGGCCTCGCCGCCGGGTCTGACGATCTCGGTCAGGGAAATGCCGAAGCGCTCGCTGTCCTCCTCCAGCAGCACCACTTCGCCGCGCGCCACCAGTTTGCCGTTGACCACCACGTCCACCGGTTCGCCCACCTTGTGATCGAGCGCCACCACCGCCCCCGGCCCCAGCTTCATCAGCCGCGCGATGGACATCCGCGCCTGTCCGAGCACCGCCTGCACCGTCACCGGAATACGCATGACCAGTTCCGGATCGGGCCTTGCCTGCTCCCCTGCCCGCGCTTCCGGATCGCGCCGGACAGCGCCGGGAGTCTGCCCATCTTCCTGCTCCGGCGCCGCCTGTTCCGGTGGCGCGCCTGGCCCCTCCGGGGCGGTCTCCGGGGCGGATGCCGCCGCTTCCCTTTCGGTCTTCTCCAGATCCAGGTCAGTCATTGTGCTTCTCTTTTTCTTGTCCCATCACCGATTCCAGGAATTCCGCTTCCCTGTTGGCCGGCTTGCGCAGTTTCAATGTAAAGACCCCACCGGCCTGCCCGATGTCACAATGGAACAGGGTCTCCCCGTCGCATTCCAGCCGCACCGGGGCCACGCCGCGCGTTCCCAGTTCCAGAACCTGTCCCGGCCGCAGGCGGGCGATATCGGCCAGCGGCATCTCGCCGCCGTCCAGCACCGCCCGGCATGGCACCTGCGAGGCCCGGAGGCGGCTGTCCAGTTCTTCCGTCCACGGGCTGGCGTCCGCTGGCCCCGCGCCCTCGCCCGAATCCTCGGCCGAACAGGCGTTCAGGGCGCTGAACAGCCCGGAAGGCAGGATGATGACCACCTGGCCGCTCTCCCCCAGCGCCTGCAGGCCCACCCGCACCTCCAGCACCGGCCGCTCTTCGAGCAGCAATTCCTCGATCTCGTCCGCCGGGCGGATTTCATCCATTTTCATCGCCAGGCCAACCGATGGCGTCAGCACATCTTCCATGGCGGCGATGAAAACCTCCGCCGCCTGGCCGGCCAGCAGCCTGTCGAAGGCCGTCCATTTGCGCTCCTCGACAGCGCCCCGCCCGCTGGCCCCGCCGCCGAGAAACGCCTCGATGACCAGGTTGACCGCCCCGGCGTCCATCCCGATGCAGCTCAGCGCCGTCTGCCGCTCCACCGGGCACAGGGCGATGAGCCAGCCGGCCTTCGCAAGCCCGGCCTCCTCCACCCGCCGCAGCGAGACATCCTCCAGGGCGGTCTCGAACAGCACCCCGCTCACTCCAAACAGCCGGTCGCGCAGCCCCTGACAGATGCGCGCGAACAACGATCGCAACAGGCGCAGGCGCTCTGGCGGCATGCGCCCGGCCGTCGACACCAGGGGGTTGCCGCCCCCATCCGCCTCGGCGCGCGTCAACTCCTCTGCCGGCGTCAGGGTCATCGATCAGGCCGCCTTCTTTTCATCGCTCCCGCCGGAGCCCGGATTGAGGGTTTCATCCTCCACCGTGTCGATGGACGGACGGCTGTGCGAGGAGATGGTCTTGCGGCCGAATTCCAGCGCCACCTGGGGCATCGCCCCGTTCATGAACGCCAGCAGCGTCTGCTTGACGATGGTGAAGGGCCGCAGATTGTGATCGCGCACCACCTTGATCTTGGTGGCGATGGGCCCGACCACCGCATAGGAGAGAAAGATGCCGGCGAAAGTGCCCACCAGGGCGGCGCCGATGAGATGTCCCAGCACTTCCGGCGACTGGTCCAGCGCCCCCATGGCCTTGATGACCCCCAGCACCGCCGCCACGATCCCCAGCGCCGGCAGACCCTCGGAGATGGCCACCATGGCATGCACCGGCTCCATGGCCTCATGCGTGATGGTCTGGATTTCCTCGTCCATCAGCGCCTCCACCTCGTGGGTCTTGGCGTTGCCGATGAGAATGAGACGCACGTAATCGCAGATGAAGGTGGTCAGTTCCTTGTTGCCCAGCACCTGTGGATATTGCTGGAAGATCGGAGATTCGCCGGGGTTGTCGATATGCTCCTCCACCTCGCCGCGCGACTTGCCGCGCACCTCCCGCATGAGGGTGAAAAGCACCCCCAGGACATCGAGATGATCCCGCACTTTCGGCGTTTTGCCCTTGAAGGCCTCCAGCATGGCCTTGCCGGTATCCTTCACCGTTTTCATCGGATTGGCGACCAGGAAGGTGCCGAAGGAAGCCCCCCCGATGATGACGAATTCCCAAGGCTGCAACAGGACGTGAACATGCCCGCCCATGGCCGCGAACCCGCCGATCATGCACCCCAGCGTCACCAGCAGGCCAAGAAGTATGGTCACGGCGCCCTCCTCGCTTTTCGCGCGGCCCACCGGCCGCCTTTCCTCACGCCTAGCCGCCAAGGCTTGCGCGAACCTGTCCGCCGCCGGCGCAAGCTCCGGGCAAGGCGCGCATGGCCCAATGGAACGCCAATGCATCCGGACAAGGGCAACCGCAATGCTGACCACACTTGCCGATTACCGGCTCATCGCCAACAGCCTCGATGCCTCTCTCGAACGCATCGCCGGGCAGCCCGATGTCAAACGGGAGGCCGATCATTACCTCTCCCGTATCGAAAACATCGGCACCATCGACGCCTTTCTCGCCGATGACCGCGTCTACCGTTTCGCCATGCAGGCCTCGGGGCTGGACGACATGATCTATGCCAAGGCCTTCATGAGAAAGGTGCTGGAGGAAGGGGTGGAATCCCCAGACAGTTTCGCCAACCAGCTCGCCGACACCCGCTTTCGCGATTTCGCCCGCCGTTTCAATTTCCATTCCTATGGGGCCACCGCCACCACCTTCACCCGCGCCCGCCAGGGGGTGGTGGACGATTACCTGCGCCTGCGCCTGGAGAAACAGGCCGGGGAAAGCAACGAGGGCGTGCGGCTGGCGCTCTATTTCCAGCGCAAGGCGGGGACCATCCATTCGGGTTACGACATCCTCGCCGACCGCGCCCTGCTGAAGGTCGCCGAGACCATCCTCGGCTATCCCCTGTCACGCGGCAACATCGACCACAATGCCCGCCTGGTGGAAAAGACCCTGGATCTGCCGCATCTGGGACAACCCGGCGCCCTGGACCGCCTGCTGTCCCGCTTTGCCACCATGTGGGAGATGAATGGCGCATCCGCCAGTCCCGCCTTCGCCCCCAATGCCCTGATAACCGGATCCTTCGGCATCGGCATGGACCAGAACATCCTGCTGACCTTGCAAAATCTCAGGATTTCAGGAGGATAAACCCATGAAAGTCACCCTGCACGTGGCCCTGGGTGGCCAGATGGCCATGCAGGCCCAGCTTGCCACCATCGCCAACAACGTGGCCAACATGACCACCCCCGGCTTTCGCGCCGCGGGCAGCCGGTTCGCCGCCCTCGTGTCGCGCCAGCAGCCCGCCCCGATCAGTTACGTAAGCGCCGCGAGAGGCTACATCGACCGCCGTCCCGGGGCCTTGAAGCAGACCGGAAATCCCCTCGACGTGGCCGTGCGCGGCGATGCCTGGATGGCCCTGCGGGGCCCTGGCGGCATCGTCTACACGCGCGATGGCCGCCTGCGCATGTTGCCCACCGGCGCCCTCGTCTCCACGACCGGCCTGCCGGTTCTCGATGTCGGCGGCTCGCCCATCGTTCTCAAGCCCAAGGCCGGCCCGCCCCGCATTGCCCGCGACGGCATGATCACCCAGTCATCGGCCCGCATTGGCGCCATCGGGCTGTTCCGCATCCCTCCCGGAGCCAGGCTGTCGAGAAACGGCAATTCCGCCGTCGTGCCCGACCGGGAGCCCCAGCCCGTGGTGAATTTTCGCAACTTTGGCATCATGCAGGGGTTCGTGGAGGAATCCAATGTCAACGGCGCCATTGAAATGGCCCATCTCATCGAGACCGGCAGCGCCTTCCGCCAGCTCTCCGCCGCCCTGCGCGAGACCGAGCACACCGCCCTGGAGGCCATCCGCGCCCTCGGCGGAGCCTCCTCATGAGCGCCCCGCGGGCCCTTTCGCTGAAGGTCCTGGCGCGAGCGGCCCGCCAGCTTGACCGGGACGCCCCCCTCCTGCGCTGCGCCGGACGGGTGAGCGAAATCTCGCCCGCCGCCTGCCGGGTGCGCGGTCTGTCGGCTTTCGTCTCCCTGGGAGATTGCGTCGGCATCGGCGCGCCCGGCAATATCGCACAGGTGGTTCACATTGGCGCGCGTGGCATCATGGTCAAGCCCTTCGATGCCCATCCGCGATTGCGCATCGGCATGCCGGTATGGCGTCTGGGGCCCTTCCGCATCCGTCCCCATGACGACTGGAAGGGCCGCATCGTCAATGCCCTGGGCGAGGCCGCCGATGACGGCCCGCCCCTGCCGGCGGGCGCCAGGGCCTTGAGCGTCGAGAGCTCCGCCCCGCGCGCCCTGCGTCGCGCCCCCCCGGGAAAGGCCATGCGCACCGGCGTGCGGGCGGTGGACATCTTCACCCCCGTCTGCGCCGGTCAACGCCTTGGCATCTTCGCCGGCTCCGGGGTCGGGAAATCCACTTTCCTGGCCATGCTCACCAGGGCCTCCGCCTTCGATACCGTGGTCTTCGCCCTCATCGGCGAGCGCGGCCGCGAGGTGCGCGAATTCATCACCGATGCCTTGGGCCCCGCGCAAAGGGCCCGCTCGGTCGGCATCGTGGCCACCGGCGATGAAAGCCCCATGATGCGCCGCCTGGCCATGAAGACCGCCATCACCGTGGCCGAATATTTCCGCGACCGTGGCGGCAATGTCCTTTTCATCGCCGATTCCGTCACCCGCTATGCCCATGCCTGTCGCGACATCCTGCTGGCCGCCGGGGAATCCCCCGTGGCGCGCGGCTATCCGCCCGGCATCTTTTCCGAACTGCCCCGCCTTCTGGAGCGCACCGGACCGGGAGAGGACGGCGCCGGATCCATCACCGCCTTTTTCTCCGTGCTGGTGGATGGCGACGACCATAACGACCCGGTGGCCGACAGCATCCGCGGCATTCTCGATGGCCACATCGTGCTCGACCGCGAGATCGCCGAACAGGGCCGCTATCCGGCGGTGAATGTCCTCGCTTCCGTCTCGCGCCTGGCGCGCCGCGCCTGGACGAAGGAACAGGAATCCCTCGTGCTCATGCTGCGCGCCCTGATCGCCCGTTACGAGGACACCCGCGACCTGCGCATGCTCGGCGGCTATGCCCCCGGCGCCGACGAGGAACTCGACCGCGCCGTGCAATGGGTGCCAGAAATATATGCATTGCTGCAACAGACGCCGGACGAGGACATCATGGAGGATGCCTTCCGCCTGCTGGCCGATGCCCTGCGCCCGCCAGCCAGCCAGGATGCGCAATGATCCACGCCCTTCGCGCCGGCCCTATCGCCCGCTGATTTCCCGAATCCGGCGGCCATCGAATGTCTTGACCACCCAGCGGTCCCGGCCGCGCGTCTCTATGCGCACCACCCGCCCCGCGCCGGGCAGGATGTCGCCCGGCTCCACGCTCCACATCCGCCCGCTGCCCTCCACCAGCGCCACATCCGGGGTGGCGAACCGCAGCACATAGCGCGTCCGTCCGCTGCCCCGCTTGCGCGCGCCGCGCCGCAACGGCCGCCGCAGGAGGGATTCCTTGCCCGCCCGCCCGATGGAGCCGGTGATCAGCATGTCGCCGGCCGGCGGAATGCGCTCTTCGCCGATCGTGTGGTTGGGAACGATGGAGACTTCCAGGCGCTCCTTGAGGGGACTGGCCACCGGCACGTGCCGCACCACCACCCGCGGCTGGCCTCCCGTGCCGCCGCCCGCGCCGCCGGTGATCAGCATGTAGGTGGCGAAGGTGATCGAAAACCCCGCCGCGACGACCCCCGTCGAATAGGTCTTCACGAATCCCGCGATCTGTCCGGCAAGGCTCATTGTTTCAATCCCCTGTAGCGAATCTCGTCACGCGCCACGTAATTGATCGAATCCACCAGCACGTCCTTGACCAGCGTCCCCCCCAGCCGCGCATTGACGCTCTTCTTCAATTGCGCCGTCAGTTTCGACAGGTCGTATTTCTCGATTCTCTGGAAATCCCGCACCGGGCTGCTGTAGATGAGCCGGAAGGCTTCATCGGTGATGATGACCTCCGGCTGCACGGACAGCCGCTTGCGCTTGTCGGCATCCATCAGGCACACGAAACGGGCCAGCACATAGCCCTCCACCTTGCCGTCGTTGATCATCGGCACGCTGATGATGTCGGTCTTGATCTGCTCCAGGGTGCTGAAGAGCTCCTTGGGCATGACCCTGGCCTCGTGACCGGCCTTCCACACCATGACGCCATAGAAGGAGCCAAGCGCCGAAAGGGCCGCCCACAACCCTGTCAGAATGATCTTCACCATCCTCCGCCATCCCGCCTTCCCGCCAGTCCATCGCGCGTATAGGTGCCATCGGAGGCACTGTTGCGGATCGCATCTTCCACATATCCGGCGAATTCCCGCGTCGCCCCGAGATGCACATCGAGCAGGCGGGCGTTTTCCGCCAGCAGCCCCTTCACCCGTTCAAGCTCCTGGCGCGCGACGGTCTGGTCGTGTCCCGCGTCATCCTTGATCGAGTGCGCCAGCCGCGCGATATCCAGATGCAGAAGATCCTTTTGCCGCGCATGTTCGGCAAAGCGCGAAAGGTCGTTGCCACGCAGGTCCGCGTTCTCGCGCTCCAGCACCCCGGCGAGACGCGCCAGCAGCCCGCTCAGGGCCGCCGCGAGGTTCACCGGCGCGGCCGTGGGCGGAATTTCGGCCTTCATGAAATCGCTCCTTCCGGATGCGCTCCATCCGCATCCCTCCGCTCGATACCGGAGAGGAAGACCCGCTCCAGTTGCTGCTTCACGCCGGTCGCGTCCGCCGCGCCACCCACACCATCCGGCGCTCCGGCCCTGCGCACCAGGGTCGTTGCGATCCCCAGCCCGCCCCGCCGGCTCACCTGTCCGGCGATCCCGCGCGCCAGCAGCGATTTCCAGAATTCCCCGGCCAGGCCGCCGCCGAAGACGCTGGCCTTGCCATCGCCCAGCATGCCGTTCAGCATGTTTTCCAGCACCAGCCCTTCCAGCCCCGCATAGGCCTTGCCCAGCCGCCGGCCCGCCACCTTCCGCACGCCGTGGGCGGCTACCGCCGGCCCGGCCTGGCCCTTCTCCCGGACGAAGGGGGCATTCCGGCCAGCCGCCGCCCGTCCTTTCTCCGCCGCGGCGGCAGGGCGGCTGGGCGCGGGCGCAAGTCGCGGCATGGCCTTGGCCGCCGTCGTAAGCTCCCGCGTCCAGGCCACGCCTGCCTCCTGCGCGGCGGCCACCGGGGCACGGGAGAAGCCGCGCAGGCGTTTCTCGGCCGCCCGCAACCGTTGCGCGGAAGCGGCCCGCATGACATCCTGGACGATATCCGTTGCTGGCGAGATGGACATGGTGGTCCCCTTTTGCGATTCCGAAAAACACTCTAGGCGCCCAAACTTGCCGCAACCTTGCCCCGCGCGGGCGGCCGGGACCATGACCTCCTTCCGCCACGCCGGATGCCTTCAGCGCAAGTCCTTGCGGCCCGCGGCGGCCCGTTCCAGGATATCCAGCAGGGCATCCTTGCGCCGCTCCGCCTCAAGCCCCCGGATGGCCCTGTTCTCCAGCCGCTCGATCTGCTTGACCCGTCTGCGCCGCGCCCGCAGCAAGACCTGCCCCTCCTGTCTTGACGCCCGCGCCTGCGCCGCGCGATGCGCCGTCCTGTCCAGATTGCGCCGCAGGATTTCCGCCAGCCTGGCCTCCATGAAGACCTCGCGGCCAAAGGCCTCCAGCAAGGTTTCGCGGGCTTTCTCCAGCGCCCGCATGTCCGCCTCCAGCCTCCGCACTTTCTGTGCCTGCGCCAGCTCCATGTAGCGCGCCGCCTTCAGAAGGCGTATCAGCCTTTCATGCCGCTTGCCTTTGTCCCGGCCCATGATTCACCCCCCCGCCAGCCAGGCCGTGAAAGCCTGGAAAACCACATCGAACATGTCCCGGCTCATGAAATGGAGCATCACCAGCCCCCCGGCCATGACCAGCGGCAGGGAGATGAAATAGGCCGGGATCTGCGGCGTCATGCGATTGATCAGGCCTATGGCCAGATTGGCCAGCACCGCGTAGATCACGAAGGGCGCCACCGCCTGCAGGGACACGAACGTAGCCTGTGAAAGCCGCTCCACCAGCCCGCTCAGGTAGGTCTCCGCCAGGCCGGGCGTCCCGATGGGCAAGACGGCGTAGGATTCCACCACCGCCGTCAGCGCCTGCATGTGCGCCCCGCTGGTGAAGACCAGCAGGGTGGCCGTCAACATGACCAGCGAGGTCAGCGCCGGCATGGGCTCGCTTCCCTCGGCCGGAACGCCGGGGAAGTTGCCAAGCCCGGCGAACTGGGCCAGCGCCGTGGCCAGAAAGGAAAAGGCCAGGAAGAACATTCGCCCCATGAGGCCGAAGGCCGCCCCCTTGACGACCTCCTGCCAGGCCAGCGCCAGCAGCCGCCCCGGAAGGGGCTCCCGCGCCGGCGGTGTCGCGCCCTGGACATGCAGCAGCAGCGGCGCCAGCGCGAAGGTGACGCCTATGGCCAGCATCAGGCGCGCGAAACGCGGCACCCTGGTGGAGGAAAAGCCGGGAAACAGCATGAACATCCCGCCGATGCGGCAGAAATAGAGAAATCCCCACAGCGCCATCTGCGGCGGATACGGCATCTCGATCCCGTTCATGAAATGCTGCCCAGCGTCTCCACCCTGATCCCGCGCGCGATTTCCAGTTGCGAGAGCACCGCCAGGTTGGGAAACATCCTCTCGGTGATCATGCGCACATAGGGCCGCGCCTCCGGCGCCGTCACCAAGGCGAAGGACTGCCCCTCGTCCATGAACTTGCGAATGCTCGTGGCCGCCTCCTTGGAGAACTCCTCGATCATCGCCGGATCGATGTTGAACTCCACCACCCCGCCATCCTCGCCGCGCTGCAGGCTTTCATGGAAAGCCAGGTCCCAGCGGTTGCCCAGCCGCAGGATCATCAGCGGCCCCTCCCCCGCCAGGTCCCCGCAGATCTGCCGCGCCAGCCGCAGGCGCACGTGTTCGGCGATCTGCTCGGCGCGCCGCGCGTGCGGGGCGATTTCGGCGATGGCTTCCAGGATGATGTCGAGGTTGCGGATCGAGACCCGCTCCGCCAGCAACAGCTTCAGCACCGCCTGAATGCCGGAAAATGTCACCTGCGCCGGCACGATCTCGTCGATCAGCCGCTGATATTCCGCCGGCAGCCCGTCGAGCAGCATGCGCACGTCGCGATAGGACAGAAGCTGCGCCAGGTTGTCGTCGATGGTCTCGCTCAGGTGGGTGAGCATGACCGACATGATGTCCACCGGCGCGAACCCCTCCTTGCGCACCTCCTCGCCGAGATTTTCCGGCACCCAGCAGGCGGGCATGCCATAGGCCGGCTCGCGCGTCTCCTCGCAGGGCACCTGCGGCTTGCGCCCCTCGCCGGTGATCACCAGCACCTCGCCGATGCGCAGCTCGTGCCCCGCCGCCGCCGTGCCATGCAGACGGATCTGGTAGCTCTTGGGCCCTATGTCGATATCGTCCGTCAGCCGGATTTCCGGCACCACGAACCCGTAGCGGCGCGCGAACTTGCGCCGCATGCGCGCCACCCTGTGCACCATCTGCGCATGCCTTTCCATGAAATGCAGGGAAAGCTGCTTGCCCAGCCGCAGTTCCAACGCCGGGGTCTGCAAGGAGGCCTGCAGGGAATTCTCCTTCTTTTCCTCTTCCTGCGCCTCCGCCTGCGCCTGGCGGCTTTGCGCCTCCCGTTTTTCCCGTTGCGATCTCTGGCTGATCGCCCAGCCCGTGCCCGCCAGCAGCCCGCCCAGCAGGGCGAAGGGCAAAAATGGCAACCCCGGCAGCAGGGCCAGCAGCACCATCAGCATGGCCGCCACCAGAAGCGCCTTCGGATATCCGCCAAGCTGGCGCAGGACGATCTTTTCCGCCGAGCCCTTGTTGGAGCCCTTCGACACCAGCAGCCCGGCGGCCAGCGACACCACCAGCGCCGGGATTTGCGACACCAGCCCGTCGCCCACCGACAGGCGGGTGAACACGTCCGCCGCCTGGGACAGGGTCAGCCCGTGGCGGGTCACGCCGATGATGATGCCGCCGAAAATGTTGATGGCGGTGATCAGCAATCCGGCGACGGCATCGCCGCGCACGAACTTGGAGGCCCCGTCCATGGCCCCGAAGAAGGAGCTTTCCTCCTCCAGGATGCGGCGGCGGCGCTGTGCCTCCTTGTCGTCGATCAGGCCGGCGGAGAGATCGGCGTCGATGGCCATCTGCTTGCCCGGGATGGCATCCAGCGTGAAGCGCGCGCCGACCTCGGCGATGCGCGTGGCGCCCTTGGTAATGACCAGGAAGTTGACGATGATGAGAATGCCGAAGACGATCAGGCCGATGACGAAATCGCCGCTCATGACGAAGGTGGAGAAGCCGCCGATGACATGACCGGCGGCGCTGACCCCCTCGCTGCCGTTCGACAGGATCAGCCGCGTCGAGGCGATGTTCAGCGACAGCCGCAACATGGTGGCGATCAGCAAGACCGTCGGAAAGGCCGAAAACTCCAGGGGTTCGCGGATCCACAACGAGACCATGAGGATCAGCACCGACAGCGAGATCGACACCGAAAGCCCAAGGTCTATGAGCACGCCGGGGATGGGCAGGAAGAGAATGACCAGAATGACGACGATGCCGATGGCAAAGCCGATGTCGCGCTGGTAGCGCCTGGCATCGGTGACCGCCCGCGCCGGTTTGCCGCTTTCGATGAGGGCCAATCTAGAATCCCTTTTCAATGCGCCCGTAGGCGATGCCGGAGAATTTTTGCAATTGCGCCCCCATGAAGGGCGCCGTGGCCAGGATCACCAGCAGGATGACGATGATTTTCGGCACGAAGGTCAAGGTCACCTCCTGCACCTGGGTCAACGCCTGCAGCAGCGCTATGGCCAGCCCCACCACCATGGCCGCCGCCACCGCCGGGCCGGCCGCGGTCAGCACCACCCAGATGGCCGCCCGCATGAGATCGAGCGCATCCGCCTGGTTCATGGCGCGCGCACCTCCAGGCCCGGAGCAAGGGGCACTCGCCCGCCACCCTCCAGCGTCAGCACCACGCCATCGTCCTTGACCTCGTATCCCGTCACCTTGCCGCCCGGGCCCCCGCCGGACGCCTGAACGGTCCTGCCCAGCAGCGAATCGGCATGGGCCGCGTGCACCGCGTTGAGCACCGCGTCCAGCTTGCTGTTGGCGCGGATGTTCTGCTCCACGTTGGCATAGGAGGCCAGTTGCGCCAGATATTGCGTGCTGTCCAGCGGCTTGGTTGGATCCTGGTTGTTCAGTTGCGCCACCAGAAGCCTGAGAAAGGCATTGTAATCCAGCTTGCCCAGGGCGGACTTGCCAGCCCTGGGTTTGTCCGTGCCGGCCACCCGGGACGGCGCGGCGGGAATGGCATCCACGCGCATCATGCTGCTCCTTTCACTTTCCGGCTCCGCCTGCGGCGTCTGCCGCGGTCCTTGCCCTCTGGCGGCGCGCTGCCGGCCTGACCCGCCTCCTGCGCCTCGTAGAGACGGCGAATGGTCTTCAGCGCCTCGAAGGCGCGCCCCAGATTGACCAGCTTGCGCACCTCTTCCAGGGTATCCGCCACCCGGCCGTCCTCCAGCGCCGGCAGCAGCGCCAGGTAATGGCGGTAGAATTCCTGCCGCGCCACGAATCCGGAGGACGGTTCGATGAGCATTTTCTGCACGCAGAAATAGAGCCTGCGCAGCGGCGTCGTCGCCTCTTCCTTCTGCATCACGTGACTTTCCAGCAGAAAGACCACGTTGTTGAGAAATTCCAGGGAGGTCTTCCGGTCCACCCGGATGACGGCGCCATTGACATAGACCCGCTCCCCGGCCCGCAGGGAAATGCGTATGGTGCCGCTCATGCCGTCAGCCCCTTCTTGATCATCCCCATGATTTCCATGATGTCGCCAAAGCCGCGCCCTTCGCCCTCGCCCATGCGGTCCAGTTCGCGCAGGATCCATATGCCGATGGAAATCAGGTTGGCCTTCAGCTCATCCGGCAGACCGTTTTCCGGCATCGTCAGGTCGTCGAGAAAATGGAACCACAGGCGGCGCACGAAATGGGCCGCCTTGACCGCCTCCACCGAATCCATTCCCGCCGCCTCTCCTTCCTTCATCAGGTTGATGGCATGATCGAGCGCCAGGGCCTCGTTGTTGCGTTCCGCGGAGTAGTCCTCTCCGGCGATGTCCTGATAGGCTTTCTGATACATTCCGTCTCGTCCACTTCACGGTTCGCCCATAGCGCCTTGGCCTAGAGAAAGCGCAAGAGGGTCAGTTTCTGCAGCCGTCCGGTGACCGAATAGGAGGTCTCCAACTGCACCGAAAGGGCGTTCACCCTGGCGGCCACGGCATGCAAATCCACCTGCTCCATGCCCGCGATATCCTTCTTCAACAGCTTGTGCTGCACATCGAGCCGCTCCCGCGCCCGCGCGATGCGTTCCTGGCGGAATCCCACCCGCCCCCGCATCTCGTCCGCCTTCGCAATGCCCTCCCCCACGGCCGACATGGCCCGGTCCACGACCTCCTGCCTGGCGCGGGCATTGAGATTTTCTATCCCCAGCCCCGCCACCATGACATATGCCATGGCAAGCTTGCGCACCGCTGGATCGTTGGCGCTTTCGGTGGCCGCCACCACCTCGTGCGGGGAGACCAGTGTCTGCATTCCCTCGTCCGTGGCCCGCGACCAGTTGGCCTTCCATTGCGAATCCGAGAACAGATCGGCGAAATCGCCATCCAGGAAGGCCGCCATGTCGGAAGCCGAAATGCCCGCCGCCGCCGGGTCGGAAGGCGCAACGCCAAAATGCGCCGCGAAGGCATTTTCCACCGCCGTGCGCGCCGCCGGGGGCGGGTCGGAGAAATAGTCCGCCAACGGAGCCTGCGTGATGTTGCGGCCACCGAAGACGAAGGATCCCTGGGATGTCGCATTGATGGCGCCGGTGAATTCCCCAAGCAGGGCCCGCGCATGCGCCGCCACCTGCGAAGGCGGGGTCTGACCGGCTTTCAGCGGCGCCAGTTCCTCCAAGAATCCCTGCCCGCCCCTGCTCGCCAGTTCGAGGGACTGCTGCACCATCTCGAGCCGCCCGCCGCTGATCCCCGCATCCGTCTCCAACCCCTCCAGCACGGCCGCCTGCGAACGCGCCGACACCAGCACCGAGGCGCGTCCCGCCAGCTCCAGCCCGAGATCGGCATGACGGCCCGAGGCCAGCTCCAGGTTGGCCCGCCCGAGCTCCCGGCGGATGCGGCCGGTGGCCGCCGGAGTGGAAAAGGCCGTGACCAGGGCCGGCACGAGAGAGGATTTCATCGCGTCACCTCATCGAATTCATCAGCGCCGAGAGCATGTTGTCCACCGTCGTCAGCACCCGGGCGGTCGCCTGATAGGAGCGTTCGAGACGCATCATGACCTCCAGCTCGTTGTCCAGGTCCACGCCCGTGGCCCGCGACAGGGAATCCGAGGCGCGAGTCAGCAAGGCGGCGTCGTAGTCCGTCCGCCGCGCCGCCTCCGCGCGCCCTTCCTGCAGCCAGGATACCGACTGGGCGGCGAAATCCTTCACCGTCGCCTGCGCGCTCAACCCCGCCGCCGGATCGAAGTCCCGCGGCTCATCCAGCGCCCCTTGCAATTCCAGCAGCCGTCCCGTGAATCCGGACACGCCGTTTCCATTGGCCACATAGGCGGCCCCCGCCATGCCGCCGTCACGCAGCAGAAAGGCATTGCCGCCCGCCTGTGGATCGGCCAGCGCGTTGATGTGCAGATCGCGCGCCAGACCCGGATGATGCGTGCCCGCCGCCGGCAGTCCCGGCGCCCCGGACCAGCTGAACAGCCCCGGCGCGTCGGGCCCCGCGCCCGTCTGGTCGTGTTCCGCGAAGGCGCTGATCAGCCCGCGCGCCATCTCGTCGAGCTGCACCTCCCATTGCGCCGCCGCGCCGTCGCGCAGCTCGATCAGGCCGCCGATGCGCCCCGAGTCCAGCTTCATGACCGCGCCCGCCCCGGTGACCGGCACATTGTCGATGAGGATCCGCCCGCCGCTTGCCCCAGCCTGCAGGTTCGCCGAGGGCGTGAAACCGATCTGGCGCGCGCCATGCTCGTAAAGCACCGCGCCGCCGCGCGTATAGATGGCCAGCCCACCATCCGCCTGAGGCACCGTGCGGATATCCACCTCCTCGGCCAGTTGCGTCAGGATCTGGTCGCGGGCATCGGCGTTGCGCACCATTTCGGCATCGCTCAGCCGGCCGGTGATGATCGCCGCGTTGGCGGCATGGAATTTTTTCAGCAAGCCGTTGATGCGCGCCACGCTGTGCGCGATCTCCTTGTCGGCGTTCCGCCTCAGGGCCGCCGCCGCTTCGGCCCCGCGCCGGATGCTCTGCGCCAGATCGCGCGCCGTGCCCACCGCCCGCGCCGCCGCCGTGGCGCTGTCCGGCATGGCCGTGAAGGCCTGCAGGTCCGCCTGCAGGCGGCTCATCAGGGCCGCCGGGGAAACCTCGCTGTCGAGATCGCCATGCACCAGGCCGATCTTGTCCAGTCCCTCGCTCAAGGCCTTGCCGGCCGCATGGCGTGACGTATAGATCAGCATCTGCGCCAGGATGTCGCGATCCTCGGCGCGGCCGATGGACAGCCGCAGGACGCCGTGCCCGGAGGCCACGGTCTCGGCGATGCGCCGCGAATACCCCGGATTGTCCACGTTGGAGATATTTTCCGAGGTCACCTGCGTGCGCCCGGAAATGGCGGCAAGGGAAGAACGCGCGGAATTGAGAACGGCGCCGAGCGACATGGATCACGACCTTTCCGCCAGAGTCATATGCCTCACCTCTTGAGATTGACCGCCACGTCCATGAGCTCCGCCCCCGTCATGAAGGCCTTGGAGTTGGCCGTGTAGCCGCGCTGGGCCTCGATCATGGCGGTCAGCTCCGTCGCCAGATCGACGGTGGACTGCTCCTTGGCTCCCGAAACGATCGAGCCGAAATTGTCGCTGTCGGCAAACCCCATGAGGATGTCGCCGGACGTGTCGGTCTGGGTGAAGATATCCCCCGGCAACAGCTTGAGATTGTCCGGACTGCGCACCGTCGCCAGAGGAATCTGGTAGGTGGAATGCTTCTCGCCATTGGGGAAGGTGCCATACATGACCCCGTCCGTGCCGATCTTGAACAGCTTGTAGCCGGTCGCCGCATTGCCGTTGACATTGACCGCCAGGATGTTGAAATCCGCCGCGTATTGGGTCGAGCCGGAGATGTCCAGGTTCAGCGTCTGCCCTCCCGGCACCGTGAAGCTCAGGGACTTGGGGCTGGCCGCGTCCAGTTGCCCGCTCGCCGGATCGAAATTCAGCGATGCCGTGGTCAGCGGTCCGGAGGAATAGGGAAAAGGCCCGCCCGGCGCCGCCGCCTCCTGGTCATAGACACTCACCTCCCAGGCATTGTCCGCCGTCTTGGCATAATAGACATCCACCAGTTTCTCCTCGCCCAGGTTGCCATAGGCCACCAGCGAGGTCTTGTAGGAATAGCTGGAGCTGGCCGAATTGGCCGATGGCGTATCGCCGCTCACCGCCGCCGCGTTGGCATCCAGGTTGAACCGCAGGTTGCCGCTGGTCGAGGGCGTCGCGTCCATGGCCTGGTTCGACTGGCGCACCCTGGTGAGCCCGGCGAAGCCATTGGCGGTGATCGTCGGCGTGGCATTGTTGGAAACATCGAATCCCAGCAGGTAGAAACCGGCGGAATTGACCAGATAGCCATCCTTGTCCGGCACGAAGGCGCCCGCCCGGGTCAGGAATTTCGTGCCCGAGGCATCCTCGACGATGAAAAACCCGTCTCCGGCCACCGCCAGGTCGGTGATGGAGGTGGTATTGAGCAAGGTCCCCTGCTCGGAGACATGCCGGCGCACCGTCGTGGTCACCCCGCCGGAGACATATTCGCCGGTCAGTTGCTGCGGGATCATGGAGGAGAATTCCGTCTCCGCGCGCTTGTAGCCGGTGGTGTCGGAATTGGCGATGTTGTCCGCCACCGTGGACAGCTTGTTGCCCTGCGCCAGCATGCCGGAAACCCCCGTGCGCATGATGTTGCTGATCGACATGGCTTTCTCCCCTGGCAATTGTGACCACTGCCGTCAGCATCGGCCATCAGCCTTGCGCCGGGCTTGCGCTTCCGCGAAGACGGTGGCCCCGGCTTGCCGCTCAGCCGGTTTCAGGCGATCTTGAGCGGCCTTTCAACCTCCATTTCCGCGGCCTTGCGCCCCTGCGCCGCCCCGCCGCGGCTGCTCAGGCAGTATCCGAGATAGCGCCTGGAATCGATGGGATCGTAGCCGAGCCTGCGGCGCAACTTCTTGCGCAACTTGGATATGTGGCTCTCGATGACCGATTCCTCGACGCTGTCCTCGAACAGCCCATAGACGCTGTCGAAGAGCTGGCGCTTGCTGACCCGTCTGTCGCGATGCATCACCAGATGGTGCAGGATGCGGTATTCGCGCCGCGGCAATTGCATGGGCGCGCCGCCCACCAGCGGCGGACGGCCATCGGGAAAGACGCGGATGTCCCCGGCCGGGATCGAGCCGTCATCGCCCCCGATGCGGCGCATGATGGCGCTGGCCCGGGCGAGAATTTCGCGCACATGCACCGGCTTGCGCACCACGTCGTCCACCCCCACCGAAAAGAGTTTCAGGATCTCGTTCAACGATCGCATCTCGCTCAGCGCGATGACCGGGGTGCGAATGCGCTTGCGGATTTCCGCCGGCAGGGTCTCGCATGCGCCGGACCCGCCGAGCAGCACCGCCTCTATGGCCGCCAGCTCCGGATCGGGAGTCACCTTCAACCAGCTCTGGAACTCCTCCGGCTTGAATCCGGCCGCCGCCACCCCCTCCCTCTTGAAGCTTTTTCTGTATCCTTCCAGGACAAGTTCCCGCTTGTCGACGATGATGATCATTGCTCTCTCCCAGCCCTTGATTCAGATGAACGCGAATCACCTGGGATTGTGGACAAACTGTGTGAATCCATGCACTTGCAGGAAGCATCAATTGACGGACAAGCCATGACTGAATATATTGCGCGGCCTGCCTGATTCGCTC
>Ga0256841_1001234_pt1 | contig 22898 bp, 17 predicted proteins | sample 356308metaG_FD_185971 | JGI IMG/M metagenome (GOLD analysis project Ga0256841, IMG submission 185971) | Hydrothermal vent microbial communities from Mid Atlantic Ridge, Atlantic Ocean - 356-308 | ecosystem: Environmental > Aquatic > Marine > Hydrothermal vents | place: Atlantic Ocean: Mid... | reverse complement strand
CGGTTCGGCCATGAGATGGCGCAGGTCGCGCAGACCATCCGGGACGTTTCCCTCTCCGTGACCCTGACCGACGACGGCCTGACGAGCACCTTCACGCTCGTCCCGAAGGAAAACGTCTCGGCGGACGACCTCGCCTCGCTCACCCGGGGGTTGCTCTCCGCCGTCAAAGCCGCGCCCGAGGTGGACGACGAAGCCCTCCGCGCACTCGACGCCGTGGAGATCCACACCGAGGACGGCCTCGTCCGCATCACGGCCGGCGTGGATCGGGAGATGATCGAGAAGCTCAAGAACAGGAAAATCTGAGTCGGGTTAACCTGTGGAACGAGGCCTCTTGCGGACGCAAGCGGGAGGCTTTTTTTTTGCGCTCGCGCTCGGGCGAACCCGTTTGCGGAAGCTCACCCGCCCGGCTATCTTTCCGTTAAGCGTCTCGTCCCTCTCCTTCGATCCGTTCGCGGATGGTCTATTCTCGCGTCTCCGCTCTCGACTTCACCCTCGGCGAATGTCCGAAGCTTCCGCCTCCGAAGCGCGTGCTCATGACCACGCCGGAGCACTTCGAGGTCGCGTACGTCATCAACCCCCACATGGAGGGCCACATCGGCGCGGTGGACCGGGACGAAGCGCGTCGTCAATGGACGGCGCTCCGCAAGACGTATCTCGCGCTCGGCTTCGACGTGCAGGTGCTGGAAGGGCGCCCGGGGCTGCCGGACATGGTCTTTTGCGCCAATCAGACCCTGCCCTACCTCGACGCAGACGGACGCCGCGGCGTGGTGCTTAGCCGTATGCACGCCCCACAGCGCCGGGACGAGGTTGCCCATTTCGCGACGTTCTTCCACGACCTCGGCTATGACACACGGCCGCTCCCCGAGCACGTCCGCGCTTTCGAGGGCATGGGCGACGCGCTCTGGCATCCCGGCCGCGCCCTGCTCTGGGGGGGATACGGCTTCCGGACGGACCCTCAAGCCTACGAGGCCCTCACCGCCCGGCTCGGCGTCCCCGTCCTCGCGCTCCGCCTCGAAGACCCCGACTTTTATCACCTCGACACGTGCCTGTGCGTCCTCGACGAGACGACGGCGCTGATCTATCCGGGCGCTTTCGACGCGGACGGGCTCCGGCTGCTCGCGCACTTCTTCCCGAGGCTCCTCGAAGCGCCCGAGGACGAGGCAAGACGTCGGCTCGCGTGCAATGCGCACAGCCCGGACGGTCGGCGCGTAATCATTCAGCGCGGCAACGCACATACCTGTCGCATGCTCGCCGAAGCGGGCTTCACGCCGCTCGAAGTCGAGACCTCCGAATTTCTGAAGGCGGGCGGTTCCGTCTTCTGCATGAAGTTGATGTTCTGGTAAGGCTTCCTCGCCGGACCCTTCTGCGCTCCTCCCATCTTAGCCGTCGTTCCGTGTGAAAGTCTCCGTCGTCATCCCCGCCCTGAACGAGGCTTCACGGATCGAGGGAACGCTCGCGGCCGTCACGGCGCTTTCGGGGCCGAAAGAGGTCCTCGTGGTCGACGGGGGCTCGGTGGACGAGACGGTGGCGCGGGCGGCGCGGGCGGCGCGCGTGCTCTGCTCCGAACCGGGCCGGGCCGCTCAGATGAATACGGGAGCGGAGGCGGCCACGGGGGACGCGCTCTTCTTCCTCCACGCCGACACGATCCCGCCTCCCGACACCCTCGACGCCATCCGGAGCGCCCTCGCCGACCCCTCCGTCGAAGCCGGAGCGTTCCGTCTCGCGTTCGACAAGTGGACGCCGTTGCTCCGGTTCTACAGTTTTTGCACCCGTTTCCACCGTCCGAGTCTGTGCTTCGGTGATCGCGGGCTCTTCGTCCGCCGGAGCGTCTTTGAAACCCTCGGCGGCTTTGCCCCGATCCCGATCTTTGAGGATCTCGAACTGGTCCGGAGGCTTCACCGGCGGGGCGGCTTTCGATTTCTACCCGGCTACGTGGTCACGGCCGCGCGTCGCTTTGAGCGCAACGGCCCGCTCCGCCAACAGATGCGCAACCTCTACCTCTGGCTCCATTTCATGCGCGGCTCCGACCCGGAACGTCTGGCCCACCTCTACCGGTACTCAAGCGATGAGCGAGGATGATCGCCTGCCGAAAACTGATCCCGGTTTTTTCGGACGGGCGGGCGCATGCCCGGCGAATACCGAGGTTCGCTTCAGGTAAATGCAGTGCAGCGATTGTCATCCAGGGCCGCGCTTGGAATTCAGGGCTGCGCTTGGAATTCGGGGCTGCGCTTGGAATTCGGGGCTGGGCTTCCGGACCGAATCCTCGATCGGCGTCGGGGATGACTTTCTCGAAGGGTAACCGCCCTCTTTTTTAAAAAAACGGGAGGTCGTCCCACCGCGCGAATGAACTAATTTTTTACCACTCCTATTGATTTATTTTTAATAACGTTGACTTGTTATGTTTTTTACTTTATCGGGTAATAATATTTTTTCTACCTTATCCTTTTTTGCACAACGAATAATCCCCGGCACTTGCATTAATGTGAGGAAGGCTTTTTTTTGGAAAGATACATGCTCTTTGCCTGCATGACGGACTTGCCTGCTTTTACGAAAAGCGTACGGATCCGGAGGCACGGAGCATCCCCATGGATTTGGCAACCCCACCTTCGTTCACCTTTCCGAGTCATACGATGCGTTCCTATTCGCTACGAATCCTGACAAAAAGCTTCGTCTCCGCCCTCGTCGCAGTTATTCTTTCCGGGGGTTCCTTCATCATCGCACACGCCCAGTCCACCGGAACCGTCACGGGCGTCGTCACGACGAAAGACGGCGCGCCGCTGCCCGGCGCGAACGTGGGGATCGTGAACACCCTCATCGGCTCGACGACGGACGAAGATGGGCGGTATCGCCTGCAGGTCGCCCCCGGGACGTACCGCATACGGGCCAGCTTCATCGGGTTCTCGACGGAGACGAAGGACGTCACCGTGGTTGCCGGACAGACGGCGACCGTCGACTTCGTGCTTCAGGAAAGCATCGCCGCTTTCGGTGAGGACGTCGTCGTGCTCGGCTCGCGCACGAACCGCACCGCCGTCGACACGCCGGTGCCGGTGGACGTGATCCCGGCGGAAGCGCTCGAACAGCAGGGCGTCACGGAGTTGAACCAGGCCCTGAGCGTCATTGCGCCTTCGTTCAACGCCTCGCACCAGACCATCTCCGACGGCACCGACCACATCAACCCGGCCAGCCTCCGGGGCCTCGGACCGGATCAGGTGCTCGTGCTCGTCAACGGCAAGCGCCGCCACCCGAGCTCCCTCGTCCACGTCAACGGCACGTTCGGGCGCGGGACGGTGGGCGTCGACCTCAACGCCATCCCGCCCTCGGCCATCGAGCGCATCGAGGTGCTCCGTGACGGCGCCTCCGCCCAGTACGGCTCCGACGCCATCGCCGGCGCGATCAACATCGTGCTCAAAGAACAGACGGACAACCTCCTCGTCGACGTGGGCGGCGGCGTCACCGGCGAAGGCGACGGCGAGCAGTTCCAGATCTCGGCGGACTACGGCTTCAAGATCGGCGAGAACGGCTTCTTCAACGTCAACGGCTACTTTCTCGACCGCAACCGCACGGACCGCTCCGACCCCTGGCTCGGCGACATCTTCCCCGGCATCTCGGGGCGTGAAGCCACCGACGCCGAACTCCGGCGACGCGGGCTCACCCGCCGCGATTTCTCGATGAAGACCGGACAGGGCTATGCCAACATGGGATCGGCGTTCTTCAACATGGCCGTTCCTCTCAAGGGCAACGCCGAGTTCTATGCCTTCGGCGGCATTTCGCACCGCAAGGGCGCGGCTACGGGCTTTTACCGGCTGCCGAACTCCGAGGCGCGCGTCAACCTGAACGTCTACCCCAACGGCTTCCTCCCCGAGATCGACACCGAGATCGGCGACCGCTCGATCACCGCCGGCCTCAAGGGCGACATCCACGACTGGCTCGCCGACCTGAGCGTCACGACGGGCGGCAACTTCTTCCAGTTCAACATCGAGAACTCGATCAACGCCTCCATCGGCGAGTCCAGCCCCACCTCGTTCGACGCGGGCAGGCTGAACTTCAACCAGACGACGGGCAACCTCGACCTGCTCCGCAGCATCGACACCGGAGGCGCCTTCGACGCGCTTTCGCTGGCGCTCGGCTCGGAGTTCCGACTCGAGAACTACCGGATCGACGCCGGGCAGTTCGAGTCCTACTCCCTCGGCAACGGCGGCGACCGTCCCGGCATCGACTTCGACACCACGTCCACGGGCGCGCCGAAGAACCCGGGCTCGCAGGTCTTCCCCGGCTTCCAGCCCTCGAACGAGGTGGATCGCTACCGGTACAGCTTCAGCGTCTATGCCGACCTCGAAGCCGACGTCTCCAAGCAACTCCTCGTGGATATGGCCGGGCGCTTCGAGACCTTCAGCGACTTCGGCGAGACGATCAACGGCAAGCTGGCCGCCCGGTACAAAATCACCGACAAGTTCGCCCTTCGCGGCGCGGTCTCGACGGGCTTTCGCGCGCCCTCGCTTCATCAGATCTGGTTCAACAACGTCAGCATCCAGTTCGTCCTCGACCAGAACAACCAGCTCGTGCCGGCCCGCGTCTTGAGCGCGAACAACCTCGACCCGGTGACGAAGGCCTTCGGCGTGCCCAGGCTGAAGGAAGAGACGTCCGTGAACGTCAGCGCCGGCTTCACCGCCCGCCCGACGCCGAACCTCTCCCTCACCGCCGACTTCTACAACATCACCATCAACGACCGCATCGTGCTTTCGAGCCGGTTCACGTCGTCGAACCCCATCGTGGCGAACATCCTCTCGCCCTTCGAGAAGCTCGGCGTCAGCCAGGCGCAGTTCTTCCTCAACGCAGTGGACACCCGGACGCGCGGGCTCGACGTGGTCGTCGCCTACACGACGAACCTGAGCCGGGGCAAGGTCACCTTCACCGGCTCGGCGAACCTGACGAAGACGGAGGTGCAGGACACCAACATCCCGCAGCGGATGGCGAACATCTTCGCGGGCGGCGACCTCGAAGGCGTCCGGGAGACGATCTTCAACCGGGAGGAAAGGAACCGGCTGGAGACGGCCCTCCCCCGCGAGAAGGGCAACGTCTCGGTGACCTACTCCGAGCGTCGTTTCAGCTTCGTGGCGCGGGCGAACTTCTACGGCGAGATCAAGTATCTGCCCACGAACCCCGCCAACGACGAGACCTTCGGCGCGAAGACGCTCTTCGACCTCAGCGCTTCGTACCACTTCATGCCGGGCGCCACGCTGACCGTCGGCGCGAACAACGTGTTCAACACCTTCCCGGACAAACATTGCAACAACCAGGCAGGGCCGGGGCCGAACGACGTGCAGTGCGCGAACTACAGCAACGGGCGGTTCCCCTACAGCCGCCGCGTGACCCAGTTCGGCATGAACGGCGGGTTCTATTACGCCAGGCTGGCGCTGAAGCTCTGACGGAATCGGGTCGCGGTCGGCCGCCCGCGCTCCGCCCCTTTCTTCACGCAACGTACCTTTTCATCCCCGCGAGGACGTCGGAAATCACTTCCCGGCGTCCTCGCGGCTATTGACCCGTTTCTGACCATGAGCGCCTCGAAACCCGGGCCGGCGGTGCATTTGAACCTGAACGTGCGGGGGCTGCCGCTCTCGGCCACGCTCGCCATCAACGAACACAGCGAAGCCCTCCGCCGGCAGGGCCGCCGTGTGTACAAACTCGGCCTCGGACAATCGCCGTTCCCGGTGCCGGAACCCGTGGTGAAAGCCCTGCGCGAGCACGCCCATCAGAAGGACTATCTCCCCGTCCGGGGGCTACCCGCGCTCCGCGAAGCGGTGGCGGCCTATCACCACCGCGCCGACGGGCTGCCCTGGGAGGCCGACGACATCCTGATCGGCCCCGGTTCGAAGGAACTCATGTTCCTGCTCCAGCTCGTCTATTACGGCAACCTCGTCATCCCCACGCCGAGCTGGGTCTCGTACGCCCCGCAGGCGCGCATTGCCGGGCGGCACGTGCGCTGGCTGCCCACGCGTCCCGAGGACGGCTGGCGGCTCACCCCGGAGCGACTCGAACGCCTCGGCGAAGAAGACCCCGACCACCCGCGCCTGATCATCCTCAACTATCCGTCGAACCCCACCGGTCAGACCTTCACGGAAGACCAACTCCGGGCGCTGGCCGAAGTCGCCCGGAAATACCGCATGATCCTGCTCTCCGACGAGATCTACGGGGAGCTACACCACGAGGGCGAACACCTTTCCATCGCCCGGTTCTATCCCGAGGGCGTCATCGTCAGTGCGGGACTGAGTAAATGGTGCGGGGCGGGCGGGTGGCGGCTCGGCACGTTTGCGTTTCCCCGCTCACTCCGCTGGCTCCTCGACGCCATGTCGTCGGCGGCGAGCGAGACGTACACTTCCACGAGCGCACCGATCCAGTTCGCCGCCATTCGCGCCTTCGAGGGCGGGCCGGAGATCGACGCCTACCGCCGCCACTCCCGGCGCATCCTCAAAGCGCTTGGCCGACACATCGCCGGGCGGCTTCGGGAAGCCTATGTGTCGGTGCATCTCCCGCAGGGCGCGTTTTACCTGTTCCCGGATTTCTCTCCCTTCCGCGAGAAGCTGCGCGCGCGAGGGATCGAGACGAGCACCGATTTTTGCGAGCGTCTCCTCGAAGAGACCAACGTGGCCATGCTTCCCGGCGTCTCTTTCGGATGCGCGCCGGAGACGCTCACCGCGCGCCTGGCATACGTCAACTTCGACGGGAAAAAAGCGCTCGAAGCTGCCGCGGCCCGCGAAGATCCCCTCGACGCATCGTTCGTGAAAACGCATTGCGCCCCCGTGGTCGAGGCCGTCGAGCGGGTGTGCGAATGGATCCACGCATAGCGTCAATCCCAGGGTTTCGAACTGTAATTCGGCGACTCCTTGGTGATGTGCACATTGTGGGGATGGCTCTCGCGGACGCCCGAGTGTGTGACGCGGACGAACTGGGCTTTCACAAAAAGGTCGTCGATGGAGCGGCATCCGCAGTAGCCCATGGCCGCGCGGAGCCCGCCGAGCATCTGATAGACGACCTCGTGGAGGGTGCCGCCATAGGGCACGCGCCCCTCGATGCCCTCCGGCACCAGCTTTTTGATGTCGTCCTCCACGTCCTGGAAATAGCGGTCCTTGCTTCCGGCCTGCATCGCGCCGAGCGAGCCCATGCCGCGATAGCTCTTGTATTTTCGCCCTTCGTAGAGGATCGTCTCACCCGGGCTCTCCTCCACCCGCGCAAAGAGCCCGCCGATCATCACGCTGCTTGCGCCGGCCGCGAGGGCCTTCGGGATGTCGCCGGTGTGTTTGATGCCGCCGTCGGCGATGATGGGCACGCCGTGGGCGCGGGCGGCGCGGGCGCACTCCAAGACGGCGGTGAGCTGCGGCACCCCGACGCCCGCCACCACGCGCGTCGTGCAGATCGAGCCGGGGCCGATGCCAACCTTCACGGCGTCCACTCCGGCGGCGATCAGGTCTTCCGTCCCTTCCGCCGTGGCCACGTTGCCCGCAATGATGTCGAGCGTGGGGAAATGGCTGCGCACGCGCTCGACGGTCCGAAGCACGCCTTCCGAATGGCCGTGCGCCGTATCGATGACGACGAAGTCGACGCCTGCCGCCACGAGAGCCTCGACGCGGTCGAGCACGTCGGCAGTGACCCCGACGGCTGCGCCCACGCGCAAGCGCCCGTGTTCGTCTTTGCACGCCAGGGGAAACTGTTTCTTTTTCTGAATGTCCTTGAACGTGATCAATCCCCGGAGATGCCCCTCTTCATCCACGACGGGCAGTTTCTCGATCTTGTGCTCCTGAAGCAGCGCCTCGGCCTCTTCGAGGGTGGTTCCGATCGGAGCCGTCACGAGGCGATCCTTCGTCATGATGTCGCGGAGCCGCGCCCGACCGTCGGTCTGGAAACGAAGATCGCGGTTGGTGACGATGCCCACGAGGCGCCGCTCGGCGTCGACGATGGGGATGCCGCCGATCGAATACCGCGCCATGAGCGCCCGCGCGTCCTGCACGGTGTCCTCGGACGTGAGGGTGATCGGGTCGAGGATCATGCCGCTCTCGCTGCGCTTGACGCGCTTGACCTCGGCCGCCTGTTGCTCGATGGTCATGTTCTTGTGCAAGACCCCGACGCCGCCCTCACGCGCCATCGCGATCGCCATACGCGCCTCGGTGACGGTGTCCATCGCGGCGGAAATGAGAGGAGCGTTCAGGTGGATGCGGCGCGTCAACAGGGTCCGCGTCGATACCTCGCGCGGCATGATCGAGGACCGCGCCGGCACCAGCAACACGTCGTCGTACGTGAGCCCCTCGCCCCGAAGCTTGTCCGTGACGGTCCCAGGTTCCAGATACTCGGTCGGCGTTTGCATCGTAATGTCCGGGTTTGCGCGTTTCGTTTATTTTGTGGGGGGACGGGGAGCGCATCCGCGAGAGACGGCGCTACCCTTTGAGTTTCACCAGCCGTCGGAGGCGGCGGATCTCTCTCGGATCGAGCCGGCGCCATTTGCCCCGCCGGATGCCTGCGGTGGTCAACCCCGCGTAATGGACCCGTTCGAGCCCGACGACCCGGTGCCCGAGCGCTTCAAGCATGCGGCGGACCTGCCGGTTGCGCCCTTCGTGGAGCTCGATGCCGATCTCCCGGCGCTCGTTCGCCGAGACGTACACGGCCTGATCGGCCCGTGCGACACCGTCTTCGAGGGGGATGCCTTCGCGGAGCCGGTCCAGTTCGTCCGGCTTCACGGGGGCTTCCGTCCGCACCCGGTACCGCTTCACGATCTCATAGCTCGGATGCATGAGCCGGTGCGCGAGGTCACCGTCGTTCGTGAGCACGAGCACGCCCGTCGTGTTCCGGTCGAGGCGACCGACGGGAAAGAGTCCGGCCTTCTCCTCTTCCGGAAGGTCGAGCAGATCCATCACGGTGGTTCGATCCCGCTCGTCGTCGGTCGTCGTGATCGTGTCCTTCGGCTTGTTCATGAGCACATAGAGATACGGCTGCGGCGTGATGCGCTCGCCGCCGACCTCAACCACGTCGCCTTCGGAGACGCGTCGTCCCATTTCCGTGATCACCTCGCCGTTGATCTTCACGCGGCCCGCCTTGATGAGCTCGTCGGCTTTTCGGCGTGCGCATACGCCCGCCTGCGAGAGGTACCGGTTCAGACGCATTCCTTCGGGAGGCAGCGGCGGCGGCGCAGCGCCCTTCTCCGGCGCGGAGGAGGACGGCCCGGAGGCGCGCCGCGGGTGCTTTCTCCGGCTTTTCCGGTGGGGGGCCATGATGCAATCGGTCGTATGGGTATATATGAAGAAACCCCGGCTCAATCGTCCGAGGCTTCCGCCGGCGAGTCCGCCGTCGCGCCGGGAGCGCCGCCCGAGGTGAGTCCTTTCTCCATGAGCAGACGCGCGCGTTCGCGGTTAAAAGCGGGGTCGTTCAATAACTCCTCAACCTCGCGGAGGTTCGGCAGATCCCCGAGGGTGTGGAGGCCGAACTGTTCGAGGAAACGTCTGGTAGTGCCGTAGAGCAACGGCCGTCCGACGGAGTCGCTTCGCCCGATGACGTCGATGAGGCCGAGTTCGAGAAGGCGGCGGAGCGCATAGTCCGAAGCGACGCCGCGCACGTGATCGACCTCGGGCTTGGTGGCGGGCTGCCGGTAGGCGATGACGGCCAGCGTCTCCATGAGCGAACGCGAGAGTTTGCGCCTGCGGGCTTCGTGGAAGAGCGCGTTCACGTACGGCGCCACCGAGGGGACCGTCGCCATGCGGAAGCCTCCCCCCCATGCGTGGATGCGAAACGCCCGCTCGGCGGCTTCATACGCCGCGTTGAGGCGCGCCACGGCGTCTTCCACCACCGCCTCCGACGGAGGCGGCTCCCCGCTCACCTCGCCGAAAACGTCGGCGATGCGGCGGGCCGTCACGGGCTCGTCGGCGGCAAAGATGAGCGCCTCGGCGACGCGTTCGAGCGCGCGCGACGCCGGCCCGTTCTCGGCTTCCGTTGCAGGGGTGACGTTCGTTTCCATCAATGCTTCCCGTTCATACGTCGAGGTCCCGACCCGGAACGCCGTCGCCGGAGGATTCCGGGAGGGTGCGTTCCACGTAAAAATCTTCCGAGGCGACGACGAAGAGGGCCACTTCCCCCTGACGCGCCAGTTCGAGCACGGCGAGGAACGTCGCGATGATGAACGGCTTCGTCCGCCCGCGCACCAGCCCGACGAACGATTGCCGCGCTCCGACCATCAGGCGGCCGAGCACGTATTCGGACTGTTCCTCCACCGAATATTCCTCCGGCGCCACGGTGTGCACCGGCTCCTCCGACGCCTCCGTGAGCACACGGCGAAGCGCCGAGATCAAGTCGAAGACCGAGTGCTCGAAGCGTGCGTCAGGCTCCGGAGCCTCTTCGGGATGCTCCGACGAGGCGCGGCCCCTCGTGAAGCGGTCGAGGCGATCCTCGAAGCGTGTCGTGAGTGCCTGTGAGGCCTCCTTGAACCGGACATACTCCAACAGTCGCTCGACGAGTTCCCGGCGCGGATCGATGGGCTCCCCTTCCTCATCCACCTCCTGCGAGGGCATGAGCATCCGCGCTTTGATATGGATCAGAAGCGCCGCCATGTACAAAAAATCGCCGACGCCGTCGAGATCGATCTGCTCGAGCACGCGCACGTACGCCAGAAACTCATCGGTGATCCGGGCGATGGGGATGTCGTACACGTCCAGTTCATCCCTCCGGATGAAGAACAAGAGCAGGTCCAGCGGACCCTCGAACTGTTGAAGGTGGACGCGATACATCTCCCGGGAGCGTGGTCGAGCAAAGGGTGTGGAAGGAGGCCTTATGCCCCGACGCGGGCGCGGAACCACGCGACGGTCCGTCGGAGCCCTTCCTCCAGGCTGACCGTGGGCGACCATCCGAGGACGCGCTGCGCGAGGTCGTAGCCGAGCACGCTGCGGCGCTGTTCCCCCGGCTTGCCCGGCGCGTGCTCCTCGGGTATCTCCGGGTCGATCAGGGCGCGGATCGCCCGGAAAAGCTCGACGACGTTCGTTTCGATCCCCGTCCCGACGTTAATGATGCCGGAGGCGTCGTAGTCGAGCGCGGCCAGGTTGGCTCGCACGACGTCGCCGACGTACACGTAGTCGCGCGTCTGCAGGCCGTCGCCGTTGATGAAGGGCTGCCGCCCCTGCAGCATCCGCTCGGTGAAGATGGCCACGACGCCGGCCTCACCGTGCGGGTTTTGCCGGGGCCCGTACACGTTCGCATACCGGAGCGCGACGTAGTCGATGCCGTACTGTTCGTGATAATAAAAGAGGTATTTCTCGGTGCACAGCTTCGTGATGCCGTAGGGCGAGAGCGGGCGCAGCGGGTGAAGTTCATCCTGCGGCGTATAGTCGGGCTCGCCATAGATGGCCCCTCCGGTCGAGGAAAAGAGGACTTTCGCGAGCCCGTTTTCGCGACCGGCTTCCATGAGGTTGAGGAAGCCGAGGATATTCACCTGCGCGTCGAAGGCCGGGTCGGCCACGGAGCGGCGGACGTCCATTTGCGCGGCGTGGTGACAGAGCACATCGAAGCGCTCCCGCGCCATGAGGGCCGCCGCCTCGTCCGAACGGATGTCCATCCGATGCACGATCGCGCCTTCCGGCACGTTTTCCTCCCGCCCGCTCGAAAAGTCATCCATCACATGGACGTCATGCCCCGCCGCGCGAAACGCATCCGCCACATGCGAGCCGATGAACCCCGCCCCACCGGTCACGAGAATCTTCTTCTTCAATCGATCTTCCTCCATTTTAAACGAATGGTCCGCCCGGCGCCCGGCGACCGTTTCATAGCCGGGGCATCAAGACGACGCTCGAGAAGCGCTCCGGGACGAAAAGCTCCCGCGCCACATCGAGCACCTCCTCCTGTGTGACGGCCTCCACCTGTCCGAGGATCTCGTCGAGCGTGAAGAAGCGCTCGAAGTGGAGTTCCTGCCTTCCGAGGCGCATCATCCGGCTGCCCATGCTTTCGAGCCCGAGCATGATCGAACCCTTCACCTGACTGATCGCCTGGGAAAGCATGCGACGGCTGACCGGCTTTTGCGTCAGTTTGTCGAGTTCCCGGAAGATCAGTTTCTTCGCCCGATCGACCTTCGAGGGGTCCGTGCCCATATAGACGCCGAAGTCGCCGGTGTCCGAGTGGAGGTTAAGGAACGAGTAGATATTATAGCAATAGCCGTACTTCTCTCGGATGTTCTGGTTGAGCCGGCTCGACATGCCTCCGCCGACGATGGTGTGGAGCACCGAGAGGGCCACGCGGCGCGGGTGATGCACGTCGTAGGCTCGCGCGCCGACGACGAGGTGGGCCTGCTGCGTGGGCCGCTCTTCGAGGAGGTGACGCGGCGCATAGCCGTTGACCGGCGACCGACGCCGGAGGGCGGGCCGCCGCGTCGAACGGGTAAACGCTTGCTCGGCCAGCCGCACGAGCCGCTCATGGTCGACGTTGCCCGCCACCGCCAGGACCATCCGGTCGGGGGTGTACTGCGTGTCGAGGAACTCCAGGAGTTGCGGGCGGGAGAAGGACGCCACCGTCTCGGGATAGCCGATGACGGGCCGCCCCATCGCATGGTCCCCGTAGAGCGCCGACTCGAACCGGTCGAAGATGAGATCTTCGGGATTGTCCTCGTACATCTTCATCTCTTCGAGGACCACATCTTTCTCCTTCTCCACCTCCTTTTCAGGGATGACCGGATCGAGGACGAGGTCGCACACGGTGTCCACCGCGCGGGCGAGGTGTTCGTCGAGGGCGCGGGCATAGTAGCACGTGTATTCTTTGCCCGTGAAGGCGTTGAGGTAGCCGCCTACCGACTCCATCCGCCGGGCGATCTGATGCATCCGGCGACGCGAGGTGCCCTTGAACACCATGTGTTCGATGAAGTGGCTGATGCCGCTCTCCGGCGGCGCCTCGTCGCGGCTGCCGGTGTGGACCCAGATGCCGACCGACACCGAGCGCACCGACGGGATCGATTCACTGACCACACGGACGCCGTTCGAGAGCGTCGTCTTTTTCAGGCGCTCACGTGCGTCCGTGGCGTGTTTATTCATCATTCCGGAACGTAAGGATAAAAAGAACCGGCGGAGACGAACGCGCCCCCGCCGGTTTTTTAAGATGCCTACGGGGGACGGGGACGCATCGGCCGGGCGCTGGTCCCTGACGGCCCTTTTACCCCGACCCGCGCGACGGGTTCGAGCGAACCGCTATCGACGGTCGCCGCCGCGTCCGCCGCGTCCGCCCCGATGTCCGCCGTCACGGGAGCCGCGTCCGCCGTCACGGGAGCCGCGTCCGCCGCGATGTCCGCCGCCGCGTCCGCCGCGTCCGCCGTCACGGGAGCGCTCGCGGCTGCGGTTCTCGCGAGCCTCGTCGTAGCCTTCCGGCTTGGGGAGGAACGGCTTGCGGCTGAAGCGCAGCTTGCCGTCGTCGCGCACCTCGATGAGCTGGACCTTCACCTTGTCGCCCACTTGCAGGTAATCCTCCACGCGGTCGACGTAGCCGTAGTCGAGCTCCGAGACGTGAAGCAGGCCTTCCTTGCCGGGCAGGATCTCAATGATCGCGCCGAAGGACTCGACCTTGCGCACGGTGCCCGTATACTCCTCGCCCGGCTCGGGGACCGTCACGATGGCCTTGATGATTTCCAGGGCGGCGCGTGCGTCCTCTTCGTTCGTGGCGGCCACGGTCACGATGCCGACGCCGTCCTCTTCGGAGATGTCGATGCTCGTGTTCGTGTCGCGCTGGATGCCCTGGATGATCTTGCCGCCGGGGCCGATGATCGCGCCGATGAAGCTCGCGTCGATGGTGATCTGCGTCAGGCGCGGGGCATAGGGCGAGAGATCCGGGCGCGGCTCGGCGATGGTTTCGGCCATCTTGTCGAGGATGTAATCGCGTCCGGCGCGCGCCTGTTCGAGCGCCTGAAGGAGCACCTCGCGCGAGAGGCCGCTGATCTTGATGTCCATCTGACAGGCGGTGATGCCGTCCCGCGTGCCGGTGACCTTGAAGTCCATGTCGCCGAGGTGATCCTCGGTGCCGAGGATGTCGCTGAGCACGGCGGTGCGCCGGCCGTCGCTGATGAGACCCATCGCGATGCCCGCTACGGGTTTCTTCAACGGGACGCCCGCATCCATGAGGGCCATCGAACCGGAGCACACACTCGCCATCGAAGAAGAGCCGTTGGACTCGAGCACGTCGGCGTTGATGCGAATGGTGTACGGGAAGTCTTCCTCGTTCGGGAGCACCGGGAGCAGGGCGCGCTCGGCCAACATGCCGTGCCCGATCTCGCGGCGGGACGCGCCCCGGAGGAACTTGGCCTCACCCGTGCAGAACGGCGGGAAGTTGTAATGGAGATAGAAGCGCCGGTCGGTCGTGTCGAAGATCTGATCGACGGGCTGCACGTCTTTCTTCGTGCCGAGCGTCACCGAGGCAAGCACCTGCGTCTCGCCGCGCGTGAAGATGGCCGAGCCGTGGACGCGGGGCAGGTAGCCCACCTCCGTCCAGATCGGGCGGATCTCGTCGAAGCGGCGTCCGTCGATGCGGCGATGTTCGCTGAGGATCATCTCGCGCATCACCTCTTTCTCGACCTTCGCGACGGCCTGTTTGATCTGCGAAGCCGTCCACCCTTCTTCGGTTTCGGCGGCCTGCTTCTCGCCCGTCTCGGCGTCGTCCCTGCCGAGAAGCGCCTCGACGGTCTCTTTCTTGATCTCGTCGATGCCGCCGTAGAACGTAGACTTGTCGTACGGCGCGCGAACGTGCGCCTCCATGCGTCCCTTGATCATCCCGCGCACCTTCTCGACGAGGGCCTCGGGAACGACGAGGGGCTCGAACCGGAACGGCTCCTTCGCGCCGTGCTCTTCGACGAGCGCGATCTGGCCCCGGCACAGCTTGCGGATGGCTTCGTGCGCCACGTCGAGCGCCTCGACCATCTCCTCTTCGCCGACCTCCTTCATCTCGCCTTCCACCATCACGATGGCGTCTTCCTTCCCGGCGACGATGAGGTTGATGTCGGCTTCTTCGAGTTCTTGAATGGTGGGGTTGATGACGAGCTCACCGTTGATGCGGCCCACCCGCACCTCGGCGATGGGACCGTCGAAAGGCGCATTGGCCAGCATGAGCGCCGCCGAGGCGCCGACGCCCGCCAGCACGTCGGCGTCGTTTTCGCTGTCGGCAGAGAGCACGTAGATGATGACCTGCACCTCGTTGAAAAGCCCCTCGGCGAAGAGAGGCCGTAAGGCGCGGTCCACGAGGCGTGAGGTCAACACTTCCTTGTCGGTCGGACGACCCTCGCGCTTGATGAAGCCGCCGGGGATCTTGCCGCCGGCAGAAAATTTCTCACGATAATCCACCGTGAGCGGGAAAAAGCTCTGGCCTTCCCGCGGCGTGTCGGCGAGGACGGCGGTGGCAAGCACCATGGTGTCGCCGAGGCGCGCAACGACGGAGCCGTTCGCTTGCTTGGCGAGGCGTCCCGTCTCGATTTTGATGGTTTTTCCGGGCGCGAACTCAATTTCGCGGATGGTTGTTTTGGACATCTTCGTTCCTTCCAATCGTCTGGTTGGTTTTTCCTTTCTCCTACGCAAAGCTATGCCGGCGTGGACGTGTGTACGGGTTCAGGGTGAAGGTTTGCACGTGCGAAGCGCGCGAAGCTCGTCGCTTCCGGCCTCTTCCGTTTAGACTTCCACACCTCGCGGCCGGGGCGCTGCACACTCCATGGGGAGCCGGCGTCTCGTGCCTGGTACGAAGAACGGCACCCCTCCCGCGAGAGATGCCGTCCGATGGGCCTTCCATTTATTTTCGGATGCCGAGTTTCTTGATGATGGCGCGATACCGTTCGATGTCGCGATCCACCAGGTAATTCAACAGACGGCGTCGCTTACCGACCATCTTGAGCAGTCCTCGGCGCGTCGAATGATCTTTGGGGTGTTTCTTGAGGTGCTCGGTCAATTCTTTGATCCGGTGGCTGAAGATGGCGATTTGAACCTCGGCCGCGCCGGTGTCCCGGCCATCTTTGCCGTACTCCTCAATGAGCTTTTGTTTCTCTTCTTTCGAGATCATGGTTGAGTGCTCCTCTTTAGATTGATGCCATGCTAAAGAAGAATCCGGACTGATCCTGAGACGCGCCCGGACGCTACCGCCCGATATGGGCAAAGGCTGGTTAATGTAAGGTTTTTACCGCTGCCATACAACGCTCCCGATCCCGGGAAAGTTGCTCGACGAGCGCATCCACGGAGTCGAATTTCCGCTCATCCCGCAGTCTTTCAACGAATTCTATGCGAAGCCGCCGTCCGTACAGATCGCCCTCGAAATCGAGCAAATGCACTTCGAGATGGAGGCCGGTGTTTTCGAAGGTGGGCCGCCGTCCGATGTTCATCATGCCGCCGAGCGTGGTCACGCCGTCGTCGAGGGTGGCGAGCACCGCGTAGACCCCGGCCTTCGGGATCACCTTGCGGGGGTGCTCCACTTCGAGGTTGGCCGTGGGGAAGCCGATGGAGCGTCCCCGACGCGCGCCCTCGACCACCGTGCCGCCGAGGGCGTACGGGCGTCCGAGCAGCCGCGCCGCCTCGCGCACGTCGCCTTCGTCGATGAGCAAGGCGCGGATCTCGGTCGAGGAGACGACGTGTTCCTCGACCACCTGCGGCGGGATCACATCGACCGCGAAGCCGAGCTTCTCCCCGAGCGCTTCGAGGAGCGCCGCATCCCCCCCGCGTCCGCGCCCGAACCCGTGGTCGTAGCCGATCACGATCTCTTTGAGCCCGATCCGCCCGACGAGGATGCGCTCGACGAAGTCTTCGGCGCTCAGACGAGCAAAGGCCGGGGTGAACGGGATGACGATGAACCGGTCCAGGCCCAGCGCTTCGAGCAATTCCGCCCGTTCCTCGATGGTGGTCAGCAACGGCACCGGCTCGCCCCGCACCACCTCGCGCGGGTGCGGATCGAAGGTGACCACCACGCTGCTTCCGCCGTTGGCGCGCGCGCGCCGGACGAGGTACCGCAGGATCGCCTGATGGCCGAGATGCACGCCGTCGAAAGTGCCGACGGTCACCAGGGACCGGTCGTCGTGCACCACCTGATCCAATCCGTATTCGCGTTTCATGCCGTATGCTCGTTGCGCGCCGTCGGTCCCCGGTTCGGGCGCCTCAGGGCTGTTTCAAAGCTTGCTCTAACGCATCGAGCGTCCATGCGTTCTCCACGGAATACGGGCCGATGGCCGTCCGCCGGAGCGCCGTCAAATGCGCGCCGCATCCGAGCCGTTCCCCGAAGTCATGGGCCAGGCTCCGGACGTACGTCCCCTTCGAGCATTGCATCCTGAAGGACACGTCCGGGCCTTCTCGTCCGATCAGTTCGAAGGTGTAGACGTGAACCGTGCGGGGGGGACGCACGATCTCCTCGCCGCGCCGGGCCTTCCGGTAGAGCCGCTCCCCGCCCACTTTCACGGCGGAATACATGGGCGGGACCTGCGTGATTGCTCCGAGGAAATGCTGCCGGGCCTCTTCCAGATCGGCGTCGGTGAGGTGCTCCCAGGCGCGTTGCACGGCCGGCTCGGTCTCGGCGTCGTACGAAGGCGTGGTCTCGCCGAGGCGGAGCGTGCCTTCATACCGTTTCGGCAGGCCCATAAACGTCTCCATGAGCTTCGTCGCGCGCCCGACGAGACAGATCAGCAGACCGGTGGCCATGGGGTCGAGCGTGCCGGCGTGTCCGATCTTGCGCACGCCGAGGATGCGCCGGAGCCGCCGGATCACGTCGAACGAACTCCAGCCCTTCGGCTTGTCGATCAGGAGCGCCGCGCGTTCGAGCGAAGGGGGACGATCGGGCGCGCCGTAGACGTCCGGCAACGGCGGCACAGACCGCGATCCGGACGCATCATCCCGTGAAGACTTCGGTTCCCGGCCCATTTCCGTGCGTTCCGGCTTTGCCATCGTACCTCGCTCTTCCCCCCCGACCTCCGGCAGCCTCATCCATCGGGGTCCCGGCGTTCGCGTTCCTCGCGGATGCGGGCCAGGAGCGCCTCCATGTGGCGGGCCTGTTCGAGCGTGTCGTCGAGGAAGAACTTGATCTCGGGGATCTTCCGCACCTGATGGCGGATGCGCCGGGCCAATGCGGCCCGGATCTGCGGCGTCAACTCCTTGAGGTGGTGGAATGCCGCCTGACGCATCTCGTCGGTCTCGCCGAGAAAACTGACGTACACGTACGCGATGGAGAGATCCTTCGTCACACGGGCGCCGGTGACGGTCGCCATGGGCTGCACCTGCTCGGCAAATTCGGTGTTGAGCAAATCGGCGATGTCCCGTTGTATCAGACGCGCGACGCGTTCGGTTCGTATGCTCATGAGATGATCCGGCTTGCGACGCGCGACGGCCCCGCGCTCGAGCGCGCGGTCCCGCCGCACCCTTCCGATTAAACCTCCAGCTTCCGTTTCGTCTCGACGATTTCGAAGGCTTCGATTTGATCGCCGACCTTGATGTCGTTGAAGTTCTCGATGCTCATGCCGCACTCGTAGCCGCTCGTCACCTCCCGCACGTCGTCCTTAAAGCGCCGGAGCGAGCTGAGGTTGCCCTCGTAGATGACGATGCCGTCGCGGATGAGCCGGATCCGATCGCTGCGTCGGATCTTGCCTTCGGAGACGTAGCACCCGGCCACCATCCCGGCTTTGGGGACCTTGAACGTCTCGCGCACCTCGGCCACACCCGTGACGACCTCCGACTTCTCGGGCGAGAGCAAGCCTTCGAGGGCGTCGCGGACCTCCTCGATGGCCGTATAGATGATCGAGTAGAGGCGGATGTCGATCTCCTCCCGTTCGGCGAGCGCGCGCGCGCTCGGCATCGGGCGCACCTGGAAGCCTACGATGACGGCGTCCGAAGCGGAGGCGAGCATGACGTCGCTCTCGGTGATGGCTCCCACACCGCTGTGGATGATGTTCACCTTCACCTCTTCGGTCGAAAGCTTCAGCAACGCATCGGACAGGGCTTCGACGGAACCGCCCACGTCGCCCTTGACGATGAGGTTGAGTTCCCGGAAGTCGCCGAGGGCGAGCCGGCGACCGATCTCGTCGAGGGTGATGTGTTTGCGCTGGCGGAGGCTCTGTTCCCGATAGATTTGCTGCCGTTTCTGAGCAATGGCGCGGGCTTCCCGTTCGTCATCGAGGACGACGAACTGATCGCCCACCTCGGGCGCGCCGGCGAGGCCGAGCACGAGGCCCGGACGCGAAGGCCCCACCTCTTCCACCCGGCGCTCGCGCTCGTCGAAGAGCGCGCGGACACGCCCGCTGTAGATGCCGACGACGAACGTATCGCCGACGTGGAGCGTGCCGTTCTGCACGAGCACCGTGGCCACGTTGCCGCGCCCTTTGTCGAGGCGGGCTTCGATCACCGTCCCGACCGCGTTCCGGTTGGGGTTGGCCTTGAGGTCGAGCAGTTCCGCTTCGAGCAAAACCTTGTCGAGGAGGTCCTGAACCCCCTCGCCGGTTTTCGCCGAGACGAGGGCGCACTGGACCTTGCCGCCATACTGTTCGACGAGCACCCCTTCGTCGGCAAGCTGTTGCATGACCCGCTGGGGGTTGGCGTTGGGCTTGTCGATCTTGTTGATCGCCACGACGATGGGCACTTCGGCGGCGCGGGCGTGATTGATGGCCTCGACGGTCTGCGGCATCACCGCGTCGTCTGCCGCGACGACGAGGATGACTACGTCGGTCACCTGAGCGCCGCGCGCGCGCATGGCCGTGAACGCCTCGTGACCCGGCGTGTCGAGGAAGGTGATCTCTTTCCGGTTCTTCAGTTCGACGTGGTACGCGCCGATGTGCTGCGTAATGCCTCCCGCCTCTCCGGCCACGATGTTCTCGCTTCGGATGTAGTCGAGCAGCGAGGTCTTACCGTGGTCCACGTGTCCCATGACCGTGACCACCGGGGCGCGCGGCACGAGGTCCTCGGGCCGGTCCTCTTCGATCAAAATGTCTTCAATGCCGAGATCGGTAATGAACTCGACGTCATACCCGTATTCCTCGGCGACGATGGAGATGGTGTCGGCATCGAGGCGCTGGTTGATCGATACGATCATGCCGAGGTTGAAGAGCGTGCCGATGACTTCGTTGACCGGCACGTCCATCAGGTTCGCCAGTTCACCCGTCGAGATGAACTCGGTGACGCGGAGCACCTTTTCCGTCTCCTCCTCCGCTTCCATCTGACGCCTGCGCACGGCAGCGCGCTCGTCCCGGCGCTGGCGACGGCGGCGTTGCCGCACGCGGCTCGCGCCCTGTTCGAGCTCGCGCAACGTATCCTGAAGCGTCTGCTCGACGTCGGCCTCGTCCACGTGGGGTCCGCGCTTGCGCGACTTCTTCTTCCGTGTCGTTTCCTTCTCTTTGGCCGCGGGTTTGGCCGGCGCGGACCCGGCCGCGCCGTCGGTCGCTTTGGCCGTCGTCTTCCGCTTGCGACGCCGCTTGCGTTTCGGCTCGGAATCTTCGACGGCGCCCAGATCGATCTTGCCCAGAATCTTGGTTCCGGCGAGTTTATACCGATCCGCGCCGATGACACTTTCCTCCTCGGCCTGTTTGTCTTCGGGCGTTCCGGCGACCAGTTCGCCCATCTCGGACACGGCGGCTCCCGTCTCAGCCACCGGTTCGGGAGCGGCAGCCTCTTCGGCCACCGGTTCGGCGGCGGCAGCCTCCTCGGCCACCGGTTCGGGAGCAGCAGCCTCCTCGGCCACCGGCTCGGCGGCGGCAGCCTCCTCGGCCACCGGCTCCGGCGCTTCGGCCACCGGTTCGGCGGCGGCAGCCTCCTCGGCCACCGGCTCCGGCGCTTCGGCCACCGGCTCGGCGGCGGCAGCCTCCTCGGCCACCGGCTCCGGCGCTTCGGCCAACGGTTCGGCGGCGGCAGCCTCCTCGGCCACCGGCTCCGGCGCTTCGGCCACCGGTTCGGCGGCGGCAGCCTCCTCGGCCACCGGCTCCGGCGCTTCGGCCACCGGTTCGGCGGCGGCAGCCTCCTCGGCCACCGGCTCGGCGGCGGCAACCTCCGCTTCCGTTTCTTCTTGCGCCGGCTCCGCAGCCGCCAGCGCCAGGGCTTGTCGTTCACTCTCCAACTCGGCCATACGGCGCGCACGCTTCTCTTTCACGCGTGCAGCCGTCGCCTTGTCGGCAGCGAACTCTTCCAACAACTCATAGTACGCCTCTTCGTCCGTAATAGACGCGTTGACGCCTTTGCCGCTCAAGGCATCCTTGAACCCGGAGGCCTTCAGATGCTCGACCAGCGTATCGACGGCAATATTGAGCTCTTTCGATACCTTGAAGAGTCGAACTTTCTTAAATTTTTTCGTCTGCGTCGCCATTCAAAAACTTTGATGTTAAACATGCACCACATGGTGCGCAAGGAGCCGCCGAAGCGGATCATCCTTCCAATTGCTCCTCCTCATCCTCAAACTCAGCCTTGATGATGGCCAGCACGCGCTGAGCCATTTCAGATTCTAACCCGGCCCTCCGCATCAGTTCCTCCGGAGAAAGCTCCAGAACCTGCTTGGCCGTGTCACAGCCGATGTCTCGGAGTTTTTTGAGCGTGTCGGGATCGAGTTCGTCGGCAAACTCCTCGATCTCCACGTCTTCCTCTTCGTCGAGGATTTCGCGGTACACGTCGATCTCGTACCCGGTCAGGGCCGAGGCGAGACGGATGTTGATCCCTCCCCGCCCGATCGCCTGGCTCACCTCATCGGCTCGCACCACCACCTTTGCGCGGGGCGGGTCGAGCTCGTCGTTGAGCGTCACCGCAACGGGCTTGGCGGGCGAGAGCGCCCGTTTGATCAACTCGTGCGGGTCGTCGGACCACTGAAGCACGTCGATGTTCTCATTGCCGAGTTCCCGAACGACGGCGTGAATCCGCGCCCCCTTCATGCCCACGCATGCGCCCACCGGGTCGATGCGCTCGTCATGGCTGATCACGGCCACCTTGGCGCGGTCACCCGGCTCGCGCACGATCTTTTTGATCTCGACGATGCCCTCATCGATCTCCGGCACTTCGAGCTCGAAGAGCCGCTCCATGAACATCGGGTCGGCGCGGCTGATGATGACCTGCGGGTTCGATCCCGCGTCCCTGCGCACCTCCTTGACCACTGCCCGGAGCATGTCGCCCTTGCGGTACCGGTCCCGGTAGATCTGTTCCTCGCGCGGGAGGACGAGCTCCACCTTATTATGGATGACCAGCACCTCCCGGCGACGCACCTGATATACCTCGCCGACGACGACTTCGCCGATCAGCTCCGAATACCACTGGAATACGTTCTCTTTCTCGATGTCGCGGATCCGCTGGCTGAAGGTCTGCCGGGCCGTCAACACGGCGCGGCGTCCGAAATCTTTGATATTCTGTTCTTCGGCCACTTCGTCCCCGACATCGAAGTCAGCGTCGATGCGGCGGGCATCCGAGAGTTCTATTTGTGTCACCGGATCCTCGAGGTCCCAGTCTGCCACCACCTCGCGGATGTGCAAAATCTGGATGTCCCCGTGATCGGGGTTGAGAATGATTTCGAAGGCTTCGTCGGAACCGTATCTTTTGCGGATCATAGCGCGAAACACATCTTCAATGATCAATTGAAGCATGTCGCGCTCGATGCCCTTTTCACGAGCGATTTCCGCAAAGGAAGAAACCAAATCTGTACTTTGCATGTCGCGTAGCCTTTCGTTTCGCATCACCCTCCCTACGAGGGCAATGTTCAAGGGTTATAATGTACGTCTTACCAGGGTAATTCTACTTTCGCCCGGACTATTTCAGTAAAGGGAATCCGAAGTTCCTGTTTCCCGGCGGCAATCACGACGCCGTCTTCTCCGGTCTTCAGGAGTTTACCTTTGACCGCGCGTTCGTTCTCGCCGTCCCGGAAACGGACCCTCAGGGTGCGTCCCACGTGTTTTTTGTACTGACGCGGCAAGGTGAGCGGGCGAT